>Ga0325401_1000034_pt1 | contig 75778 bp, 70 predicted proteins | sample PopdelMetagenome_FD_205666 | JGI IMG/M metagenome (GOLD analysis project Ga0325401, IMG submission 205666) | Populus deltoides microbial communities from Bellville, Georgia, United States - Xylem-PdKOR-R2 | ecosystem: Host-associated > Plants > Phyllosphere > Stem > Wood/Secondary xylem | place...
GGTCGGGCGACCGGTCAAGGTGATCGCCACCGGCGGGCTCGCGACACTGTTCGAGCAACATACCGCAGTGTTCGACGCGATCGAACCCGACCTGACCATCCAGGGACTGGCGATCCTGTGGGAACGCGCCCATATCACATGACGCAATGGCGGCACCGCGGATGCGTGTGCGCCGACCGCTTTACCGGAGATGCGAGGCTCCGTCCGCTACCTCGCATGAACTCGAGTTAGGATCTGAATGACTCCCAAGAACGAATTGCTCTTCGTCGCGCTCGGTGGATCGGGCGAGATCGGCATGAATGTGAACCTGTACGGCACCCGCGGCAAGTGGGTGATGGTAGACTGTGGCGTGACCTTTGCCGATGCGGCCTATCCCGGCATCGACATCGTGCTGCCCGATCTCCAGTTCATCGAGGATCGGCTGGAAGACCTGGTCGGCATCGTGCTGACCCATGGGCATGAGGACCATATCGGCGCGCTGCCCTATCTTGCCGAGGACTTGGGCGTGCCGATGTACGCCACGAAGTTCACCGCCGGGCTGATCCGCGGCAAGCTGGAAGAGGAGGGCATCGCTGATCGCGTCAAGCTGCGCATCGTGGAAGCGGGCAAACCGTTCGACGTGGGGCCATTCGGCTTCACCGTGGTGCCGATGTCGCATTCGATCCCAGAGGCGAGTGCGCTGGTGATCGACACGCCTGAGGGGCGCGTCTTCCACACTGGCGACTGGAAGCTGGATGCCGCTCCGGTAATCGGGACGCCGGCCTCCGCCGAAGCGCTGTCCGCGATCGGCGACAAAGGCATCAACGTGATGGTGTGCGATTCGACCAACGTGTTCAACATTGACGCGTCGGGGTCGGAGGCAAGTGTGCGGCAGGGCCTGGCCGAGACGGTCGCGCGGGCCAAGGGGCGGGTGCTGGTCACGACCTTTGCCTCCAACGCGGCGCGACTGGTAACGTTGGGCGAAGTGGCGCGCGAGACCGGGCGCAAGCTGTGCGTCGCGGGACGCTCGCTCGACCGCATTCTGCGGGTCGGGCGACAGTGCGGCTATTTCCAGGACTTTCCGGAAGCGGTCGATCCCGAAACGGCGATGCGCCTGCCGCGCGACCGGGTGCTGATCGTCGGTACCGGCGGCCAGGGTGAGCCACGTGCGGCGCTGTCGCGGATCGCGGAAGGGAGCCATCCGATCCGGCTGGACGAGGGCGACACGGTGGTGTTCTCGTCCAAGCAAATCCCCGGCAACGAGGTGGCGATCGGCCGCATCCAGAACATCCTGGCCGGGCGTGGCGTGGTGATGGTGACCGAGCGGCAGGCGCATGTCCACGTTTCCGGGCATCCGGGTCGGCCGGAGCTTGCGCAGATGTATCAGTGGATCCGGCCCAAGAAGCTGATCCCGGTGAATGGCGAGATGCGGCACCTGATGGAACATGCCCGCTATGCGCTGGGCGAAGGCGTGCCCGACACGCTGGTCCAGGCGAATGGCGAGATCGTGCGGCTGGCACCGGGGCCGATGGCCAAGCGCGGACATGCGCCGATCGGGCGGTTGGTGCTTGATGGCGACGTAATCCTGCCTGCCGACGGAACGACGATCAACGAGCGTCGCAAGCTGGCGCTCTATGGCCAGCTGTCGGTTGCGGTCGCGCGCGGACGCGACGGGCGACTGGTCGGGCGGCCACAGGTGCGGGTGCAGGGCATCCCCGTCGAGGACGAGCGTGACGCGTTCCTGGCCGAAGCCGCCGACGCCGCCGCGGAGGCGATGCGCGGCGGCGCGAGAGACGGCGACAAGCTGCGCGAGCAGCTGCGGCTGGCGGTGCGACGGGTCGCGGTGCGCTGGACGGGCAAGAAGCCGATGGTCGACGTGCTGCTGATCGACGCCTGATGCGGCTGTCGTCCGCCGTTGCGATCTATATCCTGTTCTGGGCCTTTTCGGTGTTCCTGGTACTGCCGTTCGGCGTCCGGACCACCGACGAGGCCGGGGGCGAGCGCGTTCCGGGACAGGCGGAGAGCGCGCCACACGACTTCGCCCTGGGGCGGGTCGTGGTGCGGGTAACGGTGGTGGCGACAGTGCTGTTCGCGGCGTACCAGTTGAACTACCACTATGGCTGGGTTACGCCGCAGTCGGTCGATATGTTCAGCTTCGGGAACCGGCAGACGCGGTAGGGTGCTGTGTGCGGCGTACCCAGCGAGCCGTGCGTTTGTCGGGTAAGATTCACGCGGTAGGCGACTTCGATCGATATGGCAGCCGCCCCACGTTGGTGAGTTGGGGCGGGGTTGACCGGAACGGTCGTTCGACTTGTTTGGAGTGAGCCAAGGAAGACCCCACTCGAGCGTCGTGCCCTCCTTTCAGGCTCTACCAAGTGCTTCGACTTCGCTCAGCACGAACGGTGGGGGGACGGGCGCGGGCTCCCCAGGGATCTCTCAAGAGGGAGGAAGGGAACGTAGCCGGTAGGGCGATCACCGTAGCCGTTCGATCGCCTGTGCCAGAGCCACATAGAGCTTGCCGATGTCGGACGACAGCAGCGTCACCCCGAGCGGCGAGCCGTCACGCTGGGCGAGGATGGTGCGAAGCATCGCTTCGAAATCGTGGATGTAGCGGTTGACGGCCTCACGGAAGGCGCCGTCGTCATCGTAGAAGCGGGCGATGTCGCGGGCGGTATTTCCGTCGATCAGGCGGACCGCGCGGCGGGTGAAGACGCCGCGGTCGCCCTTCAGATACGCGCTCCACGCGCTGTCCGAGACCTCGGGCGCGAACTGCTTGGTGACGTCGATCGCGGCGGAATTGAGCGCCTCGATCAACTGGGCGGAGCGGCGGGCGAAGCTGTCGGTTTCGGCGGCCTCGCGTTCGTGGCGCAGGTCCTCCAGGCGGGTTTCGACGATCGCGGTATCGTCGGCGATCGCTTGGACATGCGCCGACAGGCGCTCGACTGCGCGCGCGGAGCCCGTGACGGCGATATCGGTCGCGTCGGCGATTGCGCGAAGCTGGCGTTCGACAGTGTCGCCCGCGGCGCGGCCGAGCGCGGCGGCGGCGTCGGCCTCGAGCCGTGCGGCGGCTTCCGGGATCACGGTCGCAAGCGTGTCGCGGGCCTGATCGGCCGCGATCGTGGCGCTTTCGCGAACGCGGAGCAGCGCCTCGACCAGCCGCGGTGCGGCCTCCTCGGCGAAGCGGTGAGTGCGGGCGATCGTGCCGTCCACCATCTCGCCAAGCGCATCGGCACGGGTGCGACCCTCGCCGAGCGTGTCGAGCAATCCGGCCGACAGCTGGTCGAGCAAGCGACGCTGGTCGGCGATGACGCCAGCGATCGCCTCGATGGCGTCATGGGTGCTTTCGGCGGCGGTGACCAGCGCGAGAAGCTCGGGCTTTGCGGCGGAAACTACCTGGCGGCTGTGGCTGACCCGCGCGTCGAGCCGGGCGAGTGCGTCCGGCAGGGTTTCGTCGATCTCGCGCGCGGCCGAGTCGAGTGCGATCAGCAGCGACTCGGTGGTGCCGATCGTCCGAGTCGCCATCGCATCGCCGGTGCGCAACGCTTCCGTCATCGCCTCGGCCGATCCGCCCAGCGCGCCGATCGAGGCAGCCAATTGCTGCGAGCGGTCCACCCCCTGCGCGTGCAAGGCCGAAAGCCGTGCCTCGACCTCGCCGATACCGCCTTGCAGGCCATCGACCAGCGAGTTGCCCGCCAGGCGCTGGCCTTCCAGCCGGTCGGCGATGCGGTCGATCGCGGCTTCCAGCCCCTCGATGCGTGTGCCGAGCGCGTCGGCACTGTCGCGTGCGGCGGCATCGAGCGCGGCCTGATGCGCACCGATCATCGCCAGCATCGCCTCGCCCTGCGCCGCGATCCCGGCACGCGAGCCGTCGATCGCGGCGGCGGTCCGGTCGAGCAGCGCATCGACTTCGGCCGAGGCCTGTCCGGTGACCGCCTCCAGCCGGGCGCCCGCGGTTTCGCCGGTCGCCTCCATGCGAGCGATGTGCGCCGCCAGCCGCTGCGCCGCACCGCCCGCGACCTGATCCGCCTCGCGCCCGCGTTCCGCCAGCGCCACCAACTGGGCGTCGAGCCCCGCGGCATGTTCGCCCGCCGACAGCCCGGTGCGATCGAGCAGGCGAGTCGCCTCCTCGATGCTGGCCTGCGCACGGGGCAGCGAGGTGAGGACGACGTTGATGCCGTCCTGCGCCTCTGCCGACGCGGCGGCGAGCGAGCGGGCCTGATTGTCGGCCTCCGCGATCTGGGCGCCGAGCGCGGCCCCGATCGTGGTGAAGCGCTGCTGCGCGGCTTCGCCCAGGGCGGCAAAGGCGCTCGCCTGTTCGGCAAGCGCGCGCCGGTTGGCATCGAGTTCGGCCCCGACGGCGGCGACCACGTCCTGCAGCCGCGCCGCCTCCACCCGCATGGCGTGGGCAGAGGCGCCGAACCGCCGAGCCTCCGCATGGCTGGTCCGCAGGAGTACCAGCCAGACCACGCAGGCCAAGATCGGCACCGTCGCGAGCGCGGCGCCGAAGGTCGCGAGGCGGAGCGGATCGATCGGCCCCAGCGACCCCGCGCCCAGCCACAGCAGCCACCCGACCCACCCCATTGCGGCAACGAGCAGCAGCGTCGCCGCGATCACCCGGCGAGGGCTGGGCGACGGTGCCGACGCGTCGGCCGGATCGCCCGCGTTCGTAGTTGGTTCCAATGGTGCGGCGTCGGTCGGCGGCGACCGATCGTCCTGCGCGAAACTGTGCATGCCCCCGTTCATCCAAGCGGTTTACCATGTTTCGGCGACACGCACAGTGGGGCGGTAACCGGTTGGCAAGGATCGGCCGCTTAGCTCGGAGCCATGGCCTATGATCCCGGAGCGATCGATGCGACCCTGGCGGCGGCGCTGGGCGACGATCCGTTACTGATCGCCGAGCTGCGGCTCGCCTTTGTCGAGAGTGCGCAGCGAGTGCTGGCGATCTTGGAGGCGGCGGGCGACGATGCGGAGGCGTGGACCGCGGCGGCGCACCGGATGCAGGGGCTCGGGGCGAGTTTCGGGGCGGAGCGGATCATGGCGCTGGCGGAACGTGCCGCCACGACCGGACCCGAGCCCGAGACACTGGCGCGGATGACGCGGTTGATCGCGCGCCTGTGACGATGGTCCGGCGGGGCCTTGCCCTGCCGCCGCGCGAGGCGCTAACCGCGGGCGAATGCTTGCCGGGCTTCTTTTCGCGATCGCCGATGCCGAGGACCGGCCGGGACGGCTCGCCGCGACGCTGCCCTTTGGCGGGTTGACGCTGATCGAGTATCAGGCGCGCAGTCTGATCGCGGCGGGCGCGGCGCAGGTAATCGTCGTGGTGGCGCGGATGACGCCCGAGCTGCTGGGCGCGCTCAACCGGATCGGCCGGCGCGGGGTGGCGGTGGATGCGGTGCGGACGGCGAGCGAAGCGGCGGCGAAGCTGCACCCGCTGGGCCGCGCGATGATGCTGGCGGATGGGCTGGTCACCACCGACGAGGCGATCGCCGCCTTGTCGGGCGGACGGGGTGATGCGCTGCTGGTGCTGCCCGCGGCGGATGCGACCGGCGACTGGGAACGGGTGGGCGGTCAGATGGCCTGGGCAGGGATCGCCCGGATCGATCCCAAGCGGGTCATGGAACTTGCTGCATTGCCGGCCGACTACGACGTCCAGTCCACCCTGCTGCGTCTCGCCGACCAGGCGGGCGCAGCGCATGTGCAGCTGCCCGCGGCGGCCGTGCGGCATGGCCATGGCATCGAGCATCGCGCGGCGGCGCTGGCGGCACGCGGGCGGCTGGTGCTCGCCTCGCTGGTCGGCGGGCGGCGCGGGTGGTTCGACCGATGGGTGCTGGGACCGATCGCGCGGGCGGCGTTGCCGCTGATGGTCGAGCGCGGGGTGTCGGGGCTGGCGGTGGGCGGTGCCGGCGGGGGACTGGCGTTAATCGGGCTGGTGACGATCTGGTTTGGTGTGACGAACTGGGGAACCGCGCTGGCGTTCGTCGCGACACTGGTGCTCGCGCTGGGGACGACGTTGAGCGAATTGCGTGACGAATACGGTGTCGAGCGGGCGCAGCGGCTGGCGACCGCGGCCGTGCCGGCGCTGGCGGCGGCGGCGATCGGGATGGCCGAATGGCGGATGGGGACCGCCGCCCCACTGGCGGTCGCGCTGGCCGGGATCGCGGCGGGAGCGCTGGCCGAGCGGGCGGCGGCAGAGGAGGCGCGACGGGGGTGGTGGGCGACCCCGCCGGCCGGGCTGCTGATTGTCCTGATCGGCGCACTGGCGGGCGCGGCGCCGGTAGGATTGGCGGTAGCGGCGATCTATGCCTGGGCGACATTGGCGGCGGCGATCGAAGCGCTGCGTCGTCACGCTTAACGCCGCGTCAACGACGAGAGAGTTACACCCGTGGCCATGGCCATCGACCCCCAGGACAGCCCCGAGACGGTGGCGGCCCGCGCAGGCGCGCAGGCGCTTCGCCGGTCAGCGAGCGTGGTGGCCGATTTCTTTGTGGCCGAAGGCGATCGGCTGGACGAGCGCACCCGCCTGTTGCTGGTACAATCGCTGTCGCGCGTCGTCGGTGTGCTGGATCGGGCGATCCGACGCGATGCCGCACGACGGCTGGCGCAACTGGGCAACCATGCCGCGGCCGAACGGCTGCTCGGCATCCGCGACGACGTTGCTCGCTGGTTGAGCCGGCCCGACGCGCTGCCCGACGAACTGGTCGAGGAATTGATCGTCCGTGTCCGCCACGACCAGTTGGCCGAGGCGCTGCCGATCGAGCTGGGCGAGGCGGACGTGCCGAGCCTGCTCGTCCGGTTGGCCGGCGTACCCGATTCGGTCGTCGCAGCGGCGGCGGCGGCACTGCTAGCAGCGGAGAGCCGGCGGCGCGATCTGGCCGACGGCGATACGGGACTGACCGCGGAACTGCACCATCGGCTCGCCTGGCGGGTGGCGGCGGCGCTGCGAACGCTGGCGGGGGGCGGCGTGGCGGTCGACCGGGCGCTGGTGGAGGCGGCACGGCGGAGCATCGCGGCACATGACGAGGGCGAGCAGGTGGAGGCGGTCGCGATGCGGCTGGCGTTGGCGATCGACGCGCGTCCCGCCGAACGTGGGCCGCTGTTGATCGAGGCGCTGGGGGATCGACGGCTCGCACTGTTTATCGCGGTGCTCGCCCATGCGCTGGAAATCGAATATGCCGAGGTCCGGGCGTTGGTGGTGAACCCGACGGACGAGCGGCTGTGGTTGTGCCTGCGCGCGGCGGCGCTGGACCGCACGACCGTGGCGCGGATCGCGCTGGCGCTGGCGGAGGCCGACCCCCGGCGCGACATCGAGGTGTTCGCCGACCGGCTGGACACCATTGCCGGGATCGACCCGGCTGCCGCAGGGGTGGCGCTGGCCCCCCTGGCGCTGCCCGGCGATTACCGGGCAGCGATCCGCAGGGTAATGCCATGATCGCCGCCCCCGATCGTCTGGCGGCCGGTGTGCTTACCATCAATCTGGACCGTGACGGACGGCTGCTGTTCGCCGATCCGCAGCTCGCGGCGCTCAACGTCCGCGCGGGCGGGGCGATCGGGCAGCCCTTGGCGGTGCCGGCACTGGCCATGATCGCGCGACTGGCGGTACGGCTGGGCATCGTCGTTTCGCGCGCGGTGACGGTGGCCGACGATGCCGCGGACATCGAGATGTGGGTCCGCGCGCAGCCCGAAACCGACGGGTTGCGGATGGCGGTGAGTGGCTGGCGCGAGATCGCGACGTGGCGCCCTGACGGTTTGCGCGATCCTGCGCTGGGACTGGCACCGTGGCCGGGGAACTGGCGATGGGAGACGGACGCCGGCTTGCGGTTGACACTGATCTCGCCCGCGGCGGGGGCACGACATGGCTTCGACGCCTTCGCGCTGCTCGGCAAGCCGGTGACGACCCTGTTCGCATTCGACGAGGACGGCGACGGGCTGTTGCCGATCCTGTCCGCGCTGGCGGGGCGGACGCGGCTGGAGGATCAGCCGGCGCGGTTGCGCGGAACGGGCGTGCCGTTACTCCTGTCGGCAGCCGTGCGATCGGATGGACGGGGCGCATTTGCGGGGCTGATCGGCACCGCGCGAAGCGTTGCCGACGATCGCCTGGAGGAGGACGAGCCGCTACCATTGCGGTTCACGGAGGAACTCGACCGCGCGTTGCGGACCCCGCTAGCGCGGATCGTCGCAAATGCGGACAGCATTCATGCCGCCGCGGAAGGACCGATTGGATCGGATTATGCGGGCTATGCCGCCGACATCGCGGGCGCGGGGCGACACCTGTTGGCGCTGGTCGACGATCTGGTCGATCTGGACGCGATCGAGCGGCCCGGGTTCGTGGTGGAGGCCGACACCATCGACCTGGCCGACGTCGCGCGGCGGGCGGCAGGGCTGTTGGCGGTGCGGGCGAGCCATGCGCGGGTGGCGATCGTGCGGCCGGATGCCGACGCGAGCCTGCTAGCCAGCGGGGACTTCCGCCGGACGTTGCAGATTCTGGTCAACCTGATCGGCAATGCGCTGCGCTATACACCGCCAGGCGGGCAGGTGATGGTGGAGATCGTCGACGGCAACTTGGCCGGGGTATGCGTGAGCGACCATGGCAAGGGGATCGCGGCCGCCGATCAGGCGCGCATCTTCGACAAGTTCGAGCGGCTGGACCCGACCGAGGCGGGCGGCAACGGCCTGGGGCTCTACATCGCGCGACGACTCGCGCGGGCGATGGGGGGTGATCTGACCGTGGAGAGCGCACCGGGCCGTGGTGCCCGCTTCACCCTTGCCCTACCGGCGGGGTAGCCGGCGCGCGACCAGCACCAGCACCAGGCCGAATGCGGCAAGTGCTGCGCCGCGGTCTGCCCAGACGCCGCGATCCAGCATGAAACTCGACCGCGGCCAGTGAATGTAGCCCAGCCCCTGGCCGATCCACAGCACGCCCATCAGCGCCGCGACCACCCCGACAACGAGAAGAACGCGGCGCAGCATGGTTCAGCGGCTCGCGACGGGGCGATAGCTGCGCTGGGCCGGGCCGGCGTAGAGCTGACGCGGGCGACCGATCTTCTGGTCGGGATCGGTGATCATCTCGTTCCACTGCGCAACCCAGCCGACGGTGCGGGCGAGCGCGAAAAGGACGGTGAACATCTCGGTCGGGAAACCGATCGCGGACAGGATCACGCCCGAATAGAAGTCCACGTTCGGGAACAGCTTCTTCTCGACAAAGTAATCGTCCTTGAGAGCGATCTCCTCCAGCCGCAGCGCGGTTTCGAACACGGGATCGGACACGTCGAGCGACTCGAACACTTCCCGGACGGTCTTCTGCATCACGGTCGCGCGCGGGTCGTAGTTCTTGTAGACCCGGTGGCCGAAGCCCATCAGGCGGAACGGATCGTTCTTATCCTTGGCGCGGGCGATGAACTCGGGGATGCGATCGGGGGTGCCGATCTCGCGGAGCATGTTGAGCGCGGCTTCGTTGGCCCCGCCATGCGCGGGACCCCACAGGCAGGCGATACCCGCCGCAATGCAGGCGAACGGATTGGCGCCCGACGAGCCGGCGAGCCGGACGGTCGAGGTCGACGCATTCTGTTCGTGATCGGCGTGGAGGATGAAGATGCGATCCATCGCGCGCTCGACGACCGGATTGACCTGATACGGCTCGGCGGGGACGCCAAAGGTCATGCGTAGGAAGTTGCCGGTGTAGCTGAGCGAATTGTCCGGATACAGGAACGGCTGCCCGACGCTGTACTTGTACGCCATCGCCGCAATGGTCGGCATCTTGGCGATCAGCCGATGCGAGGCGATCGTGCGTTGCACCGGATCGTGAATGTCGGTCGAATCATGGTAGAAGGCCGACAGCGCGCCGACCACACCGCACAGGATCGCCATCGGATGCGCGTCGCGCCGGAACCCGCGATAGAAGGTCGCGAGCTGTTCGTGCACCATGGTGTGGCGCGTGATCGTGTTGGTGAAGGTCGACAGGTCGTCCGCCACGGGCAGTTCGCCGTTCAGCAGCAGATAGGCGACCTCCATGAAGCTCGACTGTTCGGCCAGTTCGCCGATCGGGTAGCCGCGGTGGAGAAGCACGCCCTCGTCACCGTCGATAAAGGTGATCTCCGACCGGCACGACGCGGTCGAGGTGAAGCCCGGATCGTAGGTGAACGCACCGGTCTGGCCGTATAGCTTGCGGATATCGACCACGTCCGGGCCGACCGATCCCGACATAACGGGATAGTCGAACTGCTTGTCGTCGAGCGTGAACTTGGCCGTCATGTCGCTCATCCTTTCTTATGGTGCGGCCTGGTCGGCGATGCGGGCCAGGCTTTCCTCGCGCCCGATGAGCACGAGGACGTCGAAGATCCCGGGCGAGGTGCGCCGCCCGGTCAGTGCGGCGCGGAGCGGCTGGGCGGTCTGGCCGAGCTTCAAGCCCCGCTCGTCCGCCACGGCCCGGACCGCCGCCTCGAGCGCCTCCGTATCCCATGTCGTTACCGCGTCAAGCGCACCGTGCAGCGCCCGAAGCGTCTGGCGCGCGTCGCCCGCGAGCAGCGGTTCTGCGTCGGCGACAATCGTCACGGGCCGTTCAAGGAACAGAAATGCCGAGCCGTCCGCAAGCTCGTCGAGATTGGCGGCGCGCGGCTTTAGCGAGGGCATCGCGCGGGCGAGCAGGTCCACCTCCCCGCCGGTCCGGTCCGCCACGAGTGCGGCGAGGCGTGCGTCGTCCGCCTCGCGGATATAGTGGCCGTTAAGATTTTCGAGCTTCTTCAGGTCGAAGCGCGACGGGCTCTTGCCGACCTGCGCCAGATCGAACCAGCGCACCGCGTCGTCGCGCGCGATGATCTCGGCATCGCCATGGCCCCAGCCGAGGCGCAGGAGGTAATTGTCGAGCGCTTCGGGCAAAATGCCCATCGCGTCGCGATACGCCTCGATCCCGACCGCGCCGTGACGCTTGGACAGCTTGGCCCCGTCCGGGCCGTGGATCAGTGGGATGTGCGCATAGGTCGGCTCGGGCCAGCCCATCGCGCGGTAGATCGGCAGCTGACGGAAGGCGTTGTTGAGGTGATCGTCGCCGCGGATCACGTGCGTCACGCCCATTTCGTGATCGTCGACGACGACCGCGAGCATGTAGGTCGGGGTGCCGTCCGATCGTAGCAGGACGAGGTCGTCGAGCTCGGCATTCTGGACAGTGACCGCGCCCTGGACCTGATCGTCGATCGTCGTTGCGCCCTGTTGCGGCGCGCGCAGGCGGATCACGTGGGGCCGGTCCGGGAGGCCATCGGTCCGGTCGCGCCACTCCGAACGGATGCGCAAAGGGCGCTTCTCGCGCTGCGCCGCCTCCCGCTGGGCGGCGATCTCCTCGGCGGTCATGTAGCAGCGATAGGCCGTGCCCTGTTCGACCATCGCGGACGCGACCGCCGCATGTGTCTGCGCACGGGCGAACTGGAACACGGCATCGCCGTCCCAGTCGAGCCCGAGCCAGCGCATGCCCGACAGAATTGCGTCAATCGCGGGCTGGGTCGACCGGGCGCGATCGGTATCCTCGATCCGGAGCAGGAATTGACCGCCGTGATGGCGCGCGAACAGCCAGTTGAACAGCGCTGTGCGTGCGCCGCCGATGTGGAGATAGCCGGTCGGCGACGGGGCGAAGCGGGTGACCACGGGGCGGTCGATCGGGGCAGGGGTGCCGGCGGAATCTGTTGCGCCCAAACGCGGGTGCTCCCAAACTGTGACGTGATGGCGAGTATCGCAGCCGCGCCTAGCATGGGACTGTTCCGCCGCCAACTCGCCTGGCCACCGATGCGGATCGAGACGTGGCTGGAGGCGGAGCGGGACCAGTTGCCGTTGTGGCTGCCGGTCGCGATCGGGGCGGGGATCGCGGCGTGGTTCCTGTTGCCGGACCCGCGCTGGTGGGCGGCGGCCGCGCTGGTATTCGCGGCGGTGGCGCTGTCGGGAGTGGCGGTCGGACGGGGCGGACGCGGATCGTGGGCGCTGACCGTGGGGGGTGTCGCGGCCCTGGCGGGTCTGTTGCTGGTATGGTGGCGGGCGGAACAGGTAGCGGCGCCGGTGCTGTCACGTCCCGCAATGGTAGAGGTAAGGGGGTGGGTCGGGAGGGTCGAACCGCTCGCGGCGCGCGGGCTGGTGTGGATGGAGGTCGCGCCCGAGGACCCGCGATTGCCGGCCAAGGTCAGGATCAACCTGGCCGAGGCCGATGCGCCCGCGGGGCTGGCGCCGGGCGTGCAGGTGCACCTGCGTGCGCGATTGATGCCGCCGCCGCCGCCCGCCGTGCCGGGCGCGTACGATTTCGCCAGAGTGGCCTGGTTCGACCGGTTGGGGGCGACCGGGCGTGGGTTCGCGCCGGTGACGCTGATCGGCGAAGGGCGTGGGGATGCCGGCCTGCGGACGCGGCTTTCGGCGCACATCGCCACGCGGTTGGAGGGCAGTGCCGGCGGGATCGCGGCAGCGCTGGCGACCGGTGACGATGGCGGCATCGCCGAGCCCGATGCCGAGGCGATGCGGCGGGCGGGGCTGGCGCATCTGTTGTCGGTGAGCGGGCTGCACATCACCGCGGTGGTGGCCGCGACGATGACGCTCGCGTTGCGATTGCTCGCGCTCAGTCCCTGGCTGGCGCTGCGGACACGATTGCCGCTCGGCGCAGCGGGGGCGGGCGCGCTGGCGGCGATCGGCTACACGCTGCTGACCGGGGCCGAAGTGCCGACGATCCGGTCGTGCATCGCGGCGCTGCTGGTGCTGGCGGCGCTGGCGCTGGGGCGCGAGGCGGTGACCTTGCGGCTGGTCGCGGCGGGGGCGCTGGTGGTGATGATCGCCTGGCCCGAGGCGATCGCCGGGCCGAGTTTCCAGCTGTCGTTCGCCGCGATCGTGGCGATCACCGCACTGCACGAGCATCCCCGCGTCCAGGGCTGGTTCGCGCCGCGCGACGATGGGCGCTGGCGCAAGGGTGTGAGGGAGCTCGGTTCGCTGTTGCTGACGGGGCTGGTGGTGGAAGCGGCGCTGCTGCCGATCGGCGCGTTCCACTTCCACAAGGCCGGGCTGTATGGCGCGGCGGCGAACATCGTCGCGATCCCGCTGACCACCTTTGTCATCATGCCATTGGAAGCGGCGGCGTTGCTGGCGGATGCGGCCGGGCTGGGGACGCCGATCTGGTGGCTGGTCGGGCGAGCGATGGCGGTGCTGCTGTGGCTGGCGCATCGGGTCGCCGCTGCGCCGCGATCGGTCGCGGCGATCCCGGTGATGCCGACCGGGGCGTTCGCGCTGATGGTCGCCGGGGGCTTGTGGGTCGCACTGTGGCGGACGGGCGTGCGCTGGTGGGGGGCGGTGCCCTTCGCACTGGGCGCGGGGTGGGCGCTGGCGAGCCCGGCGCCGGACCTGCTGGTCACCGGCGATGGCCGGCATCTCGGCATCCGGGTGGGCGCGGACATGGCGCTGCTGCGCGACCGTACGGGCGATTATACCCGCACCATGCTGACCGAGCAGGCAGGCAGCGGGGGAGAGCCCGTGCTGCTGTCCGACCTGCCTGAGGCCCGGTGCAGCCGCGATCTGTGCCTGGTGACGCTGGAGCGGGGCGGGCGGCGCTGGCGGGTACTGGCGACGCGCAGCGCCTATCTGGTGCCCGCGTCCGAGTTGATCGCGGCATGCCGCGCGGCGGATATCGTCGTCAGCGAACGGCGGCTACCACGAAGGTGCCGGCCGCGCTGGCTCAAGCTCGACCGTTCGACGCTGGCGCGGAGCGGGGGCGTGTCGGTGGCGCTCGCCACGCCACGGGTCGCCACAGTACGTCATCCCGGCGACCGTCACCCCTGGGTCGACCCGCCGACACGTGTTCCGCCGCCCCGACCGGTCACGGCCAGGGCAGAACGATCGCCTTAATGGTACTGGCGGAGCAGGCCGGCCAGCCTGCCCTGGATGCGGACCTGGGTCGGCGCGTAGCGTTGCGGGTCGTAGAGGCGGTTGGCCGGATCGAGCCGGATCATCGCGCCCTCGCGGCGGAAATACTTTAGCGTCGCATCCGCGTCGTCGATCAGCGCCACGACGATATCGCCATCGCGTGCGGTTTCGGTGCGGCGGATCAGCGCATAGTCGCCGTCGAGGATACCCGCCTCGACCATCGAGTCACCGGCAACCTCCAGCGCATAATGCTCGCCGGTGCCGAGCAGCGCCGCCGGGACGGGGAGCGTCGCTGCATCCTCGAACGCCTCGATCGGGACGCCCGCCGCAATGCGACCATGCAGCGGCAGGTCGACGACGTCGTTCGCCGCAACAGGCGTCTTCGTCGCGGGCGCCGTCGAAGGCTCGCCTGCCGCACTCGATGCGGCACCCGGAAGCCGCTCGGGCATCCGCAGCACCTCCAGAGCGCGCGCGCGGTTGGGCAGGCGGCGGATGAACTGGCGTTCCTCGAGCGCTGAGATCAGCCGATGCACCCCGGACTTGGAACGAAGCTCCAACGCGTCCTTCATCTCCTCGAACGACGGCGACACCCCCGTCGTGTTGAGGCGATCGTTGATGAAGCAGACCAGTTCGTGCTGCTTGCGGGTGAGCATGGCATTCCTCCGTCCGGGAACAGACGAGGTACCTATGGGGAACGGTAAAGTGGCCGTCAAGCAATCATGAGGATTTCCGCCGATTCGCCCGTGTGCATGGCGGGTGCGTGGGGTGGCCGGACGATCAGGCAATCCGAGCGGGCAAGCGTCAGCAGCATCGAGCTGTCCTGGATCGCGGCGACATGGGCGCGGCCGTCGATCAGTCCGGCGCGCAGATAGTCGGTGCGGTCGCCATTGGCCGGCAGGTCCTCGCCCAGCGTCGCGCGGGTGGTGGCGGGCAACGGATCGCGGGCGCCGGACAGGTGAGCGACGAGCGGCCGCACGAACAGCACGGCGGTGACGAAGGCCGAGACGGGGTTGCCTGGCAGGCCGAGCACCGCGGCCCCGCCCAGCCGGCCGGCCAGCATCGGCTTGCCGGGGCGGAGCGCGATCCGCCAGAAATCGATGGTTCCGCCCGCGGCGGCGAGCGCGGGACGGATCAGGTCGTGATCGCCGACCGAGGCCCCGCCGGTGGTGACCAGCAGGTCGGCCCGCACCGCGGCGAATGCGGACGCCATCACGTCGAGCCGGTCGGGGAGGATGCCGAGGTCGATGATCTCGACCGGCATGTCCGCCAGCAGCGCCGCCAGCATCGTGCCGTTCGATTCGGGCAGCTCGAGCCCCGACGGGATCGTACCCGGCGCGACGAGTTCGTCCCCCGTCGCCGCGATCGCGACGCGGATTCTGCGGCGGACGTCGAGCAGCGCATGGCCGCCGGTCGCGGCGACGGCGATGCGCGCGGGCGTCAGCCGCTCGCCGGCCCGGACCAGCACGTCCCCGTGCATGAAGTCCAGCCCGCGGCGACGGATGTTGCGGCCGGCATGGGCGGGGCCTTCGCCCGCGAGCGTGACCACGGCGTTCGCGCTGGCGGCTTCCTCCTGGACCAGCACGGTGTCGGCGCCTTGGGGCAGGCCCGCGCCGGTGAAGATGCGCGCCGTTTCGCCGGCGCCGATCGGACCCGCAAAGGGGCGGCCGGCAGCGCTCTCGCCGACCAGGCGCCAGGGGCCGGGCAGGTCGGCGAAGCGGATCGCGTAGCCGTCCATGGCAGACAGATCGGCGGCGGGCTGGGTCCGGCGTGCCAGCACGTCGGTGGCCGCCCAGCGACCGGCGGCGACGTGCAACGGCACCGTTTCGGTGAATACGGGGGGAGCGAGCGCGAAGATGCGCGCCTGCGCTTCGGCAACGGGGAGCAGGGTCATCGGTCCCCCATCGCAGCTTCACCGATGCAGGCCCAGCCGCTTCGAACGGGTTTCGCCCATCGCCGGCGCCGTCGAACCAGCGGTTCGCGTTCCGCATGTGCTGGGTCCGGCGCCGAGAGGAGAGTGGCAAGGGAGGGCGCGTTCCGCTTCACCGGACCGCGCTCGCGCCGTCTGCGAGGGGCACTATCCCGCGACGGGTGCGTGCCAGTCGCCGGACTTGCCCCCGGTCTTGCTGAGCAGGCGAACGCCCTCGATCACCATCGCCTTGTCGATCGCCTTGGCCATGTCGTAGATGGTCAGCAACGCGACGGTGGCGGCGGTCATCGCCTCCATCTCGACACCGGTGCGCCCGGCGGTGGCGGCGGTGGCGGTGACCGTGACGCCGGTGTCCCCGACCTCGAGCGCGATGTCGACCTTGGTAAGCGGCAGGGGGTGGCAGAGCGGGATCAGGTCGGCGGTGTGCTTGGCCGCCATGATCCCGGCGACCCGCGCGACCGCGAGCACGTCGCCCTTGGCGGCGGCACCGGTGCGGATCGCGGAGGCGGCAGCGACCGACATGGCGATGCGTCCGGTCGCGACCGCCTCGCGCACGGTTTCCGCCTTGCCGCCGACATCGACCATGCGGGCGGCGCCGGCCGCGTCGAGATGGGTGAGGGTGCTCATCCGACCAGCGCGCGGGTCGCCAACTCGATATCGGCCTGTCGCATCAGCGCTTCCCCGATCAGGAAGCAGCGGACACCGCGGCCGGCCAGGGCATCGAGGTCCGCGCGAGTGGCGAGGCCGCTTTCGGCGACAAAGGTACAGCCCGCAGGCGCCATCGCCGCGAGCCGGTAGCTGAGGCTGGTGTCGACCGAGAAGTCGTGGAGGTTGCGGTTGTTGACCCCGATCAGGCGGGTGCGGAGCTGGAGCGCGCGGTCCAGTTCGGCGGCGTCGTGGACCTCGACCAGCACGTCCATGCCGAGATCGAGCGCCGCCGCCTCGATCTCGGCCATCTGGCCGTCCTCGAGCGCCGCCACGATCAGCAGGATCGCGTCGGCACCCATCGCGCGCGCCTCCCCCGCCTGCCACGGATCGACCAGGAAGTCCTTGCGCAGCACGGGCAGCGAACAGGCGGCACGCGCGCTTTCGAGAAAGGCGGACGATCCCTGGAACCAGTGTTCGTCGGTCAGCACCGACAGGCAGGCGGCGCCCCCGGCCTGGTAGGCACGGGCATGGGCGGGCGGATCGAAATCGGCGCGGATCAGTCCCTTGGAGGGGCTGGCGCGCTTGATCTCCGCGATTAGCGCATGGCCCGGGGCCGCATCGAGCGCGCGGCGGAAGCCACGCGGGGGGGACTGGGCCAGTTGCCGTTCGTGCAGGGCCGCGGCGGAGGTCGCGGTGCGGCGCGTGGCGACCTCGGCATATTTGGCGTCGACGATGCGGTCGAGAACGGTGGTCATGCGAACGCGATCCAGCGGTCGAGCAGCGCGTCGGCGCTGCGGTTGTCGAGCGTTTCGGCGGCGAGCGCGGCGCCGGCGGGCAGATCCGCGGCACGATCCGCAAGGACCAGCGCCGCGGCCGCGTTGAGGAGCACGGCATCGCGATAGGCGCCATGCTCGCCGCGCAACAGCCGGCGCAGCGCGACCGCGTTGTAGGCCGGATCGCCACCGCGGATCGCCTCGATCGGGTGGCGGGCCAAGCCGGCGTCCTCGGGAACGACCCGCTCGGGCAGCGATGCCGCGCCGATGCTGCGTACGATGCTGGCGCCGGCGCCCGACAGCTCGTCGAGACCTTCCTCGCCCGATACGACCAGCGCCGCCTCGCTGCCGAGCTGTTCGAGCGCGTCGGCGTAGATCGGGGCGTAATCCGGGCGGGCGATGCCGATCAGCTGGCGGGTGACCCGCGCCGGATTGGCGAGCGGGCCCATGAGGTTGAAGATCGTGCGCCGGCCGATCCGGCGGCGGATGGGGGTGATCCGGCGCATCGCGGGGTGGTGGTTGGCCGCGAACAGGAAGCAGATGCCGAGCTCGGAAAGGCTCGCCTCCGCGCTCGCGCCCGCCGCGGCCATGTCGAGCCCGAGCACCTCCAGCGTGTCCGCGGCGCCGGCCTTGGACGAGGCGGCGCGGTTGCCGTGCTTGGCGACGGGCACCCCGCAGGCGGCGACCACCAGCGCGACCGCGGTGGAGACGTTGAGGGTATGATGGCCGTCGCCGCCGGTGCCGCAGACGTCGATCGCACCCGCGGGCGCCTCGATCGGCAGCAGGCGGCTGCGGAGTGCGCGAGCGGCCTCCGCGATCTCCAGGCTGGTTTCGCCGCGGGTGGCGAGTGCGACCAGGAAGCGGGCGACCTCCTCCTCCGAGGTACGGGCGTCGAGGATGTCGGCGAACGCAGCGGCCGCGCTCTCACGCGATAGCGGGGTGGCGGGATCGGGCAGGAGCGCGAGCGCGGTCATGCGAGATCCGCGACGGACAGCCCCGCCTCGCGCAGGAAGTTGGCCAGCATCGCGTGGCCATGCTCGGTGGCGATGCTTTCGGGATGGAACTGGACGCCGTGGATCGGCAGCGTCTGGTGTCGGAAGCCCATGACCAGCCCGTCGGCGGTGCGGGCGTTGACCATCAACGGCGCGGAAACGTGGTTGACCACCAGCGAGTGATAGCGGGTGGCGGTGAACGGCGAGGGCAATCCTGCGAACAGGCCGGTGCCGTCGTGATGGACGGGCGAGGTCTTGCCGTGCATGAGCCCGCCGCGTTCCACCCGCCCGCCGAAATGCTGGCCGATCGCCTGATGCCCGAGGCACACGCCGAGCAGCGGGCGCCCGGCATCGGCCGCGGCGGCGACGAGGTCCAGGCTGACGCCCGCTTCGGTCGGGGTGCACGGTCCGGGCGAGATCAGGAACGCGCTGGCCCCCGACGAGAGCGCCTGCCCGGCGGAGATGGCATCGTTGCGCACCACCTCCACCGTCGCGCCCAGCTGCTGGAGGTAGTGGACGAGGTTCCAGGTGAAGCTGTCGTAATTGTCGACGACGAGGATCATGGCCGTCGCCATAGCCGAAGGCGACAGCCGCGCAACGTCTGTTGCACGGGTGCGACAGGCGGTGACACATGCCCGCAAGCCGGGGGGAGCAAAGCGGGCGTTCCGAACGTTGACCGGACCGAAACAGGAGTTTGTCGCATGTCCCGCTTGTTCCTTCTCGCGCTCGCCATCGCTGCCCCCGTCGGTGCACAGGAGCGGCCGGCGACGCAGGGGCAGGACCGGGCGGTGCCGACGGCGCCCAATGGTCAGCCGCCCCAGCGTATCCGCGCGGTCCAGTTGCAGCAGGGGCAGGCGTGTCCGCGCGGCGACAGCGACGAGATCGTGGTCTGCGACACGATCACCGAACCGTATCGCATTCCCAAGGAGTTGCGCGACGAAGGTCCCATTCCGGCGCAGAATCAGAGCTGGATCAACCGCAGTGCGACGATCGATCAAGTCAGCCGGGTCGCAGGCGGGTTGCCCGATACGTGTTCGCCGATTGGTTCGGGCGGGCAGACGGGGTGCGCGTTGCAGCAGAACCGTGCCTGGTCGGCGGAAAAGCGTGCGCAGGCACGGGCCGCGGAGAGTGTTCCGGGCGGGCAATAGGGTGTCGCGGGTAGGGACTGGTCGTGGTTCCGATCGCGTCCGCGACCACCCGGACGTGTGACGTGTACCGGCGCGTCAATACAGGATCAGCAGTACCGCGCCGGTGATGCCGATGACCATCCCGACCACCATCAGCCAGGTCAGGAAGGCACCTGCCGCGATGATCGCGATACGGCTGCGCGGCGACAGCACGAGCTCCCGTTCCTTCTCCATCGGACCACCGTGCGCAAACACCGGTCGGACGGCAAGCCGCTAATCCACTGTCGGCGGTAATAATTCGTTCAGGGTGTCATGGATGAAGGCGCTACTGACCGAAGCGGGTGGATGCGGCCCTGGCGACAGCCTCGCGCGCGGCGGCGAGGATGGCGCCCGCCTTGGCCTCGCATTCGCGCTGTTCGGAGGACGGGTCGCTGTCGGCGACGATGCCGGCGCCGGCCTGGGCGTGGATCATGCCGTCCTTCACCACCGCGGTGCGCAGGACGATGCAGGAATCCATCGATCCGTCTGGGGAGAAGTAGCCGACCCCGCCGGCATAGGCGCCGCGACGTTCCCCTTCTAGTTCGGCGATGATCTGACAGGCGCGCAGCTTGGGGGCGCCGGAGACGGTGCCGGCCGGGAAGCCCGCAAACAGCGCATCGAGCGCGTCCTGCCCCTCCGCGAGCCGGCCGGTGACGTTGGAGACGATGTGCATGACATGGCTGTAGAGTTCGACCGCATAGCTGTCGGTCACCCGGACGCTGCCCGGTGCGGCGGCGCGGCCGACGTCGTTGCGCCCCAGGTCGAGCAGCATCAGATGTTCGGCGCGCTCCTTGGGATCGGCGAGCAGGTCGGTCCGATTCGTTTCGTCCTCCGCCGCGGTGCGCCCGCGCGGGCGGGTGCCGGCGATCGGGCGGATGGTGACCTCGCCGTCTCGGACGCGAACTAGAATTTCGGGACTCGAACCGATCAGCGCAAAGCCGGGCAGGTCGAGATGGTAGAGGAAGGGCGACGGGTTGATGCGTCGGAGCGCGCGGTAGAGCTCGAGCGCGGGCAGCGCGAACGGGGCCGAGAAGCGCTGGGCGAGGACGACCTGAAAGATGTCGCCCGCGACGATATAGTCCTTCGCCCGTGCGACCATCTGCGCATAGCGACCGGGGGGAAGCGCGGGCTGGTAGTCGGGGGTGGGGAGGTCCGCGCGGACCGGCGGCGGCAGGGTCGTGGCGGCGAGGCGGGCGGCAACGGCGTCGAGCCGCTCGCTCGCTTCCGCGACGATCGCAGCGGGATCGCGCGACGGATCGGGCCAGGCGGGCGCGACGAGGTGGAGCGTGTCGGCGAGTCGATCGAACACGAGCAGCACGGTGGGGCGCACGAACACCATGTCGGGCAAGCCGAGCGGGTCCGCCGCGGGCTGGGGCAGCCGTTCGACCAGCCCCACCGTCTCGTACCCGAAATAGCCGACCAGACAGGCGAGCGCGCGAGGCAGGTCCGGCGGCACATCGGCGCGGCACTCCGCGACCAGTGCGCGCAGCGCCGCCAGCGTCGGCGCGGCGACCGGCTCGAACGCGTCGCGGTCGGTGGCCCAGCGGCGGTTGATCTCGGCCCCGGCCCCATGCGCGCGGAAGACGAGATCGGGGGCTAGGCCAAGGAGGCTGTGGCGCCCGCGCACCGACCCGCCCTCCACCGATTCGAGCAGGAAGTCGCCGCGGCCGGGCTCGATCAGCTTCAGCGCGGCGGCGACGGGCGTTTCGGTGTCGGCGACCTGGACGCGCGAAAGCAGCGCCGGGCGGCCTGCCGCCAGCGCCGCGACCGCCGCCGCCCGGTCAGTTATTGGACTGACCCTGGCCGAGCAGGTCCGCGCGGAGGCGGGCCAGCGCCGCGGCATCGGTCTTGACGCCCAGCTCGTTGCGGATCGCGCGGACGAATTGTTCGGTATATTCCCGGCCGACCAGTCCGGCGATCGCGCCGCGCGCGCCCCGCACCGCCGCGGGATCGCGCGTGGCGTCGTGACGTTCGACCCGGTCGAGCCGGACCACGGCAAAGGCGCTGCCGTCGGTGGCGGGCGCGAGGCGGGCGCGGCCGGGCTGGAGCCCGAACAGCAGCGCCAACGGCACCTGCGCCGGCGCGGGCGCGCGGCCGACCTCTCCCCGGATCGCGGCAAGCGGACGCGGGGCAGGCAGGCGGGCGTCGGCGAACGCGCGGGCGAGCGGGGTGCCCCGGCCGACCGCCGCCACCAGCTGTGCCGCGATCCGGCGCGCAGCCTGGCGACGACGTTCGGCGACGAAGCCCTGGACGACGTCGCCCCGCACCTCGGCGAGCGAACGCGGCGCCGCGACGACGATGCGGCCGAGCGCGACCACCGCGAAGCTGCCGTCCTGACCGACCGGCACCAATTGCGGCGCCTCGCCTTCGGACAAGGCGAAGGCGGCGGTGACGATCGGTGCGAGCTGCGGATCGGCACGCGTCGCGGGTTGCGCGGGATCGGTGCCGGCGGCGGTCAGGGCCGACGTAGTGCGGGCGGCCAGCTTGCGATCCCCGATCACCTCGTCGAAGGTCGCGTTGCCCGCGAGCGCATCGCTGACCTGATCCTGCAATGCGGAGAGCGCGTCGGCGGTCTTTCGCGTGGTGATCGTCTGCGCGATCTCGCCGCGAACGGCGGCGAGCGGGCGGGCGGCGACCTGTTCGATCCGGTCGACATGCGCGACCACGAAGCCGAGCGCGCCACGCACCGGGCCGACCACCGCGCCGGACGCCGCGCCGAACACGGCGTCGGCCACCGCGGGCGATGTCAGCGCGGCATAGGCAGGCTTGTCGACGCCGGTCTGGGTGGACGGTTCGAGCCCGGCGGCGCGGGCCGCGGCGGCGATCGCGGTGCCGCCGCGGACACGGGCGGCAAGCGCGGTCGCGCCCGCCTGATCGGCGACGACGACCTGGGTCACGGTACGCTTTTCAACCGCGGCGTAGCGGCCGCGGTCGGTGGCATAGGCCTGCGCGATCTCGGCATCGGTCGCGGTCGCCTGGGCCCGGACCTGATCGGGCGTGACCAGGGCGTAGCGGGCGACGCGGCGTTCGGGCAGCGAGAAGCGGGCGATGTTGCGGCGGTAATAGCCCTGGAGCTCGGCGTCGGTCGGGGCGGGACCGGCGGGCACCGCGGCGACCGGGACGATGCCGACCTCGCCGGTGCGGCGTTCGAGCTGAAGCGAGGCATAAGGGAGCGCGACCTGTTCGGGCACGCCGCGTGCGCCGATCACCGGGCCGGTGAGCAGCGCGCCGAACGTGTCGCGGACGATGTCGCCACGGACCTGCGCGTCCGTGAGCTTGCGTTCGGCGAGCAGGCGCCGGTAGATCGCGGGGTCGAACCGTCCGGCGGCGTCCTGCAACGCGGGAATGCTGGCGATCTGGCCGTCGATCGACCGCTTGCTGACCACCATGCCCTGATCGCGCCCGAACTGTTCAAAGGCGGCGGCGGTGATCATGCGTTGCAGCGTCCCGTCGAGGCCGCCCTGCGCGACGAAAGCCGCCAGGTCGAGTGTCGGTTGTTGCTGACGAAAGCCTTCCAGCTCGGTGCCGACGCGCGCGCGCAGCTCGGCGGGGCCGATGCGGGCGTCCCCGACGCTGGCGACCGTTCCGCCGCCAATGCCGCCGGAGCTGTTGCCGGCCAAGCCGGTCACGTCGCCCGCGGCGAACGCGAAGGCGATCACGCCGAGCAGCACGAATGTGACGATCACGCCGGCCTTGGAATTGATGATGCGGCGGAAGAAACCGAGCATGGACGACCGATCTGCCAAAACGGAAACCTCGTCGCCTTACGGAAGGGTCGCGCGGGCTTCAAGCTTGTGCGCCACCGAAGCGCCGCTATCGCATCGGCAGGCGAAGCGAACGGAGGGGTCGATGCGGCGCAAGCTGGTGGCGGGCAACTGGAAGATGAACGGTTCGCTGCGCGAGCTGGAGGAACTGGTCGCGATCGCGGCAGCGGCGCAGGCGGCGCCGGCGGTCGACGTGGCGATGGCGGTGCCGTTCACGCTGATCGCGCCGGCGGCGGCGCTGGTGCCGACGCTGGCGATCGGGGCGGAGGACGTCCACGAGGCGGAGGCGGGCGCGCATACCGGCTGCGTCTCGGCGGCGATGGTGCGGGAGGCGGGCGCACGCTTCACCCTGAGCGGCCATTCCGAACGGCGCGCGGACCAGCACGAGACCAGCCACGATGCCTGGGCCAAGGCGGCGGCGGCGCAGGCCCAGGGGCTCCGCGTCATCCTGTGTTGCGGCGAGACCGAGGCGGAGCGCAATGCCGGCCGGGCCGAGCGGGTGGTGCAGGCACAGATCGAGAAGTCGGTGCCCGACAATGCGACGCCCGACTGGTTCACCCTCGCCTATGAACCGCGCTGGGCGATCGGCACGGGGCAGACGCCGACGCTGGACGAGATCGCGTCGATGCATGCGATCGCGCGGGCCAAGCTGCGGACCATGATCGGCGATGCGGCGGACGGGGTGCGCATCCTGTATGGCGGGTCGGTGACGGGGAGCAACGCCGCCGCCATTCTGGCCTGCGAAAGCGTCGATGGCGCGCTGGTGGGTGGCGCGAGCCTGACCGCGGACAAGTTCGTGCCGATCATCGAGGCGGCGACCGGCGCGAGCGGGTAGGCCGATCGTGCCATTCCGGGACGGGCCCGGGCACGCGTCAGGTCATCGTCCGTACCGCTGGCGCAGCGCCGCCCAGGCAGCCATCAGGCCGAACGCATCGCCCCCCTTGGGACGGCCGGGCTTGGCGGCGGGGCGCCAGGCGAACACGTCGAGATGCGCCCAGGCCGCATCCTTGGGCGCGAACCGGCGGAGGAACAGCGCGGCGGTGATCGCGCCCGCGAACCCGCCATCGGGGGCGTTGACCAGATCCGCGACGTCGGACTTGAGCATCTCGTCATAGCCATCCCACAGCGGCAGCCGCCACAGCGGGTCCGCCTGCGCGGTGCCCGCGGCGAGCAGGTCGGCGGCGAGCGCCTCGTCGTCGGTGAACAGCGGCGGCAGGTCCGGGCCGAGCGCGACGCGGGCGGCGCCGGTCAGCGTCGCGAAGTCCAGCACCAGTTCCGGCGCGGCCTCGCCGGCGCGGGTGAGCGCATCGGCGAGCACCAGCCGCCCTTCGGCGTCGGTGTTGGTGTTCTCGACCGTGAGCCCGGCGCGGCTGCGCAGCACGTCGCCGGGACGGAAGGACGCACCCGACACCGCGTTCTCGACCGCGGGGACCAGCAGGTGAAGCCGGACCGGCAGCCCGGCATCCATCACCAGCCCGGCCAGGGCCAGCGCATGCGCGGCGCCGCCCATGTCCTTCTTCATCAGCCGCATCCCCGCCGACGGCTTGAGATCGAGGCCGCCGGTGTCGAAGCACACCCCCTTGCCGACCAGCGCCACGCGCGGGTGCGCCGGATCGCCCCATTCGAGCTCGATCAGGCGCGGGTGGCGTTCGCGGGTGGCGGCCTGACCCACCGTGTGGATCATCGGAAAGTCCTGCGCCAGCGCATCGCCGCGGGTGACGGTCAGCGTCGCGCCGTGGCGGCGGGCGAGCGCGTCGGCCACGGCTTCCAGTTCGGCGGGGCCGAGGTCGGCGGCGGGAGTGTCGACGAGGTCGCGGACGCTGGCGATCGCGGCGGCGAGCGCTAGCGTGTCCGCGATGCGGGCGGGCCGGGCGGTGAGCAGCACGCGCGGGCGGGGCGCGTCCGCCTTGTAGCGGGTGAAGCGATGCTGGGCGAGGAGCCAGCCGAGTTCCGGGGTGCCGCCGGTTGTGCCGTCGATGCGGTAGCTGCCTTCGGGCAGCGCCTCCGCGAGTTTGGCGAGGCCCCAGGGGCCGAGTTCGATCGTGGCGGCGACGCGCCAGTCCTCGCCGTCGGGCACGATCAGGTGGGTGCCGGGCTTGCCGACGAAACGGTGCGCCGCGGCCAGCGCCCGCGTCGAGGCAGGCTGCTCCGCAAGCCAGGCGTCGAAGGTCGCGATCGGCTCGATCGTGTGTGCGGGCTGGCCGCGGTCGGGCTGAAGCAGCGCGGCGAAGTCGGTCATTGCGCGCCGGCGATCAGATACTGCTCGATCCGGCCGGTCGCGGGATCGGTGAAGGTGCTGATCCGGAGCGTTCGGTTCGGGTAGGTGACCCGGAAGCCGCGCCCCTCGAACCCGCCGCGCAGCTGGGTCGGGCCGGACTGGACGATCGCGGTCGGGGTCCCGAGCGGGCGGAGGCTGGCGGCGAAGTCGGCGACCGCGGTCGGCGTGAAGTAGTAGCTGGCATTCTCGGTCAGCGCGGCGCGGTCGATCCGGCCCTCGCGGAGCAGGTCGAACAGCGCACGGACGCGGGCAAGCGCGGCGGCGTCGCCCGCCGCGGCGGGCGGCGGGGGCAACACCACTTCGCCGATCCCGCGCGCGATCCGCATGAACGCATCGCCCGACCAGCTGTTGGTGAGCACGACGATCGCGGTCTTCTCGTCGGGGAAGACGATGTTCTCCGACAGGAAGCCGACCGCTTCGCCGCTGTGTTCGACATAGCGACGGCCGCCCTGCCGCCCGACCGAGACGCCGAGCCCGTAGCCGGTGGCGCCGCCGTCGGTGAGCGACACCGGCGACTCCTGTTCCGCCCAGTCCTCGGCCGGGAGGACGGTGCGGTTCAGGCGGGCGATGTCCCACCGCGCGAGGCTTTCGGCGGACATGGCGAGTTCGCCCGCCGCGAACAGCCAGCCCCGTGCGGCGGGGACGACCGGGCGGACGGGGCCGAGCGCGTTGCGGCCATAGCCCTGCGGAAATCCGCGGCCGACCGCCTTGTCCTGATCGTGGGCGCGGATCCCGAGGGGCCGGAAGATCCGCGCCTGGAGGAAGTCGAACAGCGGCACGCCCGCGACCTTTTCGACCACCAGGCCGGCGACAACATAGCCAGTGTTGGAATATTGCCACTGGGTGCCGGGTTCGAAGTCGAGCGGCTTCCTTGCCCAGCGGTCGAGGATGCCCTGCGGCGTCACCGGTCGGGCCATGGCGGCGAAGCTGTAGTCCTGCGGCCAGTAGTCCTGCAGCCCGGAGGTGTGGCTGAGGAGCTGGCGCAGGGTGATGCGGTCGCCGCCGGTGACCCCGGGCACGTATCGGGACACGGTGTCGTCGAGCGACAGCTTGCCGTCATCCTCGAGCAGCAGCAGGGCGGCGGCGGTGAACTGCTTGGACACCGAGGCGATCTGGTACGGAAGCTGCGGGTCGGGGCTGCCGCCGCGTTCGGACTGCTTGCCATAGGCCTGGGCGAGCACGAGCTCGCCGCCGCGCACGACCGCGACGGAGGCGGACGGCACGCCGGTATCGGCGAGCGACCTGGCGACCAGCGCATCGATGGCGGCGCGTTCGGGGGCGGTGAGCGCTTGTGCGAAGCCGGGCAGGGGAGCCGCGAACAGCGCGGCGGCGGCAAGGGCGAAGCGGATCATCTCCCTACCCAAGCAGAAGCGTCCCGCCCCCGCAACTCTCGCGAGGGGTCGTGCCGGTCGTGCCGTGCCCCCGGACCGCTGCCGTCTCCCGCCGCTGTTCGGCGTCAGATGGGCACGCCGTAGAGGTCGTGCTCGTCGGCGTCCTCGATCGTGACGGGAACGATGTCACCGGGCGACAGGTGCGCAGCGTCGCGCAGGAACACCGCGCCGTCGATCTCGGGAGCGTCGGCCTGGCTGCGGCCGGTGGCGCCCTCGTCGCCCACTTCGTCGATGATGACGGGCAGGGTGCGGCCGATCTTGGCCTGGAGCCGCGCGGCGGAGATGGCGGCGGTCCGTTCCATGATGCGGGCGTACCGTTCCTCCTTGACCGCCTCGGGCACGGGATCGGGGAGCAGGTTGGCGGCGGCGCCCTCGACCGGTTCGAAGCGGAACGCGCCGACGCGGTCGAGCTGTGCCTCGTCGAGCCAGTCGAGCAGGTACTGGAAGTCCGCCTCGGTCTCGCCGGGGAAGCCGACCACGAAGGTCGAGCGGATCGCGAGGTCGGGGCACACCTCTCGCCACGCCTTGATGCGGGACAGCACCTTGGCGTCGTTGGCGGGGCGCTTCATCCGCTTGAGCACTGCCGGTGCGGCGTGCTGGAAGGGGATGTCGAGATAGGGAAGGACCAGCCCGTCGGCCATCAGCGGGATGACATGGTCGACATGCGGGTAGGGATAGACGTAGTGAAGTCGTACCCAGGGCGCGATGCGGCCGAGTTCGCGGGCGAGATCGGTCATGTGTGCGCGCACCTCGCCGCCGCCCTTGAGCGGCCATGATGCGTGACGCAGGTCGAGCCCATAGGCCGAGGTGTCCTGGCTGATGACCAGCAGTTCGCGGGTCCCCGCCGCGACCAGCTTCTCCGCCTCGCGCAGGATCGCGTCGGGGCGACGGCTGGCGAGGTCGCCACGCAGCGACGGGATGATGCAGAAGGAGCAGCGGTGATTGCAGCCTTCCGAGATCTTGAGGTAGCTGTAGTGACGCGGCGTCAGCTTGAGATCGGTCAGCTCGACCGCGCCGCCGGGAACGAGATCGAGATAGGGGGAGCGCGACGGGGGCGCGGCCTGGTGCACCGCCTCCACCACCTGTTCGTACTGGTGTGCGCCGGTGACCGCGAGCACGTCCGGGAAGCGGGTGCGGATCGCGGCGGCCTCGTTGCCCATGCAGCCGGTGACGATGACACGGCCATTCTCCGCGATCGCCTCGCCGATCGCCTCCAGGCTTTCCTCCTTGGCCGAATCGAGAAAACCGCAGGTGTTGACCAGCACCACGTCCGCGCCGGCATAGTCGGGGGACATCTGATAGCCGTCGGAGCGGAGCCGGGACAGGATCCGTTCGCTGTCGACCAGGTTCTTGGGACAGCCGAGCGAGACCATGCCGACGCGCGGCGGTGAGGGAAGCGTTGTTGCCATGGGAGGATCGCGCACATAGGCGAAATCCGCTCGGGTTTCCAGCTTGGCCGGGACGGGTAGGGGAAACGCGATGCTGGCGGTGGGACTGATGTCGGGAACGTCGCTCGACGGGATCGATGCGGCGCTGATCGAAACCGATGGCGAGGCGCTGGTGCGGCCGCTCGCGTTCCGGGGCACGGCATATTCGGACGCCGAGCGGCAGGTGCTGGCCGACGCGACACGGATCGCGGTCCAGTGCGAGCGGCCCGGTTCGTGGCGCGAGATCGCGGCCGCCGGCGATCTGGTCACGCGCGCGCATGCGGTGGCGGTCGCCGCACTGTTGCGAGAGGCGGGCGTCGCCGCCGAGCGGGTCGAGGTGGTCGGGTTTCACGGGCAGACGGTGGCGCATCGGCCCGACCGGGGCTGGACGTGGCAGGTCGGCGACGGGGCGGCGCTGGCGCGAGCGACCGGGATCGCCACCGTGTCGGACTTCCGGTCGGCGGACGTGGCGGCCGGCGGGCAGGGGGCACCGTTGCTGCCCGTGTACCACGCGGCACGGGCGGCAGCGCGGGAACGGCCCCTCGCGGTTCTTAACTTAGGCGGAGTTGCCAACGTGACGTGGATCGGACGCGACGGCACGCTGGTCGCGTTCGATACCGGCCCCGCGAACGGCCTGATCGACAGCTGGGTGGAGGCGGAGACGGGCGCGCGCTTCGATGCGGACGGCACGCTGGCGGCGAGCGGTGTCGTGGACGAAACGGTACTGACCGCGATGCTCGACCAGCCCTGGTTCGACCTGCCGCCGCCCAAGTCGCTCGACCGCGGCGATTTCACCATCCAGCCGGCGCGCGGGCTGTCACCCGCCGACGGCGCGGCGACGCTGACCGCGTTCACCGCCGCGACGGTGGCGCTGGCGCTCGACCAGCTGCCCGGGCGGCCGGAGCGGCTGCTGGTCGCGGGGGGCGGCCGGCTCAATCCGACGATGATGCGGATGATCGGGGAGCGGACGGCGCTGCACCCGGAGCCGGTGGATGTGCTGGGCTGGAACGGCGACGCGCTGGAGGCCGAGGGCTTCGCCTATATGGCGGTGCGGTGCCTGAAGGGATTGCCGATCAGCTTTCCCGGCACGACGGGGGTCGGCGAGGCGATGACCGGAGGACGGCTCGATCGGCCGTGATCCGGGGAGCGTCCCGTTGGGGCGCTTGCAAGCGTCTCTCGCCGGCCCTGGCGATGCATGGTCCACTCAGGTCACGGCCAAACTGAATGCGTTCCTGTGGGCACACGCGCCGGCAATAAACCGCCGTCGATAGTCAGCCGATCGTTTCGCGAGCAGCGTGGCTGCTGGGCTCGATCGCCTTGTCCGGATTGGCACCGATGCCGCGTTTCAGCACCACGGGGCGCGGGCATCCTTTCTCATCGAAACGCCAGACCGAGGCAATGGCGCTGGCGGGAGGAAGGTCGCCCAACTGCCGCGGGGCAAGGGGCCTGGCGGAGCGTGCCGACTTCTCCGCACCCGGCGGCGTGCACTGCGTCAGGGTCCGGACCCTTGCCGACGACGATTGCGCCGTCGCGGGCAGCGCCGGGGTGAGCAGCAGGACAGCGAACGGGGCCAGCAGGATGCGCATATCGATTCCTCCGTAACCCCGCTTTCTATCCCAGGCGCCTGCCCCGCGACAGTGCGCTTACCTCGCCTTCGGCTTGGCCGCCGGCTTCTTGCCCTTTGCGGGGCTTTCCTTGGCCTTGGCGAGGGCCGAGGGGCCGACGATCGCGGCGGCGATCCCCGCCACCAGCGTCGCGCCGATCGCCAGGGCGGTCTTGGGGTTCGCCTTGACCGCAGCGGTCGCTGCCTCGGCGGCGGCGGTGGCGCGATCGGTCAGCGTCTCCGCATGGTCGGCCTGCTTCTTGGTCGACGCCTTGGGCGTGGTGTCGGCATCGTGCTGCTTGGCCTTGGGCATCGCGGAATTGGGAATGTTTGACATGTGTTATCGCTCCTTCGCGAACGTAAACCGGAACGGGGGCGGAAGGGTTCCTGCGGACGCCCTGGTTATCGCTTGCGGGTCAGTTCGCGCATCGCCGCATCGAGCCCGTCGAGGGTGAGCGGGTACATGCGGTCCGCCATGATCTCGCGGACGATGCGGACCGATTGCGAGTAATCCCATTGTTCGGCCGGGATCGGGTTGAGCCACGCCGCGGCGGGGTAGGTGGTGGTGAGCCGATGGAGCCAGACCGCGCCCGCCTCCGCGTTCATGTGCTCGACCGAGCCGCCTGCATGGGAGATCTCGTACGGGCTCATCGACGCATCGCCGACGAACACGCACTTATAATCGTGGCCATATTTGTGGAGCACGTCCCAGGTCGGGATGCGTTCGGCATGGCGGCGGCGATTGTCCTTCCAGACGCCCTCATAGGGGCAATTGTGGAAGTAGAAGAATTCCAGGTTCCTGAACTCGGCCGTGGCGGCGGAGAACAGCTCCTCCACCATCGACACGAACGGGTCCATCGATCCGCCGACATCGAGAAAGAGCAGGAGCTTGACCGCGTTGCGTCGTTCGGGGCGCATCCGCACGTCGAGCCAGCCGCGGCGGGCGGTGCCGTCGATCGTGGCATCGATGTCGAGCTCGTCCGCCGCGCCCTCGCGCGCGAAGCGGCGGAGGCGACGCAGCGCGACCTTGATGTTGCGGGTACCGAGCTCGCGGGTCGAGTCGAGGTTGCGGAACTCGCGCCGGTCCCACACCTTGATTGCGCGGCCATGGCGTCCTTCTCCGCCGATCCGCACGCCTTCGGGATTGTAGCCGCCGTGACCGAACGGGCTGGTGCCGCCGGTGCCGATCCACTTGGAGCCGCCCTGGTGGCGGCCCTGCTGTTCGGCGAGACGCTGGGCAAGCGTGTCCATGATCCGGTCCCACGAGCCGAGCGATTCGACACGGGCCATTTCCTCGGGCGTCAGATAGCGTTCGGCAACGGCGCGGAGCCAATCGGCGGGGATGTCCGCACGCGCTTCGCCAGCGGGGGCGGCGAGGCCGCGGAAGACCTGCGCGAAGACCTGATCGAAACGGTCGAGCAGCCCTTCGTCCTTCACATAGGTCGCGCGGGCCAGGTAGTAGAAGTCCTCGGGGGTTTGCTCGATCACCTCGGCGTCGAGGGCGCGGAGCAGAAGCAGATGCTCCTTGATGCTTGCGGGGATGCCCGCCGCGCGCATGGCATCGAGAAAGGCGAGGAACATAGACCGCGTCGTGCCACGCGGGCGCGCGGCGACGCAAGCGGTCAGCGGCGGGTGGTCACATCCGGGACATAGGCGTCGATCAGCGCGCCGACATAATCCGGATTGCGCGCGGTCAGTTCGGACGCGGGCTTGCCGTCGCCATGGATGAAGCCGGCGACCGGGTAGATCGAGCCGCCGAGTCCGTCCGAGTCGCGATACCAGACCTTGACCGCGGACCAGTCGTTACGGGGCGATACGTCGTAGAGGGTGACGTCCTGTTCGGCATGCCCGCGCTTGCCATTCTGGCGGGACCAGTTGGCATGGGTGAGCATCAGCACGCGCTTCTCGACGACGCGGCTGACCACCGCGACATGGCCGAGCGGCAGGCGGCCGGTCTTCTCGAACACGATCACCGATCCGACCCGGGGCCTGTGCCCGCGATCGTAGCGGCCGTCCGCCTGGTCCCACCATGTCCACGCATCGCCGAAGATCTGGATGCCAGAGGCGGAGCGCGCGAAGGGGACGCACTGGCCGACATAGTCGAGCAGCGAGCGCGCCGGCGGCGCGGCGTTCGCCGCCACGGCAGCGACAGACACGCCGGCCAGAACAACGGCGGTGCGGAGAAGAACGCCTCGCATGAGACCACCCCTTATCGCGTCATGGTTAACGGATCATGGCGCAAGACGGTTAACAAAACGTTTACCTGGGTCAGGACCGTCCGGTCTGCCGCCGGGCCATGAAGGCCAGGCGTTCGAACAGCATCACGTCCTGCTCGTTCTTGAGCAGCGCGCCGTGGAGCGGCGGGATCGCCTTGGTCGGGTCGCGGTTCTGGAGCACCTCGAGCGGCATGTCCTCGTGGAGGAGCAACTTGAGCCAGTCGAGCAGCTCGGAGGTCGAGGGCTTCTTCTTGAGCCCGGGAACCTCGCGCACCTCGTAGAAGATGTCCATCGCCCGGGCGACCAGCAGCCGCTGGATGCCGGGAAAGTGGACGTCGACGATCGCCTGCATCGTGTCGCGATCCGGGAAGCGGATATAGTGGAAGAAGCAGCGGCGCAGGAACGCGTCGGGCAGCTCCTTTTCGTTGTTCGAGGTGATGACCACCACCGGACGCTCGACCGCGCGGACCGTCTCGCCCGTCTCGTAGACATGGAACTCCATGCGATCGAGTTCCTGGAGAAGGTCGTTGGGAAACTCGATGTCCGCCTTGTCGATCTCGTCGATGAGCAGCACGGCGGGTCTGGTCTGGGTGAACGCCTCCCACAGCTTGCCGCGGCGGATGTAGTTGGCGATGTCGTGGACGCGCGCGTCGCCGAGCTGGCCGTCGCGCAGGCGCGCGACCGCGTCATATTCGTAAAGGCCTTGTGCGGCCTTGGTGGTGGACTTGACGTTCCATTCGATCAGCGGGGCGCCGATCGCCGTCGCGATCTCCTGCGCCAGCACGGTCTTGCCGGTGCCGGGCTCGCCCTTGATCAGCAGCGGCCGACGGAGCTGGACGGCGGCGTTGACCGCCACCTTGAGATCGGGGGTGGCGACGTAGTCGGCGGTGCCTTCGAAGCGCTTCATGGCGTGGGAGGGTAGGCGGTCCGGCCCGCCGCGCCAAGGGTTTGTGGCTGAGGTCAGCCTCTCGCGGCGGCGCGCGCTTCGAGCAGATCCCACAGGCCCCGCACCTGCGCGAGCAGCTGTTGCGCCCCGAATGCCACCGCGCGGGCGGTACCGGCGTCGACGGCGGACAGGACGTCGATAAAGGTCGAGGCGGAGGGCAGGCGGTCGGGCGCCGACGCGATGCCGAACCGTTCGGCGGCAACGTCGAGCAGCGGGCGGATGGCGCACCAGTCCAGCATCAGCGCCGCCACCGCCCCCATCGCGCAGCCGCGCCGGTCGGATCGGGCCAGCATCTCCAGCGCATGGCGCTGACCCGCCAACGCCGCCTCGCAACGCCCCTGGCCAGGCGTCGCCGGCAGCGGCCCCGCCGCGGCGACCAGCCGGGCCAGGTAGCCGCGCTCGACCGCGAGACTTGCCGCCGCATCGTTCATCCAGTCGGCAGCATCGGGGTGCGCGGCGCGGGACAGCGCCTCCTCCACGACGCCCGGCTGCCGGCCATGCACCGCGCACAGGGCATGGACGACGTCGCCCAGGTCGCGCGGGGAGGCGTGCGGCCCCAGCAGCGCGACACGGTGCGGATGGGTGGCGCTGCCCTCCATCGCGACGAGCCGCTCCACCAGAACCCAGGCGGACTCGCCGCCGGACTGCGCCTGCCTTGCCGAAAGCGTGACCATTCTGTCCTCGACCGAACCGGCGCCTTCTGGCGCGATCCGCCGCTTGTCGGCCCGGCAGGGATACCGAACGCCTCCCAAACGTGGTTGAGGCGGGCTTAATCTTGTTCGGCCGCTCGGTTCTCCCGCTTCGGGACACCCCTTTACGGGTGCGTTCCGCGCCGCGATAACGTGCCGGCGACGGGCGGTCCCGCCCGGCTTGCACGTTCGGAGTATATGACGGGATGCGCGGATGGTGGCTGGCACTGGCCCTTGCAACGGTTTCCACGGTCGCGATGGCCGCTGACGAGCCCCAGGCGGGGGCGCGCGCCAACGCGGCGCAGCGGCCCGCGGCCGGCGGCGACCTGACGCTCGATCGGGTGTTCGGCAGCCCCGACCTGTCGGGATCGCAGCCCCGCGCGCTGCGGCTGTCGCCCGATGGCACGCTGCTCACCTCGCTTCGCCCGCGCGCCGACGAGCGCGAGCGGCTCGACCTGTGGGCGCTCGACACCCGCACCGGGCAGGAGCGGATGCTGGTGGACAGCAAGAAGGTGGGGACCGGCGCCGAGCTGTCCGAAGCCGAGAAGATGCAGCGCGAACGCGCGCGGATCGGCGGGTCGAAGGGGATCGTCGCCTATGACTGGGCGCCCGACGGCAGGACCATCCTGGTGCCGCTGGACGGCGACCTGTACCTCGCGACGCTCGACGGCAGCACGCGGCGGCTGACCAACACGCCGGGCGGCGAACTCAACCCCGACGTCAGTCCCAAGGGCAGCTTCGTCAGCTTCGTGCGCGACCAGAACCTGTACGTCCAGCCGCTGGGCGGGGGCGAGGCGCGCGCGGTGACGCAAGGCGGCGCTGGCACCGTCCACTGGGGCGAGGCCGAATTCGTCGCGCAGGAGGAAATGGACCGGCGCACCGGATATTGGTGGAGCCCCGACGAGCGTTTCGTCGCGGTGGAGCGGTTCGACGAGGCGCCGGTCAAGGTGGCGGTGCGCGCGTCGATCGGCGCGGCCGGCACCAAGACCTACGAACAGCGCTACCCGTCCGCGGGCACCCCCAACGTGCTGGTCGAGCTGTATGTCGTGCGCCCTGACGGGTCCGGGCAGGTCAAGGTGGACCTGGGCTCCAACCCCGACATCTATCTGGCACGGGTCGACTGGCTGCCCGACGGATCGGCGCTGATCGTCCAGCGCCAGAGCCGCGACCAGAAGACGCTGGACGTGCTGCGGGTCGATCCCGCGACCGGCCGGTCGAGCGTGCTGTTCACCGAGAAGTCGGGCGCACGAAGCTGGGTCAACCTGTCCAGCGACTATCACTGGATGAAGGACGGCAGCCTGATCTGGACGTCCGAACGCGACGGGTTCGCGCACCTGTATCACTGGCGGCAGGGCAAGTGGACGCAACTGACCCGCGGCGCCTGGCCGGTGCTGGGGCTGACCGCAGTCGACGAGGCGCGCGGCAAGCTGTATTTCACGGGCCTCAAGGACGACGTGCTCGAACAGCAGCTCTATGCGCTCGACCTGAAGGGACGTGGCGAGCCGCAGCGGCTGACCGAGCGCGGCTGGACCAACGGCGCCATCGCCGACCGGACCGCGAGCCGCTTCATCGTCTCGCGCTCCAACTCCGCCCAGCCGACCCAGGTCTACATGGCGGATGCCGAGGGCAAGCGCCTGTCGTGGATCAACGAGAACGCGATCCGGGCCGGGCACCCCTATTTCCCGCATCTCCAGAGCCACCGGCCGACCCAGTTCGGGACCACCAAGGCGGCGGATGGAACGACGCTGTACTGGGAGATGATCACCCCGACGCTGGAGCCGGGCAGGAAGTATCCGGTGTTCTTCGAGCATTATGGCGGCCCCGGCACCGGTCAGCAGGTCACCCGCGGGTGGCAGGGCGCGCTGCCGCAGTTCCTGGTCGACCAGGGCTGGATCTACTTCAAGATCGACAATCGCGGCTCGTACAATCGCGGCAAGGCGTTCGAGGACCAGATCTATCACGCGATGGGGACGGTGGAGGTCGCCGACCAGCTGGCGGGGGCGAACTACCTCAAGACGCTGCCCTTCGTCGATGGTGCCAGGATCGCGACCTATGGCTGGTCGTATGGCGGCTACATGTCGATCAAGATGCTCGAGAAGACGCCGGGCGTGTATGCCGCGGCCGTGTCGGGCGCGCCGGTGACCGACTGGCAGCTGTACGACACCCATTATACCGAGCGGTACCTGGGCGATCCCGCCAAGGACCCCAGGAGCTATGCGTCGTCAGCCGCGGTGGCGGACGCGTCCAAGATCCGCGATCCGCTGCTGCTGATCCACGGCATGGCGGACGACAACGTCTTTCTCGACAATTCGACGGCGTTCGCGGCCGAGATGCAGAAGACGGCGACCCCGTTCGAGATGATGTTCTACCCCGGTTATACCCACCGCGTCGGCGGGCCGGGGATCAGCCAGCATCTGTGGGGGACGATCCTGAACTTTCTGGATCGGGAGGTGAAGAACAAGCCCGAGGCGAAGTAGCGGTCCCTGGCCACCCCGGGCTTGTTCCGGGGGGCAGGGTGTTGCAGAGCCGCAATCGGTTGTGTGCGGGGCCCTGGATGCCGGCACAAGGCCAGCATCACGGAAGGGCTAGGCCATGGGTTACAGGATCGTCGTCGCGGGCGCGACGGGCAATGTCGGGCGCGAGATGGTCAACATCCTGGCCGAGCGCGAGTTTCCGGCGGACGAGATCGCGGTGCTCGCCTCCTCGCGCAGCCAGGGCGACGAGATCGAGTATGGCGACACCGGGCGGATGCTCAAGGTGCGCAACATCGAGCATTTCGATCCGGCCGGATGGGACATGGCGCTGTTCGCGATCGGATCGGAGGCGACGCGGGTCTATGCGCCCAAGTTCGCCGCCGCCGGATGTACGGTGATCGACAATTCATCGCTGTACCGGATGGACCCGGACGTGCCGCTGATCGTGCCGGAGGTGAATGCCGACGCGATCGATGGCTATACCCGCAAGAACATCATCGCCAACCCGAACTGTTCGACCGCGCAGATGGTGGTGGTGCTCAAGCCGCTCCACGATGCCGCGACGATCACCCGCGTGGTGGTGGCGACCTATCAATCGGTGTCGGGCGCTGGGAAGGCGGGCATGGACGAGCTGTTCCAAGAAAGCCGCGCGATCTTCGTCAACGATCCGGTCGAGCCGGCGGTGTTCACCAAGCAGATCGCGTTCAACGTCATCCCGCACATCGACAGCTTCCTGGACGACGGATCGACCAAGGAAGAGTGGAAGATGGTGGTCGAGACCAAGAAGATCCTCGATCCCAAGATCAAGATCACCGCCACCTGCGTTCGTGTTCCCGTGTTCGTCGGGCATTCGGAGGCGCTGAACGTCGAGTTCGCCGACGAGATATCGGCGGAGGACGCCCGCCGCATCCTGCGCGAGGCACCCGGAGTCATGCTCGTCGACAAGCAGGAGGACGGCGGCTACGTCACCCCGATCGAGGCGGCGGGCGACGACGCCACCTATGTCAGCCGGGTACGCGAGGATCCCACGGTCGAGAACGGGCTGTCGCTGTGGTGCGTGTCCGACAACCTGCGCAAGGGCGCCGCGCTGAACGCGGTGCAGATCGCCGAACTGCTCGGGCGGCGGCACTTGAAGAAGGCTTGAGGCGCCGTCCCGATCGGGCGAGGGTTTGTCGGTTGTGCGGTGCTGGCGCGGCGATCTACGTCGGGCGCATGAAGGGCAGCACGATCGATGTTGCGATGTCCAACGAGGCTCGCCGTTTCGCTGGTGGCTGTAGCCATGCTAGTGCAAACATCCTGATCGCCCGGCAGGATGGCTTGCGTTTAACGGGCCTGCGTTCGGATCGGCATCCGAACATCACGCGACGCTGGATGAATGACATTGGCCGACTCCCCGACTGACACGCGCTTTTTCGACAGTTTCGATGGCCAGCGGATCGCATGGCGCGAGCTTGGCGAGGGACGGCCGGTGGTATTGATCCACGGCTTCTTCTCGAACGCGCAGGTCAATTGGATCAAGTATCGCCACGCGGCGACGATCGCGGCAGCGGGTTTCCGGGTCATCATGCCCGACCTGCGAGGTCATGGCGAAAGCGCTCGCCCGCACGATGCGGCAGCCTGGCCTGCCGACGTGCTGATGCGCGACAATCTGGCGCTGATCGCGCATCTCGGGCTGACCGACTATGACTTGGGCGGCTATTCGTTGGGCGCCCGCACCACGGTGCGGATGCTGACCCACGGCGCCACCCCGCGCCGAGTCGTGCTGTCGGGCATGGGGCTGCGCGGGCTGGTCGATACCGGCGGTCGCGGCGATTACTTCCGGCGGGTGCTGGGCAGCCTCGGCAGTTTCGAGCGCGGGACGCCGGAGTGGCTGACCGAGGCGTTCCTGAAGACGACCGGCGGCGATCCGGTCGCACTGTTGCGGACGTTGGACACCTTTGTCGACACGCCGCTTGCCGCAATCAAGGCGATCTCACAGCCGGCGGTGGTCATCGCCGGGGCCGACGATCAGGACAACGGACCGGCGGCCGAACTTGCGGACGCGGTTGCCGGCGCACAGCTGGTCGAGATACCCGGCAATCACATGAGCGCCGTTACCAAGCCCGAGCTAGGGCAGGCGATCGCCACCTTTCTGGCGAGCTGAGCCGGCGGGCGAGCACCCGCCGGCACGTGCGTCATTCCGGAATCGTGCCTTCGTCGGCGATCCCGGCCTCGAACGACCGGCTGGCGTCGGCGCCATCGGCCTGATGCGCGCGGGACCCGTCGGCAATGCTGGCCGCAGCCTTCTGGCGCTGCGACAGCACGGCAGCGGCCGCCACCGCACCGAGCGCAGCGACGCCTGCGCCGATCGCGGTCGCGCGCCAGCCGCCGCCGACCTTGTCGGTCGCGTGCGACACCGCTTCGCCTGCGCTCTTGGCGGCCGAACGCGTCCGGTTTACCGCGCGGCGGGTGGCGCTGGGCGGGGGCGCGGCGCGCTTGGTGGAACGGGGCTTGGGCGCTGCCTTGGGCTTAGGCTTGGCCGGCGCAGGAGCCGACTTGTCGGTGGCTGCGGCCTTGGCTGGCGAGGTGCTCGTCCGGGCGGCTGCGGCCTTGGCCGGCGTGGTGCTGCGGCGACGTGCGGGCTTGGGCGCCGCGGGCTCGGGCTTCTCGGGGGTGTCGTTGTCGGCCATGACGAACTCCGGGTTGGTTGCGCCTCCGTAACGCCACACCCGTATCTTGGTTTCGCCGTTCAACGAGTAGGCTTGATCCACAGCTGGTCGAGATCGGCCGCGGTGCCGCCGCGACGCCGCAGCTTCAAGCCTTCGAGGCGGAAGGCACGGCCCTTGAGGAAGCGGCCGTCCGTACGCCAGATCAGGTCGTAGATCGCGGTTGCGGTACGGGCGGTGTCGCCGTCCCAATAGCGAATGGTGGCGAGGATGGGCAGGCGTCCGACCTGCTCGTCGGCACCGCTATCGGTCAGGCGGAGGAGCGGCGGTGCGATCCAGTCGGCCTCGACCGCGGGATCGCCGGGGGGGTGCTGCGCGGCGACGCCGAGCGAGGCGGGAAAGGCGAAACGGACGTCCTGGATGTCGTGCCGCGCATCGGCGAGGAGAAGCGAGCGGCCATCCTCCCGGACGGTGCCGGTGATGTCGATGCGCGCATCCTTGCGCTCGGCCGCCACGCTGGCGGCTTGCCTGTCCGCCTGATCGGCGCGGCGGTCGGACCAGCTGGTCCAGAGGCCGAGGCCGGTGATGACCAGCCCCGCGACCGCGACGAACTCGGCCAGCGTGATCCAGCGGCGACGCGTGGCTGCGGCCTCGCGTCGCTCGGCAGGCGTGTCGCTCACCGTCCGCCCGCTTCGAGCAGACGGGCAGGCGCGGCCAGCTCCCAGCTATGCGCCACGCGATCCTCGACCGACGCCCAGTCGGGGTTGCCCGACAGGTCGATCCCGACCCAGCCCGCCGGGCCGAGATGGGCGGGAAGGCTGTACGTCTCGGGCGCGGTGTCGAGCAGCATCGCCTGTTCGTCCGTGCCGCTGGTGCGGACGCAGACCACATGACGGCCGTCGCCATGGTGATCGTCGCGCACCTGGGCAAACTGGCGGTCGGCGACGAAGAAGGTGGGCTGGCCGTGGCTGATCCGCTCCTCCGCTTCGGGCAGCTGGAGCGCGACGGCGCGGATGCGATCGAGAGGGGACATGCAGAACTCCGCGAGGATGCGGGGGTATAGCGCGTGTTCGGCGCGGAGGACACGCGCGGCGAGTGTGTCGGGCGTGTCGCCTGGCTCCACAGCCACGCGGGACTGGCCGAGCACCCGGCCGGCGTCGAGCTCGTCGGTGACGAGGTGGACCGAGCAGCCGGCCTCCGCATCGCCGGCGGCGAGCGCGCGGCCATGGGTATCGAGGCCCTTGTACAGGGGCAGGAGCGAGGGGTGGATGTTGACGATGGCACCCTCCATCGCCGCCACGAAGTCGGACGACAGCAGGCGCATATAGCCTGCCAGCGCAATGACTTGCACCCGATGGTCGGCACATTTAGCGAGGATCGCCGCTTCCAGCTTGGACCTGCCGAGATCACGGCCGGACAGGGCCAGTGTCGGAATGTCGCGCGCGGCGGCCCAGGCGATGCCGGGTGCGTCGGGGCGGTCGGACGCGACCAGGACGACCTGGTAGCCGCGGGCCTGTTCGACCAGAGTCATCATGTTGGAACCGCGACCGGAGAGCAGGACGGCGACGCGGGTCATGCGTGGTGGGTCGCCTGCCAATCGGTGCGGGCGCTCCAGGTTTCCGCCGAACCCCGCACGGTGCAGCCGCGCGTGCCGGCCTCGATCCGGCCGATCGTCGACACGTCCTCGCCGGCGGCGGTCAGCGTTGCGGCGATCGCCTCGGCCTGATCGCCTGCGACCACGACGGCCATGCCGATGCCGCAGTTGAAGGTGCGCGCCATCTCCGCGGGCTCGATCCCACCTTGCGCCTGAAGAAAGGCCATCAGGCGCGATTGCCGCCAGGCGTCCGCGTCGATCACGGCATGGGTGCCGGCCGGAAGAACGCGCGGGATGTTTTCCAGCAATCCGCCGCCGGTAATGTGGGCGAGCCCCCTGATCCGTGCTTCGCGCAGCAGCGGCAGCAGGCTGGCGACGTAGATGCGGGTCGGCGCCATGAGGATGTCGATCAGGAGACGGTCCTGGTCGAACAGCGCGGGGCGATCGAGCTTCCAGCGGCGGTCGGCGGCGAGGCGGCGGACCAGCGAGAAGCCGTTGGAGTGGACGCCCGAGGAGGCGAGGCCGAGCACCACGTCGCCGGGCGCGATATCCTGGCCCGTCAGCAGCTGCGAACGTTCCACCGCGCCGACGCAGAAGCCGGCGAGATCGTAGTCGCCATCGGCGTACATGCCCGGCATCTCCGCGGTCTCACCGCCGATCAGCGCGCAGCCGGCCTGACGGCATCCTTCCGCGATGGAGGCGACGACGCGTTCGGCGATCCCTGCATCGAGGCGGCCGGTGGCGTAATAATCGAGGAAGAACAACGGCTCCGCGCCCTGGACGACCAGGTCGTTGGCGCACATCGCGACCAGATCGACCCCGACGCCGGCATGGCGATCCCACTCGATTGCGAGCTTGAGCTTGGTGCCGACGCCGTCGTTGGCGGCGACCAGCAACGGGTCGGTGAAGCCGGCGGCCTTGAGGTCGAACAGGCCGCCGAAGCCGCCCAGTTCCGCGTCCGCGCCGGGGCGACGGGTCGCCCTGGCGAGGGGGGCGATCGCGCGGACCAGTGCGTTGCCGCTTGCGATCGAGACGCCGGCGTCGGCGTAGGTGTAGCCCTTGGTATCAGCCATGGCGCCCGTTCCTAGGGTGTGTGCCGGGGGTGGGCAATGGGCGGTCTGGTCGGAAGATGGGAGTGGGGATCGAGCCAAATTGTCGTGCCATCGTCGAGGTTCGGTAGGGGGTCCGGAACGCCGTGCGGCGCTCGCTATCGAATTTTGCGGCAAGCAGGCGGAATCGGGGTCGCGAGATGGGGCCGCGACATGGCGCTTGGATTTCGATCGCCGCTTCGCCACAAGCGCGGGCGATGCGTGTCCGTGCCGTCCTTCCGCCCGCCATGTTCGGGCTCGTCGCGCTGGCCGGGGTGGCGTGGGCGCAGATCGAGGGCGGCGGGCGGGGCGTCGCGCCGATCGCGAGCGCGGGCGTGTTCGAGGTGACGGGGGTGCGGGTCGACGTCGCGGCCGGGAGTGCGGAGGCGGCGCGCACCGGCGGCTGGCGGCTGGCGCAGCGCCGCGCGTGGGCGCAGTTGACCCAGCGGCTGGGGCGGCCGGGGATCGCCGCGGGCGACGGCCTGCTCGACCAGCTGGTCACCGGCATCGTCGTCGAGAACGAGCAGATCGGACCCAGGCGCTACATCGCGCGGCTGGGCGTGCTGTTCGACCGGGGCCGGGCGGCGTCGATCCTGGGCATCCCGGCCTATGCCGAACGGTCGCCGCCGATGCTGGTCATCCCCGTGCAGTTCACCGGCGGGGTGGGGCAGGTGTTCGAGAGCCGCACCCCGTGGCACGAGGCATGGGCCCGGTTCCGCACTGGCAATTCGGCGGTCGACTACATCCGTCCCGCGGGTACCGGGCCGGACCCGCTGCTGCTCGACCTGGGCCAGACGACGCGGCCGGGGCGCGGATGGTGGCGGACGATCATCGACCAATATGGCGCCGCCGACGTGCTGATCCCGACCGTCCGGTTGCAGCGGCAATGGCCCGGCGGGCCGGTGATCGGGCAGTTCCAGGCGCGGTACGGCCCCGACAACCGGGTGCTGGGCAGTTTCGTGCTGCGGGTGGAAACGAGCGACGGACTGGCGCGGCTGCTGGATGCGGGGGTGGCGCGGCTGGATCAACTGTACCAGCGCGGCTTTCGCGAAGGCGTGATCCGGCCGGACGCGAGCCTGCGCCCTCCGCCCGAGCCCGAACCGCTGGTCGAGGAGGACGGGATCGCGCCGGGCGAGGACCCGTTGGCCGCGATCATCGGCGGGGTGGCGCGCGACGCCGGGGTGGGGATCAGCGTGTCCGTCCAGTTCGATACGCCCAGCGCATCGTCGGTGGCGAACATCGAACAGGCGGTGCGCGGCGTGCCCGGCGTGCGATCGGCACATACGGGCAGCGTCGCGCTGGGCGGCGTGTCGGTGATGCGCGTCACCTATGACGGCGATCCGGCGACGCTGGCGGCGGCGCTGGAGGCGCGGGGGTGGCAGGTGTTTGGACAGGGGCAGACGATCCGCATCCGGCGGGCGCCACAACTGCCGCCGCCAGACCTGAGCGAAGGGGGGCCGGGGTGACACGGGTCGCGCAGTCTGCGTCCCCTTCGGTGGGGCGGGGCCGGGAGGGCGTCCCGGCTGCGCTCGACGGGTGCTTCGACTTCGCTCGGCACGACCGGAGGGGAAGCAGCGGCGCGCGGATCATGCCTCCAGCCAGCGGGCGAAGACGCTCCTGCGTCATCCCTTCGGACGTGCCGAGGAGGACCGGGGGGTGACCCAATTCGCGCTGCCGCTGAGCTGGCCTGCGGCGCCGGGCGACGATGCCTTTCTGGTCACGCCCTCCAACGCCCGTGCGGCGCACCTGCTGGAGCATTGGGGCGCATGGCCGGTGATGGTGGCGTTGCTGGTCGGCCCGCGCCGGTCGGGACGATCGCTGCTCGCGCGCATCTTTGCCGCCAAGAGCGGGGGTGCCATCATCGACGATGCCGACCGGGTGGACGAGGCCGACCTGTTCCACGCGTGGAACCGGGCGCAGGCGGAGCGGCGGCCGCTGGTGATGGTGGCGCAGGTGCCGCCGCCCGACTGGGCGGTCGCGCTGCCCGACCTGCGATCGCGGCTGGCGGCGAGCACGCTGGCGCAGATCGGGCCGCCCGACGATGCGCTGATGCGCGCGCTGTTCCAGACCCAGTTCGACCGGCGCGGGCTGGATATCCGGCCCGATCTGATCGACTGGCTGGCGACGCGGATCGAGCGCAGTCATCTGGCCGTCATGCGCGCGGTGGATGTGCTGGATCAGGAGACGATGGAACGCCGCAAGCGCCTGTCCATTCCCCTTGCACGCCACGCGCTGACCGATGCGGGGCTGATCGCCCCGATGCGCGAGGGGCCGGAGACCGACCAATGACCCGCCGACCATGACCAGGCCCGCCCATGTCGCCCGCCTGGCCGCGCCCGATCCCGAGGACGATCCGTTCGCGAGCACCGATGCCGAACGGTATTTCAACCGCGAGCTGTCGTGGCTGGCGTTCAATCGGCGGGTGCTGGAGGAAGCGTGCAACGACGCCCACCCGCTGCTGGAACGGCTACGGTTCCTGTCGATCTCGGGGTCCAACCTGGACGAGTTCTTCATGGTCCGGGTGGCGGGGCTGAAGGGCCAGCAGGCGCAGGACGTCGACCGGCGATCAGCCGACGGCATGACGGCGGGGCAGCAGCTGGCGGCGATCACCGCGGAGGCCGACCGCCTGATGGAATCGCAGCAGCGGGTGTGGGGCGACCTGCGCGTCGCGCTCGACGTTGCGGGGGTGTTCGTGCTGCGCCGCGACGCGGTGGAGCCCGAGGACGAGGAATGGCTGGAAAGCCACGTCCGCGACCAGATCTTTCCCATCCTGACCCCGCAGGCGCTCGATCCCGCGCATCCGTTCCCGTTCATCCCCAACAAGGGATTGTCGGTCATCTTCGAACTTGAGCGGCTGGCGGACGAGGAGCCGGTGCGCGAGCTGGTGATGATCCCGCCGCAGATGCCGCGCTTCATCCGGTTGCCGGGCGAGCGGGGCCGCTATGTCTCGGTCGAGGCGGCGGTGAAGCGGTTCGCGCCGGTGATGTTTCCGGGTTACCGGGTCGAGGACGCCGCGACATTCCGGGTGCTGCGCGACAGCGATATCGAGATCGAGGAGGAGGCGGAGGACCTGGTCCGGTACTACACCAACGCGATCAAGCGGCGGCGGCGCGGACGGGTGATCCGGCTGGAGCTGGAAACGGGCATGTCCGACAGCCTGACCGCGGTGTTGCGCGACGAGCTGGGCGGGACGGACGCGATCATCACCGAGAGCGGGCTGTTCCTGGGGATCGCCGACCTGGACGCGGTGGTCGACGAGGACCGGCCCGACCTGAAGTTCCAGCCCTTCACCCCCCGCTTTCCCGAACGTATCCGCGAATTCGGGGGCGATTGCTTTGCCGCGATCCGGACCAAGGACATCGTCGTCCACCACCCGTACGAGACGTTCGAGGTGGTGCTCGCCTTTCTGAAGCAGGCGGCGATGGACCCCGACGTGGTCGCGATCAAGCAGACGCTGTACCGCGCCGGCAAGCAGCCCGCGGTCATCAACGCGCTGATCGCGGCGGCGGAGGCGGGCAAGTCGGTGACCGCGGTGGTCGAGCTGAAGGCGCGGTTCGACGAGGAGCAGAACCTGCACTGGGCCTCCGCCCTGGAGCGCGCGGGGGTGCAGGTGGTCTATGGCTTCATCGATTGGAAGACCCATGCCAAGGTCGCGATGGTGGTGCGGCGCGAGGCGGGGATGCTGCGGACCTACTGCCATTTCGGCACGGGCAACTACCACCCGGTGACCGCGCGCATCTATACCGACCTCAGTTTCTTCACCGCCGACCCCGATCTGGGGCGCGACGCGGCGGCGATGTTCAACTACGTCACCGGCTATGTCGAGCCGACCGCGATGGCCAAGGTGGTGCTGTCCCCGCGCGACATGCGCCCGAGGCTGGAAGCGCTGATCGATTCGGAGATCGCCCATGCCCGCGCCGGGCGGGTGGGAGCGATGTGGGCCAAGATGAACAGCCTGGTCGACCAGCCGATCATCGACAAGCTGTACGAGGCGGCGCAGGCGGGGGTGGTGATCGAGCTGGTGATCCGCGGCATCTGTTGCCTGAAGCCCGGCGTGCCGGGGCTGTCCGAGACGATCCGGGTCAAGTCGGTGATCGGGCGTTTCCTGGAGCACAGCCGCATCTGGGCGTTCGGGAACGGCAAGCCGCTTCCCAATGACGGTGCGCGGCTGTTCATCTCGTCGGCGGACTGGATGCCGCGCAATTTCGACCGGCGGGTGGAATACATGCTGCCGATCCAGAACCCGACGGTACACGACCAGGTGCTGGACCAGGTGATGGTCGCCAACCTGCTCGACACCGAGCAGAGCTGGGAGTTGCAGCCCGACGGCAGCTATTCGCGGGTCGCGCCCGGCGAGCGGCCGTTCAACCTCCACCGCTACTTCATGACCAACCCGTCGCTGTCGGGGCGCGGCGCGGCGAGCGGGGTGGTGCCGACGCTGTCGCTGGGGCAGAGCCGATGAAGCTGTGGGGGCGGGCCGAAGACGCGCCGCCGCGGACCGCGATCATCGACATCGGCTCCAATTCGGTGCGGCTGGTCGTGTACCAGGGGACGCCGCGGCTGCCGGCGGTGCTGTTCAACGAGAAGGTGATGGCGGGGCTGGGGCGCGGCCTGGCGCGGACCGGGGCGATCGAGGCGGACGCGATGCGCGAGGGGGTGGCGGCGCTGACCCGCTTTGCCGCGATCGTGCGGGCGATGGGCGTGGCGAGCGTGCGCACCGTCGCCACCGCCGCGGTGCGCGACGCGAGCAACGGGGGCGAGTTCATCGCCGCGGCCGAGGCGCTGGGCCTGAGCCCCGAGCTGTTGTCGGGCGAGGCGGAGGCGACCGCGGCGGGGCTGGGCGTGCTGTCCGCGATCCCGCAGGCGGACGGCATCGTCGGGGACCTGGGCGGGGGCAGCCTGGAGCTGGTGCGGGTCGGCGGGGGCGAGGTGAGGGAGCGGGTGTCGTTTCCGCTGGGGGTGTTGCGGATCGCGGGGCTGCGGCGCGACAGCAAGGCGCTGGAGCGGCGGGTCGCGGGGTTGATCGGGGATGCCGGCTGGGCGGGGCGGGGGCGGGGGTTGCCGCTGTATCTCGTCGGCGGGTCGTGGCGGGCGCTGGCGCGGCTCGACATGGTGCTGCACGGGCATCCGCTGCCGATCATCCACCAATATGCGATGATCCCCGAGGAGATCGCGCGGCTGACGCGGGCGGTGCCGCACCTGTCCAAGGCGCGGCTGAAGGCGGTGCCGGGGCTGTCGACCGGGCGGGCGGCGACGCTGGCCGATGCGGCGGCGTTGCTGGGGGTGCTGATCCGCCAGTTGGGCAGCGCGACCACGATCGCGTCGACCTTTGGGCTGCGCGAGGGATTGCTGTTCGAGGCGCTGTCGGCGGAGGAGCGCGCGCTGGACCCGCTGATCGTGGCGGCGCGCGAGGAAGGCCGGGCGGCGGGGCGGTTTCCCGAGCATGGCGACCTGCTCGACGGGTGGATCGCGCCGTTGTTCGAAGGGGAGCCGGCCGGGTGCGCGCGCATCCGCCATGCCGCGTGCCTGCTCGCCGATGTGGCGTGGCGCGCGAACCCCGAGTTCCGGGCGGAGCGGGGGCTGGAGGTGGCGCTGCACGGCGAATGGGTGGCGATCGCCCCGGCGGAGCGGGCGATGCTGGCGCAGGCGCTGTTCACCGCGCTGTGCGGCGACCTTCGCAGCCCCGCGCCGCTCGATCGGCTGGCGTCGGCGGAGGCGCTGGCGCAGGCGATGCGCTGGGGGCTGGCGATCCGGCTGGGGCAGCGATTGTCCGCCGGGCTGGCCGAACCGTTGCGGCGGAGCACGCTGCGCAGCGACAGCCGGACGGTGATGCTGGCGCTGGGCGATCCGGCGATGCGGGGCGAGACGGTGGCGAAACGGCACGCCGCGCTGGCGACCGCGCTGGGACGCGAGGCGGTGCTTCAGTAGCAGGCGATCGCGACGACCCGCCGCCGGGCGTCGACGCTGATGTTCAGCCGGTCCTCGCGATAGTCCCTGGTGACCATGTCGCCCGGCCCGATCACCCGCAGCACCGACCGGCCGGCAAGCGCCCGTGCGCGGGCGGTGAGCGCGTCGGACAGCGGCTGGCCGACCAGGGTCGCGGTTGCGGCCCGGCAGGGATCGTCGGCGGCAGGTGGGTTGGGCGGCGTTGACGGCATGGCGGGCCGGGCATCGTTGGCATGGTGGCAGCCGGCGAGCGCGGTTGCGAGCAGAAGCGCGACGATCCTCACGCTTCCGCCGCCGCCCCCACCGCCTCGGCATCCGTGCGGGTCATGCGCAGCTTGCCGTTGCGGACCGCAAAGCCGAGCCGGCCTTCGACGAGGTCGACCGCGTCGCGGCCGAACTGGTCGTAGCGCCAGCCGTCGAGCATCGGCAGCCCGGTGCGGGTGCCGGCGGCGAGCGCCTCCAGCTCCTCCGAGCGGGCGAGCAGGCGCGGGGCGACGTCGATGTCGCGGGCGCGGATCTTGAGCAGCAGCTTCAACAGGTCGGCGACGAGGCCGCCCTCCTTGCCGAGCCCCGGCTTGCGATCGTCGCGGGGGGGCAGTTCGTCGGGGGAGAGCGGCTCCGCGCCCTCGATCGCCGCCATCAGCCGGGCGCCGATGTCGTTCCCCGCCCAGGTCGCGGACAGGCCGCGGACCTTGGCCAGATCGGCCTGCCGCCGGGGCGAGTGCCCGGCGAGGTCGGCCAGCGTCTCGTCCTTGACGATGCGGCCGCGGGGCAGGTCCTTGCCCCGCGCCTCCAGCTCGCGCCAGCGGGCGAGCGCCTTGAGTCGGCCGAGCACGTCCGCCTTGCGGCTGGGGACGCGAACGCGCTTCCACGCCTGATCGGGGTCGTTGGCGTAGTTGGCGGGATCGGCGAGGCGCTCCATCTCCTGATCGAGCCAGGCGCCGCGCCCGGTCTTGCGCAGCCGGGCCAGCATCCTGGGGAAGATCACCGCCAGATGGGTGACGTCGCCGATCGCATAGTCAACCTGGCGTTCGTCGAGCGGCCGGCGCGACCAGTCGGTGAAGCGGGCGCCCTTGTCGATGCTGATGCCGAGCCAGCTGTCGACGAGGTTGGAATAGCCGATCTGTTCGCCCTGCCCTAGCGCCATCGCCGCGACCTGGGTGTCGAACAGCGGGTGCGGGGTCTTGCCGGTCAGGTTGTAGACGATCTCGATATCCTGCCCGCCGGCGTGGAAGACCTTGAGCACGTCCTCGTTGGCGACCAGCAGCTGGAGCAGCGGCGAAAGGTCGAGGCCGGGCGCCTTGGGATCGATCGCGGCGGCTTCGTTCTCGTCGGCGATCTGGATCAGGCAGAGTTCGGGCCAGTAGGTGGACTCGCGCATGAACTCGGTATCGACCGCGACGAAGTCCGCCCGGGCGAGACGCCCGCAAAGATCGGCAAGCACGGCGCTGTCGGTAATCAGGGGGTGGATGTGCATCCGATCGTTCATAGACACGGGGACGCGGGTTGACAAAGAGGGGTTGGGGAGGGGAAGCCGCGCCGTCCCCGACGCCGTCGCCCCAGCCAAGGCCGGGGTCGCCTGGTGGCGGGCGTCACCCTTGCCGCACGCGACCCCAGCCTTCGCTGGGGTGACGAAAGTAGAGACCCATGCACCAGTACCGCACCCACACCTGCGCCGCGCTCGACGCCGAGGCCGTCGGGCAGCCCGTCCGCCTGTCGGGCTGGGTTCATCGCAAGCGCGACCATGGCGGGGTGCTGTTCGTCGATCTGCGCGACCATTACGGGATCACCCAGGTCGTCGCCGACCATGATTCGCCGGCGCTGGCGATGCTGGAGTCGATCCGCACCGAGTCGGTCATCACCATCGACGGCGAGGTCAAGCGGCGGTCGGAGGCGACGGTGAACCCGAACCTGGCGACCGGCGAGATCGAGGTGTTCGCGCGCGCGGTGACGGTGCAGTCGCATGCCGCCGAGCTGCCGATGCCGGTGGCCGGCGATGCGGAATATCCCGAGGACATCCGCCTCCGTTACCGCTTCCTGGACCTGCGCCGCGAGAAGCTCCATGCCAACATCATGCTGCGATCGTCGGTGATCGCGTCGATCCGGCGGCGGATGGTGGAACAGGGTTTCACCGAGTTCCAGACGCCGATCCTGACCGCATCGTCGCCCGAGGGCGCGCGCGACTACCTGGTGCCCAGCCGCGTCCATCCCGGCAAGTTCTACGCGCTGCCGCAGGCGCCGCAGATGTTCAAGCAGCTGCTGATGGTGGCGGGGTTCGACCGGTATTTCCAGATCGCGCCGTGTTTCCGCGACGAGGACGCGCGCGCCGATCGCTCGCCGGGCGAGTTCTACCAACTCGATTTCGAGATGAGCTACGTCACCCAGGAGGACGTGTTCCAGGCGATCGAGCCGGTGCTCCACGGCGTGTTCGAGGACTACGCCGACTGGCAGGGCAAGGGGCGCCAGGTGTCGCCGCTGCCGTTCCGGCGGATCGCCTACCGGGAATCGATGCTGCGCTACGGCAACGACAAGCCCGACCTGCGCAACCCGATCCTGATCGCCGACGTCAGCGAGCAGTTCGCCGGATCGGGGTTCGGGCGGTTCGCCTCGATCGTCGAGGCGGGCGACGTGGTGCGCGCGATCCCGGCGCCGGGGACGGCGGACCGCAGCCGCAAGTTCTTCGACGACATGAACGCCTGGGCGCAGTCCGAAGGGTTCGCGGGGCTGGGCTATGCCACCCGCAAGGGCGGCGAGTGGGGCGGCCCGATCGCCAAGAACCATGGCGAGGCCAGGATGACCGCGATGGCCGACGCGCTGGGCCTCGGCCCGGACGACGGGCTGTTCTTCGCCGCGGGCAAGGAGGCGCAGGCAGCCAAGCTGGCCGGGCTGGCGCGGACGCGGGTGGGCGAACAGCTGGGGCTGATCGACGCGAACCGGTTCGAGTTCTGCTGGATCGTCGATTTCCCGATGTTCGAATGGGACGAGGACAACAAGAAGGTCGATTTCAGCCACAATCCGTTCTCGATGCCGCAGGGCGAGATGGAGGCACTGACGACCAAGGACCCGCTCGACATCCTGGCGTACCAGTACGACATCGTCTGCAACGGGGTGGAGCTGTCGTCGGGGGCGATCCGTAACCACCGGCCCGAGATCATGTACAAGGCGTTCGAGATCGCCGGCTATTCGCAGGCGGACGTGAATCGCGACTTCGCCGGGATGATCAACGCGTTCAAGTTCGGCGCGCCGCCGCACGGCGGATCGGCGCCGGGGATCGACCGGATCGTCATGCTGCTGGCCGACGAGCCGAACATCCGCGAGGTGATCGTCTTTCCGATGACGCAAAAGGCCGAGGACCTGATGATGGGGGCGCCCAACTTCGCGACGCCCCGGCAGCTCAAGGAACTCAACCTGCGCTCGACCGCCGAGCAGCCGCGCGCGCCGGCGAGCCCCGGCGCGACCGTAACGCCCCAGGCCGGCTGACCGCACGGCGATGGCCGGGAGCGCGCCCGGGCTGGTCCGCAGCCTGGGACCTGCGGGCGTGCTGTTCCTGACGCTGTCGGTGGCGACACCGGCGTCGTCGGTGTTCGTGATCCTGCCGGGCATGTTCCAGGTGGCGGGGACCGGCGCGCTGTGGGCGATGCTGGTCGCGGCGCTGGTCTGCGTGGCGACCGCGCTGATCTATGCCGAGCTGTCGTCCGCATGGCCGGTGGTGGGCGGCGAGTACGTCATGGTGGCGCGGACGCTGGGGCCGATGGCGGGGTTCGTCATGCTGGGCGTCAACGTCGTCAACAACCTGATCTTCCTGCCCGTCGCGGGACTGGGGGTGGCCGAGGTGCTGGCGTCCGTGATCCCCGGATTGCCGCCGCGCGGCACCGCGATCGCGGTGGTGGCGGGATGCACCCTGATCGGGCTGCTCGAGATCCGGGTCAACGCGGTCGTGACGGGGCTGTTCCTCGCCCTGGAGGTGATAGCGCTGGGCGTGGTCGCGGCGCTGGGACTGTTCGGGGCGCAGCGCGATCCGCTGGCGATGTTGACGGCACCGGTCGGGCCGGATGCGCTGACCGCGGCCGATCCGGCGGCGATCGGCGTAGCGGCGACGATCGCGATCTTCGCGCTCAACGGCTATGGCGCGGCGGTGTATTTCGGGGAGGAGATGCACGACGCGCCGCGGCGGATCGCGCGCACGGTGATGCTGGCGCTGGTCGCGACGCTGGTGCTGGAGGGTGTGCCGATGCTGGCGGCGCTGGTCGGCGCGAGGGACCTGGGCGCGCTGTTCGCGTCCGCCAATCCGTTCGGGCTGCTGGCGACGCAGGCGGGCGGGGCGGGGCTGGGACGCTGGCTGGCGGTGGCGGTGGCGGTGGCGATCGTCAATGCGATCATCGCCTGGGTGCTCGCCTGTGCGCGCTTCTTCTATGGCACGGGGTGGCGACGGCAGCTGGGGCCGGCCGATCGACGGCTGGTTGCAGATGATCCACCCGCGGCTGGGGACGCCCTGGGCCGGGACGCTGATGATCGGGGCGGCCGGAATCGCGCTGTGTTTCCTGCCGCTTCGCCTGCTGGAGGTGTGGAGCGGCACGGGGCTGGTGGCGATCTATGCCGGGCTGGCGATCGCGACGGTGGCGGCAAGGGCGCGCGGACTGACCACCCACGCGCCGTACCGGATGCCCTTGTACCCGGCGGCGCCGGTGCTGACGCTGGTCGCGCTCGCCTATATCGGTTGGACCAACTGGCTCGATCCGGTGGACGGGCGACCGGCGCTGGTCGCGACGGCGGTGCAGATCGTGGCCTGCGCGGGCTGGTACCTGCTCGGCCCGCGCCGGCGGGGGTGGCGCCCGGTGATCCCCGCCTAGGGCAGCGCGGCCGCCGTCCGGATCGGGGCGAATGCCTCGTCCCGCAGCACCAGCATCTCGCCCGAGGCGATGCCGAAATAGGCGCCGTGCAGGGTGAGCCGCCCCGCCGCCTCGCGCTCCGCGACGAACGGAAAGGTGCGCAGGTTGGCAAGCGAGGTGCGGACCGACTCGAGTTCCATCGCGCGGGTCGCGTCGGCACCGTCGCCATGTTCGGCCACCACCTTCGCCCGCGCATCGTCGAGCAGTCCGACCCAGTTCGCGACGAACCCGCCCTCGCCGGGCGCGGCATCCTTGAAGCCGCGGGTCAGTGCCGCCGCGCAGCCGCCGCACTTCTCGTGGCCGAGGACGACGATCTCGCCGACCTCCAGCTGGGTCACCGCGAACTCCAGTGCGGCGGAGACGCCGTGGTGGCCACCGCCCGTCTCGAACGGGGGAACGAGGTTGGCGACGTTGCGGACGACGAAGATCTCGCCGGGCAGCGTGTCGAAGATCTGCGCAGGCTCGACCCGGCTGTCCGAACAGGCGATCACCATCACCTGCGGGTTCTGGCCGTCCTTGAGCTGGGCCCAGCGGTCGCGCTGCCGCCGCCAGTCGGCGGTACGGAAACGCTGATAGCCGTCGATCAGATCGCTGAAACCGGTCATCGCGAATAGCCTTCCTTCGTTGTTTCGTGCCCGTCCAATCGCTATCTGCGCGAATGTATGAACGAGATGACTCCGATTACCGCACCCGCCCGTGCCCGCAAGCCCGACTGGATCCGGGTCAAGGCGCCGACCTCCGCCGGTTTCGCCAAGACGCGCGAGCTGATGCGCGCCAAGAGCCTGACCACGGTGTGCGAGGAGGCGGCCTGTCCGAACATCGGCGAATGCTGGTCCAAGAAGCACGCCACGGTGATGATCCTGGGCGACACCTGCACCCGGGCCTGCGCGTTCTGCAACGTCAAGACGGGGATGCCGCGGGCGGTGGATGCCCTGGAACCGCAGAACGTGGCGGATGCGGCGGCGCAGATGGGGTTGCAGCACATCGTCGTGACCTCCGTCGACCGCGACGACCTGCCCGATGGCGGCGCGTCGCAGTTCGTCAAGGTGATCCACGCGATCCGGCGGTCCAACCCGACCACCACGATCGAGATCCTGACCCCCGATTTCCGCAACAAGGCGCAGGCCGCGGTCGAGTCGATCGTCGAAGCGAGGCCTGACGTCTACAACCACAATCTGGAAACGGTGCCGCGGCTGTACCCGACGATCCGGCCGGGCGCGCGCTATTACGCGTCGCTTCGCCTGCTCGAGTCGGTGAAGCGGCACGACCCGTCGATCTTCACCAAGTCCGGCGTGATGCTGGGGCTGGGCGAGGAGCGGCTGGAGATCCATCAGGTCATGGACGACATGCGGTCGGCCGAGATCGACTTCCTGACCATGGGCCAGTACCTCCAGCCCACGCCGCGGCACGCCAAGATGGCCGAGTTCGTCACGCCCAAGGCGTTCGACGCCTATGCCGCGATCGCGCGGGCCAAGGGGTTCGGCCTCGTCGCGTCGTCGCCGCTGACGCGGTCGAGCTATCATGCCGGTGACGATTTCGCCCGGCTCAAGGCGGCGCGGGAGGAGAAGCTGGCGCGCAGCGGGTCGCTCCGTGCCTAAGCATTCCGAGACGCGGCACCTGCCCTATACGCCGGAGCAGATGTTCGATCTGGTGGCGGACGTGAAGCGCTATCCGGAGTTCCTGCCCTGGGTTTCGGCGATGCGGGTGCGGCGGGACAACGCCGTCGAGACGGTGGCGGACATGATCGTGGGGTTCAAGGGGCTGCGCGAGACCTTCACCAGCCGGGTGGGCAAGGAGCGGCCGGCGCATATCCATGTCGAATATGTCGACGGGCCGCTCAAATACCTGCGCAACGACTGGCGGTTCCGGCCGGAGGGCGCAGGGTGTGCGGTCGATTTCGCGGTCGATTTCCAGTTCAAGAACCGGGTGTTCGAGATGCTGGCGGGGCAGGTGTTCGGGACCGCGCTGAGACGGATGATCGGTGCGTTCGAGGAGCGGGCGGCTGTGCTCTACGGAGCGGGCGGCAGCAGCAGTTCGAGCGCACACAGCGCCGCTTGAAGCCGGATGCCGCCGCGCCCCAGGTCGCCGAAGTGGCGGCGGTCGGCGTGGACGTCGTTGGAATCGGCGCCCTTGACCGCGCGGGCGAAGACAACGGTGCCGACCGGCTTCTTGTCCGACCCGCCGCCGGGACCCGCGATGCCGGTGATCGACACCGCGACGTCGGCGCCGCTGCGGTCGAGCGCGCCCTGTGCCATCGCCCAGGCGGTCGCGATCGACACCGCGCCGAAGGTTTCCAGGATCTCGCCCCCGACCTTGAGCAGCGCGCGCTTGGCGGTGTCGGCATAGGTGACGAAGCCGGCCTCCAGCACATCGGACGAGCCGGGTATTTCGGTCAGCGCGGCGGCGACGAGGCCGCCGGTGCAGCTTTCGGCGACCGCGACGCGGCGGCCGGCGGCGCGGTTCGCCTCCACCACGCGGCGGGCGGCGGCGACCAGTTCGGGCGGGAGCAGCGTGTCCATCAGCGTCCCGCCTCGCACAGCGGCAGGTCCGGCGCGTCCACCGTCTTGCCCTGCGCCTTTTGCGAGCGGAGATACTGGAGCAGCGTGACGAGGACGCCCGCGGTGTTGCGCGGGGGCAGCGGGGCGAGCAGCGTCACCAGCCGGTCCACCGTGCCGCAATCGGCGGGCGCAATCCGGCCGACGACCAGCGGCGCGACCAGGGTGGCGACGATCGGGCGGGCGAAGTCGGAGCCGAGCAGCAGGTCGGCCTGCGGCACGCTGAGCTTCAGGATCGCGGCCTTCGCGGCGGGCCAGGCGCGGGTCGCCTCCCGGTCGTAGCGGGCGATCAGGTCGCCCGAGCCGCTGCGCAGCGGGCTGGTGGCGGGGAGGCGCGCGGCGCAGAGGACGCCGGTCTGGCGGAGGATGTCGGGCATCACCACCAGCGCGATCGATTCGGCCTCCGCCCCGGACAGGCAGATGCGGCCCTGCGCCTGGACGGGCTGGGCCAGCGCAACGGCGGCAAGGGCGATCGCGGCGCGGATCATGGCTGCGCCTCCGGAAGGCGGACGGTGGCGGTGGCCTGAGCGGCGATGCCCTCGCCACGGCCGGTGAAGCCGAGGCGTTCGGTGGTGGTCGCCTTGACGCTGACCCGATCGGTGGTGAGGCCGAGGAGATCGGCGATGCGCGCCTGGATCGCGGCGCGGTGCGGGCCGATCTTGGGCGCTTCGCAAACGACCGTGAGGTCGACGAAACCGATCCGCCCGCCCGCGTCCGCGATCAGCGCGGCGGCGTGGCGGAGGAAACGGTCGGAGGATGCGCCCTTCCATTGCGGATCGCTGGGCGGGAAGTGGGTGCCGATGTCGCCCGCGGCGATCGTGCCGAGCAGCGCATCGGTGAGCGCGTGGAGTGCGACGTCGGCGTCCGAATGCCCCGACAGCCCCTGCGTGTGCGGGATCAGGACACCGCCGAGCCAGAGGTCCTCGCCATCCTCGAGCCGGTGGACGTCGAAGCCCGAGGCGCTGCGCGTTTCCCATGCGAGCCGCGTTTCGGCGGCGGCGAGGTCCTGGGGGTGGGTGACCTTATCGAGCATGGCGTCGCCCTGCACCATCGCGACGGGAACGCCAAGCGCGCGCACCATCTGCGCGTCGTCGGTGGGTTCGGCACCGGCCCAGTCGGCATGCGCGGCGGCGAGGGTGGCGAGGCGGAACGCCTGCGGGGTCTGGACGCGGTGGAGCCCGGTACGATCGACCACCTCGCCGTCGTCGCGGGCCAGCGTGTCGGCGACCGCGAGCACGGGGATCGCGGCATCGTGCTCGTCCAGGGCATCGAGCAGGCGGTCGATGACGGGGGCCGGGCAGAAGGGGCGTGCGGCGTCGTGGACGAGGATGCGGGTCGCGGTGCCGGCGGCGGCGATCCCCGCAGCGACCGAGGCGCGGCGGGTGGCGCCGCCCGCGACGATGTCGACCGGGCCAAGCAGCGCGCGCGCCTGTTCGATCCGATCGGCGGCGACCGCGACGACCACCCGGTCGATGCCGGGGTGACGGGCGAAGGCCGCCACCGCGCGGGCGAGCATCGAACGGCCGGCGAGCGGCAGGAACTGTTTGGGGGTGGAGCCGCCGATGCGGGTGCCGGTGCCCGCGGCGACGATCAGCGCGACGGTGGTCATCGAGTCGCGCCCAACATCAAGTGGAGGAAGTTGAGGCGATAACGCCATGTCTGCACTTCGGTGGAGGGGGTGGACGCGTGAAGTGGAGACGGGGCAGGCGGCAGGCGGCAGGTCATGGCGTCGGCCCTAGCGCGAACGCGCGGTGTAGGACACCGTGCTTGCCGCTCGCCAGAGCGGGCGAGCGTGCGTTGCTTGCCAGTCGCACGCCGGTCCTGTACCGCGCTGCCTGTTTTTCAGGCAGTTTGCGATGCGTACGCTTCAACCTCTCCAGATCGGTCCGGTGCGGATCGAGGTGCCGGTGATCCTGGCGCCGATGACCGGTGTCACCGACCTGCCGTTCCGGCGGCTGGTGCGATCCTACGGGTCGGGACTGAACGTCACCGAGATGATCGCGAGCCAGGCGGCGATCCGCGAGACGCGGCAGTCGTTGCAGAAGTTGATGTGGGACCCGGTCGAGGAACCGGTGTCGATGCAATTGGTGGGATGCACCCCGTACGAGATGGGGGAAGCGGCGCGGCTGGCGGCGGATCGCGGTGCGGCGATCATCGACATCAACATGGGCTGCCCGGTCCGCAAGGTGACCAATGGCGACGCGGGATCGGCGCTGATGCGCGACCTGTCGCTCGCCGCGGCGATCGTGAAGGGGGTGGTCGACGCGGTCGACGTGCCCGTCACGCTCAAGATGCGGATGGGCTGGTGCCACGACAGCCTGAATGCGCCCGAACTGGCGCGGATCGCCGAGGACCTGGGGGTGCGGATGGTGACGGTGCACGGGCGCACCCGCAACCAGATGTACAAGGGGTCCGCGGACTGGCGCTTCGTCCGGGGCGTCAAGGCGGCGGTGAACGTACCGGTGATCGTCAACGGCGACATCTGCTCGATCGAGGACGCGGAAGCCGCGCTCGACCAGTCGGGCGCGGACGGCGTGATGATCGGGCGCGGCGCTTATGGCCGGCCATGGCTGCTGGGGCAGGTGATGGAATGGTTCGCAGCCGGACGGCGCGTGGCCGATCCGACGCTGGACGAACAATATCGTGCGATTGCCGGCCATTACGACGCGATGCTGGAGCATTATGGCAGTGTCACCGGGGTCAACATGGCCCGCAAGCATATCGGCTGGTACACCAAGGGGCTGACCGGATCGGCCGAGTTCCGCAATACGGTGAACCAGGAGCCCGATGCGAACCGGGTGAAGGCGATGCTGGCGGAGTTCTACGCGCCCTGGCGGCAACTTGCCGCTGCATGAGGCGCACCGGTCGGGGCATCCCGGGTTCGCCGAGCTGTTCGCGGCGTTGCCGGTGGCGACGATGGTGGTCGATCCCGACGAGCGCATCGTCCATGCCAACGCGCTGGCCGAGGAATTGCTGCGACTGTCCGAACGGGTGATGCGGGGACAGCCGCTCCACGCGATCCTGCCGCCGCCGACGGAGGGGCGGACCCGCGACGGGCAGGGCTACGCCGCCTATGACACCGAGATCGCGACCGCGCGCGGGGTGCGGATGCGGGTGGACTTCGTCGAGGCGATGCTGGCGGACCGGCCGGGGTGGCGGATCATCACGCTGCATGCGGCGGCGAGCACCAGGCGGCTGGGCCAGTCGCCCGACCGGGCGGCCGCCGCGCGCACGGCCGTGGGCGCGGCGGCGATGCTGGCGCACGAGATCCGCAATCCGTTGTCGGGCATACGTGGTGCGGCGCAACTGCTGGGGCCGGGCGAGTGGACCGGGTTGATCACCCGCGAGGTCGACCGGATCGCGGCGTTGATCGACCGGATGCAGGATTTCGGCGACACCCGGCCGTTGCCGCTGGAGCCTGCCAACATCTACCCGCTGCTCGACCATGTCCGCAGCCTGGCGCTGGCGGGCTTTGCGCGCGGCGTGCCGATCGAGGAGCGGTTCGATCCCTCGCTGCCACCCGCGCAGGTCAACCGCGACGCGCTGACCCAGGTGCTGCTCAACCTGCTCAAGAACGCGCGCGAGGCGGTGAGCGGCGAGCGGCAACCACGGATCGTGCTCGCCACCGCATATCGCCACGGCATCACCGTCGACGGTGGCGCGGGACGGGGGCGGATCGCATTGCCGATCGAGATCTGCGTCCTCGACAACGGGCCGGGCGCGCGGGGGGACATCGCCGAGCACCTGTTTGATCCGTTCGTGTCGAGCCGGCCGGACGGGCAGGGGCTGGGCCTTGCGCTGGTCGACAAGCTGGTGCGCGACATGGGAGGGATCGTCCAATATGCACGCGAAGGGCAGCCGGAGATGACGGTGCTGCGGCTTCTGTTGCCAAGGGCGGTGGCATGAGCCGGGTGCTGGTGGTCGACGACGATGCGGCGATCCGGATGGTGGTGGCGCAGGCGCTGCGCCGGCATGGCCATGGCGTGACGACGGCGGAGACGCTCGCCGAACTGGACCGGGCGCTGGCCCGCGACGTTCCGGACGTGTTGGTCACCGACGTGGTGCTGCCCGATGGCGACGGGCTTTCGCATCTGGTCGGGGTAACCGCGCGGCATCCCGACCTGCCGGTCATCGTGCTGTCCGCGCAGAACACGCTGACCACCGCGGTGCGCGCCACCGAGGCGGGGGCGTATGAGTATCTGCCCAAGCCGTTCGACCTGGAGGTGCTGGCGCAGGCGGTGGCCGCGGCGGCGGGGCGGGGTGGGACCGCACCCGACCAGGGCGTGGCGGACGAGGACCGGGCCTTGCCGCTGATCGGCCGCTCGCCGGCGATGCAGGACGTGTACCGGATGATCGCGCGGGTGGTGGCGACCGACCTGACGGTGTTGGTGACGGGCGAGTCGGGGACGGGCAAGGAGCTGGTCGCGCGCGCGATCCATGACCTGGGAGGGCGGCGACGGGGGGCGTTCGTCGCGCTCAACATGGCGGCGATCCCGCGCGAGCTGATCGAGGCGGAGCTGTTCGGGCACGAGCGCGGCGCCTTTACCGGCGCGCACCAGCGCAGCGCCGGGCGGTTCGAGCAGGCGGCGGGCGGCACCCTGTTCCTGGACGAGATCGGCGACATGCCGATGGAGGCGCAGACACGGCTGCTGCGCGTCCTCCAGACCGGCGAGTTCAACAGCGTCGGCAGCGGCCGGACGTTGCGCGCCGACGTCAGGATCGTCGCGGCGACCAATCGCGACCTGGCCGCGCAGGTCGCGTCCGGGCAGTTCCGCGAGGACCTGTATTACCGGCTGGCGGTGGTGCCGGTGGCGTTGCCGCCGTTGCGAGAACGGCGCGAGGACGTGCCGCTGCTCGCGCGCTATTTCCTCGACCGGGTGGTCGGGGAGGGCCTGCCGCGGCGGCAGCTGTCGGCGGAGGCGGGGGCGGCGCTGGTCGCGCATGACTGGCCGGGCAACGTCCGCGAGCTGGAGAACGCGATCCGGCGGCTGGCGGTGTTCGCGCGCGACGAGGTGATCGAGGCCGATGCGATCCGCACCATGCTGAAGGCGCCGCGACCACCCTCCGAGACCGAGGCGCTCGACGTGGCGGGGGTGGTCGTCCGGCTGGTCGAGCGGATCGGGCAGGAGGAGGACGCCGCCGGGGAGGCGGGGACGCTGTACGACCGGGTGATCGGGGCGGTCGAACGGCCGCTGATCGAGCTGGTGCTGGCGCGCCACGGCTATAACCAGCTGCGCGCGGCCAAGGCGCTGGGGATCAACCGGAACACGTTGCGCAAGCGACTGGACGACCTTGCCATCCGGTTGCCGGGCGATTGATCCTTCTTGTGGTTTCCATGCAACAGATTGCGGTGTAGTAGCGTCTGCGATGCTTGCGAGCGCCCTGTCAGACCCGGTCGACCTGCCGCGCTCCCGGCCCTTCTCGGTCACGCCCGCCGTCGAACTGATGGTACTGGCGGTGGCGGTCGCGGTGGCGGTGGCGAGCTATTTCGTGATCGCGGGCGATCGGTCGCCCAACCAGCTGCTCGCGCCGCCGCTGGTGGCGCTGCTGCTGGTAGCGAACCTGGTGCCGGGCATCGCGCTGATCGTGCTGTTCGGGCGGCGGATAGCGCGGCGGCGCGCGGCACGGTCGCCGGTCGGGGGGGAGGGCCAGCTGCACGTGCGGCTGGTGGCGCTGTTCTCGGTGGTGGCGGCGGTGCCGATGCTGTTGGTGGCGATCGCGGCGTCGCTGCTGTTCCAGTACGGCGTCCAGTTCTGGTATTCGGACCGGGTCGGCGGGATGCTGTCAAACGCCAGCGACCTCACCCGCTCGTCGTACAACCAGACGCTGCAACGCTGGGAGGAGGCGACCGCGACCATGGCGGGCGACATGGCGGCGGAGATGCGGGTGCGTACCCTGCCGCCCGCCGCGGCCTACGCGTTCCTGGGCCAGCAGCTCTATTTCCGCAGCCTGTCGGAAGGCGCGCTGATCCGGGCGATGCCCGATGGCCGCTTTCGCGTGCTCGCCAGCGTCAATCCCTATGGTGTCGACCTCTTGCGGCAGCTGAACGGTGCCATGCTGCCCAAGCTGCGCGCGGGGCAACGCAGCGTCGTCAACGTGCCGCGCGATCGCATCCAGACGGTGACGCTGCTGCCCGGTTCGCGCGACCTGCTGCTCTACACCGCGCGGGTGGTGCCCGATCCGGGGCAGATGCAGCAGCAGATCGCGCGGGCCGATGCGGTGCTCGCCAACTACCAGGCGCTGCTGTTGCGGGCGCGGACGCTGCAATTGCAGTTCAACGCGGCGCTGCTGCTGTTGTCGCTGCTGATCGTGGGCGTGGCGGTGTGGATCGCGCTCAAGCTGGCGGATCGGCTGGTGCGCCCGGTGGGCGAGCTGGTCGATGCGGCGCGGCGGGTGACCGGCGGCGACCTGACCGCGCGGGTCCCCGATCCACGCAGCCGCGACGAGGTCGGCACGCTGGCCAAGGCGTTCAACCGGATGACCGCGCGGTTGCAGGAGCAGAATGGCGCGCTGGTGGCGGCGAACGACCAGCTCGAAGGGCGCCGCGCGCTGATCGAGGCGGTGATGGGCGGCGTGTCCGCGGGCGTGGTCGCGACGGGGGAGGACGGGGTGATCCGGATCGCCAACCGGTCTGCCTCGCAACTGCTCGGCACCGGTGACGAGGGGGTGGTCGGGCACCGGCTGGCCGATGTCGCCCCCGAACTGGGGCGGCTGGCGCTCGGCACCGCGCGCGAGGCAACCGCACAGGTGCAGGGCGGCGCCGAGGCCAAGACGCTGGCGGTGCGGATCGCGCGGATCGAGGCGGGGCCGATCCTGACCTTCGACGACATCACCGAGCAGTTGAACGACCAGCGCCGGGCCGCCTGGTCGGACGTCGCGCGGCGGATCGCGCACGAGATCAAGAACCCGCTGACCCCGATCCAGCTCGCGGCCGAGCGGCTCCAGCGGCGCTATGGCGGCAAGGTGGAGGAGGGCGACACCGTGTTCGCGCGGCTGACCGACACCATCGTCCGCCAGGTCGGCGACCTGAGGCGCATGGTGGACGAGTTCTCCTCCTTCGCGCGGATGCCCAAGCCCGTGTTCCGGCGCGAGGCGCTGACCGACCTCGCCCGCCAGGCGCTGTTCCTGCACGAGGTGGCGCATCCGGGCATCCGGTTCCGACTGGACCATGACGATCCCGCCCCGACGCTGGTGTGCGATCGCCGCCAGATCGGCCAGGCGCTGACCAACCTGGTCAAGAACGCGGTGGAGGCGATCGAGGCGCGGGGCGGGACGGGCGGCGAGATCGTGGCGACGCTGGGCGAGGCGGGGGGACGCGTGACGGTCGAGATCGCCGACGACGGGGTCGGCCTGCCCGCCGAGCGCAACCGCATCCTGGAGCCGTACATGACGACGCGCGCCGGGGGCACCGGGCTGGGGCTCGCGATCGTCAAGAAGATCGTCGAGGAACATGCCGGCGTCATCGGCTTTTCCGATCGGGAGGGCGGCGGTACCCGCGTGACCGTAACGTTCGACGCCGCCGCGCTCGCCGCGCTCGACCTTGGCCCCGATACCCGCGCCGGCGACCCCGAGCCGGTGGGCGACGGCCCGCTCACCGCACTGACCCGCAACCGGATCTAGGAACACCATGCCACTCGACATCCTGGTCGTTGACGACGAACGCGACATCCGCGAACTGGTGGCCGGCGTCCTGGAGGACGAGGGTTACGGGACGCGCAGCGCCGCGGACGCGGACGCGACGCTGGAGGCGATCGCGACCCGCCGGCCGTCGCTGGTGCTGCTGGACGTGTGGTTGCAGGGATCGCGGCTCGACGGGCTGGAGCTGCTCGACGAGATCAAGCGGCGCGACCCGTCGATCCCGGTGCTGGTGATCTCGGGCCATGGCAATCTCGACACCGCGGTGGCGGCGATCCGCAAGGGGGCTGCGGACTTCATCGAGAAGCCGTTCGAGGCCGAACGCCTGCTGCTGATGGTGGCGCGCGCGACCGAGACCGAGCGGTTGCGCCGCGAGGTCGCGGCGTTGCGCGTCAGCGCAGGTCGCGAGACCGACCTGACCGGCAGCTCGGGCGCGATCAACACGGTGCGCGCCACGTTGAAGCGGGTGGCCGCGACCGGCAGCCGGGTGCTGATCGTCGGGCCGGCAGGCGTCGGCAAGGAAGTGGCGGCGCGGCTGCTGCATGGCTGGAGCCAGCGGACGCAGGCGCCGTTCGTGATCGTCTCGGCGGCGCGGATGACCCCCGAACGCGTCGAGGAGGAACTGTTCGGGGTAGAGGAGGGGGGCGATCTGGTCCGCCCCGGCCTGCTGGAACAGGCGCATGGGGGGACGCTGTTCCTCGACGAGATTGCCGACATGCCGGTCGCGACGCAGGCGCGCATCCTGCGGGTCCTGACCGACCAGAGCTTCAGCCGCGTGGGCGGCACCCGCATCGTCAAGGTCGACGTGCGGGTCGTTTCCGCCACGTCACGCGATCTGATGGACGAGATCGCGGCCGGGCGGTTCCGCGAGGACCTGTATTACCGGCTCAACGTCGTGCCGGTAGTGATCCCGGCGCTTGCCGACCGGCGCGAGGACATTCCGGCACTGGTCCAGCATTTCGTCGCGCATTACGCCGCCGACCGACGGGTGCCGACGCCCGAGGTGGCGGCGGACGTGATGGTGGCGCTGCAATCCTATGACTGGCCGGGCAATGTCCGGCAGCTGCGCAACGTGGTGGAACGGACGATCATCCTGGCGCCGGGCGACCGGATCGGACGGATCGACCTCGACCTGCTGCCCGCCGAGGTGCTGGGCGATCGCGGCGACATGGGCGGCGGCGGCAACGGCGCGATCATGGGCGCGCCGCTGCGCGAGGCGCGCGAGACGTTCGAGCGCGAATATTTGCGCGTCCAGATCCGGCGCTTTTCGGGCAACATCAGCCGGACCGCCAGCTTCATCGGGATGGAACGGTCGGCCCTGCATCGCAAGCTCAAGCTGCTGGGGATCACCGACAGCAGGGACGACTAGGGTAGACGACCACCGGGTCGGGACGCCTAGGATTGTCGCCCCCCCGGACCTAGATAGGCAAAGGCGGCGATGCGCTGTCATCCGACGCCGGGAAACGGCGCATCGCGGGATCACGACCCGCCAACAAGAAGGGATCATCCCATGGCCGACAAGCAGGGCTCGCTCCAGGACCTGTTCCTCAACGCGCTGCGTCGATCCAAGACCCCGGTGACCATGTTCCTGGTCAAGGGCGTCAAGCTCCAGGGCATCGTCACCTGGTTCGACAATTTCTCGGTGCTGCTCCGGCGCGACGGACAGTCGCAGCTGATCTACAAGCATGCCATCTCCACCATCATGCCGGCAGGCGCCGTCGACGTCGCCGCGATCGTGGACGGCGTGGGAGAGCCGGTGCGCAAGCAGCCGGGATTGCAGGAAATCTTCCTGTCGGCGGTGAAGCGGTCTGACGACAGCGTCACCATGTTCCTCATCAACGGCGTCATGCTCCAGGGCAATATCGCCGGGTTCGACCTGTTCTGCATGCTGCTTCAGCGCGAAGGCATGGTGCAGTTGGTCTACAAGCACGCGGTGTCCACCATCCAGCCGGCGCGTCCGCTCAACCTGACGGCCGAAGGTCAGGACGACGAGGACGTGGAGGCTTGACCGCCACCGGAGCGGGATTCGAGCGCGATCGCGGTGAGTTCGCGCGTGGGGCGCGGGCACTGGTGGTGTTGCCCGATCAGGGCGGTGCCTCGCGCGATGTCGAGGCGCGACTGGAGGAGACCGCCGGGCTGGCGGGGGCGATCGGCGTGGTGGTGGCCGACCGGGTCGCGTTCCGCGTCCGCCAGCCCAAGCCGGCGACACTGATCGGCAGCGGGCAGGTGGAACAGCTGGCGACGCTGGTGCGGCAGGAGGACGCGGTGCTGGTCGTCGTCGACGCCGCGCTGACGCCGGTGCAGCAGCGCAACCTCGAACGCGCGCTGGAAGCCAAGGTGATCGACCGGACCGGGTTGATCCTGGAGATTTTCGGCGAGCGCGCGGCGACCGCGGAAGGGCGGTTGCAGGTCGAGCTGGCGCATCTGGATTATCAGGCGGGGCGGCTGGTGCGCAGCTGGACCCATCTGGAGCGGCAGCGTGGCGGTTTCGGTTTCCTGGGCGGCCCCGGCGAGACTCAGATCGAGGCGGATCGGCGGTTGATCCGCGACCGCATGGCGCGGTTGCGGCGTGAGCTGGAGCAGGTGAGCCGGACGCGCGGGCTTCATCGGGAGCGGCGGCAGCGCGCCCCCTGGCCGGTGATCGCGCTGGTCGGCTACACCAATGCGGGCAAGTCGACGCTGTTCAACCGGCTGACCGGTGCGCACGTGATGGCCGAGGACCTGCTGTTCGCGACCCTCGACCCGACGTTGCGGCAGGTGTCCTTGCCCGGCATCGACAAGGCGATCCTGTCGGACACGGTAGGGTTCGTGTCCGACCTGCCGACCCAGCTCGTGGCGGCGTTCAAGGCGACTCTTGAGGAGGTGGTGTCGGCGGACCTGCTGATCCATGTCCGCGACATCTCCCACCCCGACACCGAGGCGCAGCGCGCGGACGTCGAGGCGGTGCTGGCCGAGATCGGGGTCGACCCCGCGACGCCGCGGTTCGAGGCGTGGAACAAGCTGGACCTGTTGCATGGCGACGAGCGCGGCGATGCGCTGGCCGAAGCGGGGCGGCGCGATGATGTGGTCGCGATCTCCGCACTGGACGGGGAGGGTGTCGAGGCGCTGGTCGAGGCGGTGGCGACGACGCTGACCGCGGGGCACCAATGCTACACCATCCCGCTCGATGCGGGCGACGGCGCCGGCGCGGCGTGGCTTCATGCACATGGTGAGGTGCTGGACCAGCGTGTCGAGGGCGCGCGTGCGGTGTACGAGGTGCGACTGGCCCCGCGTGACTATGAGCGGTTCGCGACGCGCTAGGCGGGTCGGGGCGCCAGCTTGGCCTTGGCCCAGAGTGCTTCCTTGGCGTCGAGATCGAGGCCGGTAAACGCGTCGCCGGCATCGGCCTCCATTGCGGCGAAGCGGCGTTCGAACTTGGCGTTGGCGGCGCGCAGGGCGTCTTCGGGCGCGATGCCGAGATGGCGCGACCAGTTGACGACCGAGAACAGGAGGTCGCCGACTTCTTCGGCGCGGGTCCGATCGCCGGCGGTTTCGACCTCGGCGAGTTCCTCGTCGATCTTGGCACGAGGACCGGTGGCATCAGGCCAGTCGAAGCCGACGCGAGCGGCGCGCTTCTGAAGCTTTTCGGCGCGAAGCAGCGCAGGTAGCCCGAGTGCGACTCCGGCAAGTGCGCCCGTGTCGGTGCCGCGTTGGGCGCGTTCGGCCGCTTTCAGCTGTTCCCAGCGACCATGCCCGCCGCTGGGGTCGTCGCCGAAGATGTGCGGATGGCGGCGCTCCATCTTGTCGCAGATGCCATCGACGACCTGGGCAAGCGTAAAGGCGCCACGATCCTGCGCGATTGCGGCATGGAAGACGACCTGAAGCAACAGATCGCCGAGTTCGTCCCGCAGGTCCGCCGCATTGCCACGCGCGATCGCGTCGGCGACCTCATAGGCTTCCTCGATCGTATAGGGGGCGATGGTCGACCAGCTTTGCGCCCGATCCCATTCGCAACCGCCGGGACCGCGAAGCCGCGCCATGATCGCGACCAGCCTTTCGATCATCACCTGCTCCAGTTTGATAAGAGATATTATGTAAGTTTAGTCTGTCTTCAGGGGCCGTGGGTCGAGGATCAGCGTGCCCTCTTCCACCCGCCAGGAATGCAGTTGCGACAGGAAGTTCATGCCGATGACGTTGGTGTCGCCGAACGCGGGCGACACCACCACGCCCAGATCGCGGGCAACGACCGAGCCTAGCACCAGCCGGTCGGCCCGTCCGGTGCGGGCGGCAACCGGACCGTTGGCGGTATTGAGCAGCGCCGGAAACGGGCTGCGTCCGATATCGATGCCGGCGGCCCGTGCGGTATCGACCGACAAGGCGGTGGTAGTCGCGCCGCTGTCGATCAGCATCCGGCGGGATACGCCGTTGATGGTCACATCGGCCCAGAAATGGCCGTCGCCCGACTGGCGGATGCGGGTTTCGCGCCCGACCACGCGCTGGTCGGTCAGGAAGCGGGTCAGCCCGGTCAGCTGTTCGCGCTGCTGGACGACGAGCAGGCCGATCGCGAAGATCGCGCCCCAGCTCAGCACCCCGAAGAGCATCCGGGCAATCGGTACACGGCGCGCGATCAGCCCCGACAGCGGCAACAGGATCAGCAATGCGAAAATCAGGACGTCGTACCTCTGGTCGCCGGTCACCAGATCATCTCCAGCCCGTCATAGCCGGGCTCGACGCCGGCGGGCAGTTCGGCAGCGAGGGTGGCGTAATCCATGCTCTGGTCCATGTGAACCAGCGCTGTCCGGCCGGGGCGTAGCTGCTCCACCCAGCCGAGCACGTCGGCCAGTTCGGGGTGCGACGGATGCGGCCAGCGGCGCAGGGCGTCGACGATCCAGGCATCGAGGCCTTCATACAGCACCATCATCTCGGGCCGCATCACGTTGAAATCGGTCGCATACCCGATCGACACGCCGCCCGCGTCGAAGCGGAGGCCGGCGGAGTGGATGTTTCCGTGCGGCTGATCGACGACCGACACGACGATGTCGCCGACCGTCATCCGGTCGGGCAGAGCCTCGCCCGCAACGGTCGGGGGATAGCCGTCGCGACCATGGAAGACATAGCCGAATCGCGCCTTGATCGCCGCGAGGGTCCGTGCGCGGGCGAAGCCCCGGACCGGGTGGCCGAGCGCGTGGTAGACCTGCCGGAGGTCGTCGATGCCGTGGATGTGATCGGCGTGATCGTGGGTCCAGATCACCGCATCGACGGTGGCGACATCGGCGGCGAGCAGCTGTTCGCGCATGTCCGGGCCGGTATCGACGAGGATGCGAGTGCCCTCGTGCTCGACGAGCAGCGACACGCGGGTACGGCGGTTGCGCGGCTCGTCGGGGTCGCACGCCCCCCAGTCGTTGCCGATCCTGGGCACGCCCGACGAGGTGCCGGAACCGAGGATGCGGACCTTCACGCGGCCGTCTTCGCGAACAGGCGATGGAAGTTCGTCCGCGTCGCTGCCGCGAACATGTCGAGCGATTCGCCGCGCAGGTTGGCCAGGAAGCGTGCTGTGTCCGCGACAAAGGCCGGTTCGCCCTTCCGGCCCCGATGCGGCACGGGGGCGAGAAAGGGCGCATCGGTTTCGATCAGCAGCCGGTCGAGCGGCAACCGGGCGGCGGTTCGCTGGAGGTCGTGGGCGTTCTTGAAGGTGACGATGCCGGCCAGCGAAATGAAAAAGCCGAGTTCCAATGCCTTGTCCGCAAAGTCTTCGCTGGCGGTGAAGCAGTGGATGACGGCGGGATAGGCCCCCTTCCCGAGTTCGTCGGCGAGGATCGCGATGGTGTCGTCCTCGGCATCACGGGTGTGGACCACCAGCGGCAGTCCGGTTTCCCGACACGCCGCGATATGGGCGCGGAAGCTTGCCTGCTGGCGGGCGCGGTCGCTGTGGTCGTAGTGATAGTCGAGCCCGCTTTCGCCGATGCCGACGACGCGCGGGTGACGGGCGCGCTCGACGAGGCGAGCGGTGTCGACATGGGGGTGGTCGTCCGCCTCGTGCGGGTGGATCCCAACAGTGGCCCAGACGTCGGGCTCACGCTCGGCGGTGGCGAGCACCGCATCCCATTCGCGCTCGCGCGTGGCGATGTTGAGCATCGCACTGACCCCCGCGGCGCGCGCCTGGGCGAGGATTTCGGGCTGGCGTTCCTCGAGGCCCGCATAGTTCAGGTGGCAATGGCTGTCGGCGAACATCACGCCTCCTGCGGCAGGTCGAGCCGGGGGAACGCGGGGCTCGGCGCGACGATCCGGAAGCCGGTGGCGGCGTGGATATCGTACCATGTCTCGTCGTCGATCGCGGCATGGTCGCGCGCGTCGGCGCCGATCTGGTCGAGCACTTTGCCCGCCGCGGTCGGCACCACCGGCAGGATCGCAATGGCGAGCACCCGGATCGCACCGACCAGGGTTCGCAGGACGGAGGCCATGCGGTCGGGATCGGTCTTGCGCAGAGTCCAGGGCGCCTGTGCGTCGATATACTGATTGCAGGCGAACACCCCGCGCATCCACATCTCGATCCCCTGCCCCAGCAGCAGGTCGGCAAAGGCGGCGCGGAAGCCGGCGCAGGCGACGATCACGTCCTCCATGAGCGCGGCGTCGGCAGTATGCGGTTCGGGATCGGCTGGAAGAGCGCCGTCCAGGTTCTTGGCGATGAACGACAATGTGCGCTGGGCGAGGTTGCCGAAGCTGTTGGCGAGTTCCGCATTCACCCGCGTCACGATCGCCTCGGGCGAGTAGCTGCCATCCTGGCCAAAGCTGACTTCGCGCAGGAAGAAATAGCGGAGCGCATCGACTCCGAACGCATCGGCAAGGTCCATGGGATCGACGACGTTGCCGACCGACTTGGACATCTTCTCGCCGCGGGAAAGGAGGAAGCCGTGGCCGAACACCGACCGTGGCAGCGGCAGGCCGGCCGACAGGAGAAAGGCGGGCCAGTAGACCGCGTGAAAGCGGACGATGTCCTTGCCGATCAGGTGGAGGTCGGCGGGCCAGAAGCGGGCATTGGCTGCGTCGGCATCCGGATATCCGGTGCCCGTCAGGTAGTTGGTGAGCGCGTCGACCCAGACGTACATGACGTGGCCGTCGCTGTCCGGCACCGGCACGCCCCAGTCGAAGCTGGTGCGGGAGACGGACAGGTCGGACAGACCGCCCTCGACGAAGCGGAGCACCTCGTTGCGGCGGGATTCGGGGCGGATGAAGTCGGGATTGGCCGCATAATGGTCGAGCAACGGCTGCTGGTACTTCGACAGTCGGAAGAACCATGTTTCCTCCGCGGTCCATTCGACAGGGGTGCGCTGGGGCGAGAGCTTCTGGCCCCCCTCCCCGTCGATCAACTCCTTTTCGTCGTAGAAGGCCTCGTCGCGGACCGAGTACCAGCCCTCGTACCGGTCGAGGTAGAGGTCGCCCGCGTCCGCCATGGCCTGCCAGATCGCCTGGCTGGCGCGACGGTGATCGGGCTCGACGGTGCGGATGAACCGATCGTAGGAGATGCCAAGTCGGTCCGCCATGGCAAGGAAAAGGCCGGACATCTCGTCGGCGAAAGCGCGGGTGTCGAGGCTGCAAGCGCGGGCGGCCTGGGCCATCTTGAGCCCGTGTTCGTCGGTGCCCGTCTGGAACAGGACGTCGCGCCCGGCCTGGCGGTGGAAGCGGGCGATCGCGTCGGCGGCGATCATCTCATAGGCATGGCCGATGTGCGGCTTGCCGTTGGGGTAATGGATCGCGGTTGTGATGTAATAGGGATCGGCCATGGCCCGCCCTAGCGCGCGGCATCCGACGGGTGAAGCCTTGCGACGATGCCGGCCATCTCGATCGCGGTCGCCTGCGCATCGAGCGAGAGGCCGAGCGCGGCGCCGGCAAGGTCGCGGGCGGCAGCATGGGCATCAAGTGCTACCCGCAGCGGTTCGCCGGTGCGCCGGCGTGCCGCATCGGCGAGGAACCGCGCGGCGCGATCGAGATAAGCTTCGTAGCGGGGCTGCGCCGTTCTGGGGGCAAGCGCGCGGGCGAGCTTGAGCCGGAGCGCATTGTCGTGGTCGCCGCTGTCCGCGATCGCGGACAGCGCGGCGTCGAGGCCGGCGATGTCGAGCCCGGCATAGCGGATCGCCTGACCCGGCGAGCCGTCCGCGACCGCAACCAGCGTCCCGAGATCGTCGACATCGGGCAGCGCGACGTCGAGCGCGCGGCGGACCTCCGCATCAGAGAGCGGATCGAAGCGGAGCAGCCGGCATCGCGACCGGATGGTCGGGAGCAGCCGGCCGGGCGCATGGCTGACGAGCAGGAAGACGGTGCCGGCGGGCGGTTCTTCCAAGTTCTTGAGCAGGGCGTTGGCGCTGGGGCGTTCCATGTCGTCGGCGGCGTCGATCAGAATGACGCGACGTTCGCCCATCGCGGGAGACGTGCCGAGGACCGGTTGCAGCGCGCGGATCTGGGGCACGCGGATCACCTTGGACGGTTGATCGCCCTCCTTGCGCTCGTCCGAGGGGACGATGCGGGGCGGGGTGCCGGTGGTCCAGACCTCCCGCCTGATAACGTGAAAGTCGGGGTGGGTACCCGCCTCCAGCAGCGCCCGCGCCCGAGCATCGAGGCCGAGCAGGCGTGCGGCGAGGTGGCGGGCCGCCAGCGCCTTGCCGACACCCTCCGGCCCGGCGAGCAGCCAGCCATGGTGCAGCTTGCCGCTGGTCAGCGCCTCGTCGAACGCCGCGAGCGGTGCCGCGTGACCGACCAGTGGCGTCACGACGTCAGCCGAAGAACGAGGTCAGCCCCGCCCAGGCACGCCCGAAGAACCCCGCCTCCCCCACGTCGTTCTCGGCGACCAGCGGCAGATGCTGTTCGGGCATGTCGGGCGCGGTGACGACGAGTTCGGCGATCTGCTGTCCGGCGCGGATCGGCGCCTTGACGGGACCCTGGTAGACGACGCGCGCGGTCATCTCCGGCACGGCACCCGCGGCGACCGCGACGCTCAGGGGCCTGGGCGCGACAAGCCCGACGGTCGAGGCGCTGCCGAGCTGGACCTCGGCATCGGCGACCTTGCGGCCCTTCGCCACGATCGGCTTGGCCTGCCAGGCGCGAAAGCCCCAGTCCATGAACCGCACCGACTCCTCGATCCGCTGGTTGAACCCGGTCAGTCCGGCGACGACCATCACCAGGCGGCGGCCATTCTGTTCGGCCGAGCCGGTGAAGCCATATCCCGCCTCCTCGGTGTGCCCCGTCTTGAGCCCGTCGGCCCCGGCGACACGGCCGAGCAGCGGGTCGCGGTTCGCCTGGGTGATCTCCGACCCGCCCATGGTCTTGCCCCAGGTGAAGTCGCGGCGCGAGTAGAACTGCTTGTAGAGTTTGGGGTGGTTTTGGATGGTCGCGGCGGCGAGCTTGGCGAGGTCGCGTGCGGTGACAAATGTGACGCCGCCGTCAGGCCAGCCGTTCGAGGTGCCGAAGTGGCTGTTCGCGAGGCCGATCTCCTGCGCGGCGCGGTTCATCCGCTCGGTGAACGCGGGCTCGGAACCGGACACGCCCTCCGCCAGCACGACGCAGGCATCGTTCCCCGAGAGGGTGACGATGCCGTAGAGGAGGTTGGCGACGCTGACCTGTTCGTTGGCGGACAGGAACATGGTGGAGCCCGCCTGCGGCCCGTGCCACTTCTGCCACGTCTCGGGGCGGACGGTCATCATCTGGTCGAGCTTCAGCTCGCCCTTCCGGATCATGTCGAACGCGACATAGACCGTCATCATCTTGGCCATCGATGCGGGGGGCATGCGGCGGTCGGCGTCGCGGCTGAACAGCACCGCGCCCGACGACAGGTCCTCGATGAACGCGACGGGCGCGGCCGTCTGAAACTGCGGCGCGGCCGCCATCGAGGGCACCGCCGCGAGCGGCAGGGTGGCGAGGAGCAGGAGCTTCTTCATGGGCGAACGGTCCGGGTGCGAGCGGTGGTTGGATCAGGTCTTACCGGGCGGCGAGGCGCGAAGCTAGGCGGGTCGGACGTGGGTCGTCGCTCATGCCCTGCTCGACTGGCGCTGCCCCGAGCGGCTATCGCTCGACCGCGTCCGCCAGCAATCCTACGGCAAGGGCGTAGTGGTTGAGGCAGTTGTAGTCGAGGATCACGCGATAGTTGCCGGTGATGAGATAGGCGGTCTGCCCCTGCCCGTCCGGTTCGATCAGCGTCGCGAGCACGTCGTTGCCAGGCCAGGCAGCGGTTTGCGGGACGAGCCCGGTCGCGCGCCATTCGGCAACGGTGCGCCAGCCGCTGTGCCGTTCGAACACACGCGGGCAGCGCGGACTGACGAGGCGATTGCGGATGCCCGAGCGGTCGAACCCCGCGGGAACATCGACCGCGAAGCCCCAGGGCTGGCCGGCGCGCCAACCCGCGTCGCGCAAATAGCCGGCGATCGAGGCGAGCGTGTCCGCATCGCTGCCCCAGATGTCGGGATAGCCGTCGCCGTCGCCGTCGCGGGCGACGCGGAGGTAGACCGAGGGCAGGAATTGCGGATTGCCGGTCGCGCCCGCCCAGCTGCCTTTCAGCCGGTCGCGGGGCACGCCGCGCTGGATCATCGACAAGGCCGCAAGCAGCTCGCCCTCGAACAGCGGGCGACGTCGGCCGTCATAGGCGAGCGTGGCAAGGCTCTGGAGCAGGTCGTAGCGGCCGGTGTAGCCGCCGTAATCGGTCTCGTGCCCCCAGATCGAGACGGTGATCGATTCGGGAACCCCCGTCTCGCGCTCGATCGCGGCGAGGCGACCGCGTTGCGCCTGATAGACGCGGCGACCACGGCCGGTGCGGGCGGCGTCGACATGCTTCGCGCGGTAGGGCGCGAACGGGGCATAGCCGGGAACTCCCGGCGCACCCGGCTGGCGCCGGTCGAGCGCGACGACACGCGGGTCGTAGGCGAGCGTCGGCAACGTCGCATCGAGCGTTGCGGCGGATATGCCCTGCGCCAGTGCGCGGGTGCGGATGCCGGCGAGATAGGCAGGGAAGCCGGCGGCGGGATCGATCGGCGCTTCGGCCGGGATCGGCTGGACGATGGGCGCATCCTGCGCAACGGCCGGAGTGGCCAGCGCGGCGGCAACGAGGAGGCAGGCTATGGTCTTCATGGCCGCCCCGCTGTGGCATGGCGGGGCAGAGGCGGCAAATCCGGATGGTCGTGCCGCTTGCACGATGCGGCGTGGACGCTATCGGAAGGCGGCAGACGGAGAGATGGCCGAGTGGTTTAAGGCAGCGGTCTTGAAAACCGCCGTGGGTTCACGCCCACCGTGGGTTCGAATCCCACTCTCTCCGCCACCTTCCCTTTAAGCCCTCAGAGTTCGCCTTCGAGCCACGCCTTGATGCGTCCCTTGGGCTCGGCGCCGACCTTGGTCGCGGCGGGCGCGCCACCCTTGAACAGGATCATCGTCGGGATGCCGCGGACTCCGTAACGGCCGGGCGCATCGGGGTTGTCGTCAATGTTAAGCTTGGCGATCGTCACCTGTCCGCCCAGTTCGTCGCTGATCTCCTCCAGCGAGGGACCGATCATCTTGCAGGGGCCGCACCATTCCGCCCAGAAATCGACCAGCACGGGGGTGTCGGCGTTGAGCACGTCGGCATCGAAGCTGGCGTCGGTGATCGTCTTGGTGGCCATGAGGGTACTCCTTTGTTCGTTCACGCATCTAGGATGCGGGTGCGGCGGGCTCAACGGCCAGGCGGCTAGCTTTGCTCCGTGCGCGGCAAGGCGGGCTTGTGGCGGGCGAGGAGTTCGGGCGGCAGCGGGTGGACGATCGGGCCGGCGGTGTAGACCAGCATCGCCTCCACCGAGCGGCCGGGGAAGATCGCGCGGAGTGCGGCAACATAGGCCGCCATCTGCGCCAGGTGATAGGGCGGGATCGCGTCGGGCGTTTCGGGTGGACGGCGGGTGGTCTTGAAATCGGCGACCACCACCCGGTCGGGCTCGACGAGCAGCCGGTCGACGGTGCCCGAAACGACCAGCCCGCCCTCGATCACCGCCGCGACGGGAGCCTCCGCAAGCGCTTCGGGCGCGAACATCGGCGCGGCGGCCGGGTCCGCCATGACGGCGAGCACGGTGTCGGCGATGCCGCCGGCCTGCTGGTCGGTCAGCCCGCCCGCGGTGAGCAGCCAGCGGCGGGCGGCGGCGGCGCGGTCGGCTGGGGAGACGGCGGGGAGCCGCTGCAACAGCGCATGGACGAGGCGGCCGCGCTCGGCTGCGGCGCGCATCTGCGCCGACGGTGGCGGATCGGCGGTGCCGTCGTCGCCGAGCGCGGAGGGGGCGAGCGGGCGTGGCGGGCGGGCCTCTTCGGGTGGGTTGGTGCGGGCCCAGGCGGGTAAAGGTTGCGGCGTCCGGGGCGGTGTGGACGGGGTCGCGCGGGCGGGCGCCGACGTTTCGGGATAGCGGCCGACGAACACCCGCTGGGCGGCTTGCGGCACCTCCAGCGCGTCGAAGCCGCGGGCTGCGGCGGCGTACCAGCTGGCTTCGGGTGGGACACCGTTCGAGCGGCTGTTGAGCGCACCGGCGATCACCAGCTTCTCTTCGGCACGGGTGGCGGCGACGTAGAACAGGCGCCAGTGTTCGGCGCGCTCGCGGCGTTCGGTATCGTCGAGCAATCGGGCGAGCGGGCCGTCCCTTTCCTCGGCGCGGGGGCGGATGATCGGGATCGGTTCGGCAAGATCGTCGGGCGTCCAGCGGAGCACCGAGCGCGGGGACAGTGCCGGATCGAGGGTGGCGTCGGCGAGGATCACCAGCGGCGCCTGAAGCCCCTTGGCTCCGTGCGCGGTCATCACGCGGACAGCGTCGAGCGGGGCGGAAGGGTCGCGGACGATGTCGACGTCGCCCCGATCGAACCAGTCGAGGAAACGCTGGAGCGAAGGCGTGGTGTTCGCCTCGAACGCAAGCGCCGAGTTGAGCAGTTCCTCGATCGGGTCACGCGCCTCCGCCCCGAGGCGCAGGAGGAGCTTGCGGCGACCGTCCAGGGGGCCGGAGAGGATCTCCTCCAGGAACTGGTAAGGCGTGGTGAAGTCGGCGCGACCGAGCAGGGTGCGCAAGGCGCCGAGGCGGTCGGGACAGGTGGCGAGCAGGTGGCGCCACAAGGTGCCGCGGTCACGCGGGGCGTGGGCGAGCAGGTCATCCTGCGTCCAGCCGATCAGCGGCGAGACGAGCAGGCTGGCGAGCGAGAGGTCGTCGTCGGGCTGGAGCACGAAGCGGATCGCGGCGAGCAGGTCCTGGACGGCGAGCGGCGCGTTGAGGCGGAGGCGATCGACGCCCGCGACCGGCACCCCTTCGGCATAGAGGC
>Ga0325401_1000036_pt1 | contig 73502 bp, 60 predicted proteins | sample PopdelMetagenome_FD_205666 | JGI IMG/M metagenome (GOLD analysis project Ga0325401, IMG submission 205666) | Populus deltoides microbial communities from Bellville, Georgia, United States - Xylem-PdKOR-R2 | ecosystem: Host-associated > Plants > Phyllosphere > Stem > Wood/Secondary xylem | place...
GGGTCGGCCGCGCGCTCGGCCGAGCGCATCGCGGGCTGCACCGGGAGGCTGGTTGCGACAACCGTGCCGCGGGTGCCCCGCGACTCGAGCCACCCCTGCGCGATCAGGTCTTCGTAGGCTAGCACCACCGTCTTGCGATTCACCGCCAGCGTCCGTGCCATCTCGCGGCTGCTGGGCAGGAAGGTGCCGGGGGCAAGCCGGCCGCGCTCGATCTCGTGGACCAGCGCATGTACCACCTGCAGGTAGAGCGGCATGGCACGCGCGGCATCGATCCGGCGCGACAGGGTGATGGTCCAGGGGCGGAGCATCACAGCATCATGACGTGCCGGCGGGCGCGCCTCAAGCGAGGAGCGAGACCGCCAGCCAGGCGCCTGCCTCCGCCACCGCGCGACGCGCAACGGCGGCAGCGCCGGTCGCCTCCAAGAAGCTGTGCGTCGCACCCGGATAAACCGTCGCGGTCACCGCGACCCCCGCTGCAGCCAATGCATCGCGCATCGCGAGGTTCTCGTCGGCAAGTACGTCGCATTCGGGGATGCAGAGGAACGTCGGCGGCAGTCCGGCGAGGTCGGCGTGGAGCGGACGGGCGAGCACGTCGTCGCGGTTAGCCTCATCCAGATAGTCCGCCCAGAAGGTATCCATTTCGTCGGGGGTGAGGATATACGCGTCGCCGCCGTAGCGGTCGTGGCTCGCCCGCCGCGCGGTATCGAACGCGCCATAGGCAAGGAAGAGTGCGGCAAGCGGACGCCCCGCATCGCGGCCCCGGATCGCGGAGGCGAGAGCGAGATTGGCCCCCGCAGAGTCGCCACCCGCGGCGATCCGCGCCGGATCGATCCCGAGGTCGTCGGCCGCCGCGGGCAACGCCGAGAGTACGTCGGCGATCTCGTCCAGCGCATGGGGAAAGCGGACCTCCGGGCTGAGGCTGTAGTCGACGCCCAGCACCGCGCATCCCGATGCGGCGGCGAGCTCGCGCATCAGCCGGTCGTGGGTGTCGAGACTGAAGATCGTCCAGCCGCCGCCATGGACGTAGACGAGGAGCGGCAACCGCTTGCCCGCAACCGGCCGGTGGAGGCGGCAACGGACCCCGCCGAGAACAGGCTCGTACGTCTCCGCCATTGCCGGGCCCCCCGCGGTCCAGCGGGTGCGTACCGCCTCGGCGATCGCGCGCCGGTGAGTGCGGTCGCGGGGCGTGCCGTGGTGGGCATAGTCGGCATTCAGCAGGTCGCGGAAGCCGCGGATTTCAGGATCGAGCCCGTCGTCAGTCATTTCCGCTCCTCGCCCGGCGCATCCAGTCGGCGAGCGGGTCGCCGCCCAGCCAGTCCACGATCTGATTCCAGTGGCCTGTGCGCTCGTCCTGGCCCAGTTTGAACTTTGCACCGGCACGGTGGACTCGTGCCTCGAAGGCGACGACATGCGCCAGCATCCCCTCGTGTCGATGAGGAACATGGGTGGCGGGCCGCCAGCCGCCCGGCTCGAGCCGCTCGACCAGTCGGTCGACGCTGCCGCGATTGTCCTCCGGCACGAAGGCGATCTCGACGTCGAACTGCGCCACCACGTAGTTCCAGGTGGGAACCCAGTCGGGGTCCGCAACCGTGTCGGCCGGGATATAGCGCTGAGGTCCCTGGAAGATGGCAAACGCGTGCGGATCGGCCCGAAGTGCCTCGACCTGCGGATTGCGACGCGCGAAATGTCCTTCGAAACTCGCGATCCCGCCAGCCGCGTCGTAGCGCGGCAGAAGCGGCAATGGGGTGACGTGAAAACCTCCGGGTCCACCCGAGACGAGCAGCGCCAGCGGGCGCTCCTGCACCAGCGCGGCGATCAACGCCGGATCAGGCGCGTCGAAGGGCGTCATGAGCCCAGGCAGGTGCGCGTTCGATCCGTCATCCGACTGCCCTCTCCATCCGCCGCTCATCGCGCCGGAGACAGTGCCCAGCAAGTCCCAGTTTGCACGTCGCCGCGGGGCCAGCGGCGCGGATGGCATGGTCCCGCATGAATCAGGGGCTTGGCTCTTGGCAGCGGCGGCGCTTTTCTGCGATCCGGATCGGCAGCGATGGGGGTGACGGTGGCACGGCGCTGGTGGAGATGGATAGCCGGGCCGGCGCTGTCGGTCGCAGCGTCCGGCGCTGGCTCCGTTGCGGAGGACCGCGCGCCCGAACGCCTCGCCTTTACCGCGCGCGAGGGTACGTGGATGCAGCCCGACGTGTCGCCCGACGGCAACCGGATCGCGTTCGACCTGCTCGGCGACATCTACGTCGTGCCGATCGCGGGCGGTACTGCGCGGCCGGTCCTGACCGGTCCGGCGCACGAGAGTCATCCCGCCTTTTCTCCCGATGGTCGCCACCTCGCCTTCGTCAGCGATCGGGGCGGCACCCCGGAGCTGTGGGTCGCCGATGCCGACGGCGGCAACGCCCGCCGGGCAGCGCACGAAACCGAACTCGCCGTCTTCGCGCAGCCGGCCTGGACACGCGACGGTGCCAGCATCGTCGTCTCGCGGATGGTCCACGCGCTGCTCGGCTTCGAGCTCTGGTCCTATCCGGCGGCGGGAGGGCGCGGCGCGAAGCTGACCTCCGCACAGCCCAGCGGGGACGATGACTGGAGCGAGCGCCACAATGCACTCGGAGCCGTGCCCGCACAGGACGGTTCGCTGGTCTACGCGACCAAACGCGGCGACACCTTCATCGCCAAGCCGCCCGCTGCCTGGTCGGTGGTCCGCCGGACACCCGACGGACGTGAGGAAACGCTCGCCAGCGGTCCCGGCGGCGCCTTCGCGCCCGCCTTGTCCTCGGACGGTCGTTTTCTTGCCTATGCGCGGCGCGAGGACAGCGGCACGGTGCTGCGCCTGCGCACCGTCGCGACCGGGGAGGATCGTCGCCTCGCCGCGCTCGACCATGACGGGCAGGAGGGCGGCTACTATGCCGGCATCCTGCCCCGTTTCCGCTTTCTTCCGGGCGATGCCTCACTGCTTCTGGCCCGTGGCGGCAAGCTCGCGCGACTCGATCTTGCCACTGGTGCGACCATCCCGATCGCGTTTTCGGCGCCGGTGGTGCTCGACGTTCGCCGTGCGCTGCGCCCTGCCGTTTCCATCGAGCGCGGGCCGGTGCGCGCGCGGATCATCCAGGCGCCTCGCCTCGCGCTCGATGGCGTGACGCTCGCCTTCTCGGCGTTCGGACGGCTTCACCTTGCCGGTCGCGACGGCACGGCACGGGTGCTGGCCGGGGCGGGAGAGCGGAGCTACATGCCAGACTGGTCCCCGGACGGACGGCGGATCGCCTTCGTCCGGTGGGACGAAGCGGCGGGCGGGGCAGTGTGGACCATCGGCGCGGACGGCCGCGGGGTCCGTCGGCTGACTGCCAGCCGTGCCTTCTACACCGAGCCGACATTCTCGCCCGACGGGCGCCACGTCGCCGCGCTGCGCGCGTCGCATGACGACCGGGTCGCCGCCGAGACCGAGATCGCGCCCGACCGGCCGACCGCGATCGTGCTGATCGACGCCGCCACCGGTGCCGAACGGGTGGTCGCACGCCTGCCGGCGGCGCGGGCGCTCGGCTGGGCGGCGGACGGCCGGTCGCTCGACGTCTATACGCCGGAGGGGTTGCGCACCGTCGCGGTTGCGAATGGCCGCGTCCACACCCTGACCCGGATCGTCGGACTTTCGCCTTCGCGCTACGTCGGCGCGCCGGTGGCGGTGGACGAGGCGCAACTGTCGCCCGACCGGCGACGGCTGCTGATCCGTCACGGTGCCCAACTCTGGGTCGTGCCTTTGCCGGCGTCGGGCAACGACGGGCCGCCGACCATCGACCTCGGCGCGCTGCCTCGGTCGGCGCGGCTGACCCGGGTCGGGGCCGACACCGCGAGATGGCTCGCGGACGGCGGCATCGGCTGGTCGGTCGGCTCGACCTGGCGCCGGCTCCCGTCCCGCGTCGCCCCCGGCCCCGATGCCGAGGCGTTGGCTGAAACCCGAACGGTGACCGCGACCACGCCCCGCTCGGTTCCCGGGGGCAGCACCGTCCTGACCGGCGCGACGCTTCTTACCATGCGCGGCGACGAGGCGATCGAGAACGGCGAGATCGTCGTCACCGGCGATCGCATCGTCGCGGTCGGTCAGGCGGGTATGCTGTCCCGGCCGCACGGCGCCCGCGTCCTCGACCTGCGCGGGCAGACGATCATACCCGGGCTGGTCGATGCCCACGCCCATTGGTGGAACCTCCGGCGCAATGTGTATCCGCAACGCGACTGGAATCTCGCGCTCAACCTCGCCTTCGGAGTGACGTCCGGTCTCGACGTTCAGCCCTTCACCACCGACGTCTTCACCTATGGTGACATGGTGGAGGCCGGGTTGATGCCGGGGCCGCGGATGTTCTCGACCGGTCCGGGCTATTTCCGCAACAGCCCCCATCGTGACCAGCAAGACGTCGCCGATGTGCTGACCCGCTACCGCGACCATTACCGCACCTCGAACCTCAAGGCGTACATGATCGGCAATCGCGCCGATCGGATGCGGATCGCCGCCGCGGCGCGGGCGACCGGGGTTATCGCCACCACTGAAGGCGCCAGCGACCTGCCGCTCGGACTGACCCACATCGTCGACGGCTTCGCAGGGCAGGAGCATACGCTGCCGGTGACCCCGTTGCGCGACGACGTCGTCCGTCTCCTGGCATTTGCGCGGACCAGCTACACCCCGACGCTGGGAGCGCTCTACGGCGGGGGATCGGCGACCGACGCGTTCGGCATCCGCGAGGCGTGGAACGACGATCTCCGTATCCGCTGCCTGATGCCCGCGGCGTTGATCGCAGCGAAGCGCGCAGCCCACCGCTGGCTGCCACCGGAGGCGCAGACCTACCGACGCTTCGCCGCCGACGCGCTTCGCGTCCAGCGGGCGGGCGGGTTGGTCGGCATGGGTAGCCACGGTGAGATTCAGGGGCTGGGCATGCATTGGGAGATGGTCGCCTATGTCGAGGGCGGCGCGACTCCGATGGAGGCGCTCGCCGCAGCCACGGTCGGCTCGGCCGAAACGATCGGTCGCCATCTCGACCTCGGCAGCCTCGCCCCGGGCAAGCTTGCCGACCTCGTCATCCTTACCGCTGACCCGCGCCGCGACATTCGCCATACCCAGGCGATCGCCGCAGTCATGCGCGGCGGCACGCTGGCCACGCCACCGTGCCGATCACCCTCGGAAAAATGAGCTATAGGCTGACGCCATGCTGCGGAACGCCACCCGGAACCCGCAAGCCTTCGAGCGGCAGACGATCGACTGCCTGCGATCGGAATTGATCTCGCAATTCCAGGTGTTCGGTTCCGGCATCTAGAGCGGTTTCCGATCAGGTGGGATCACCGGCACGGAGGGGATCTGGGTTCGGTGCAAGGAGCGAGGAGGGAGCGATGCAGAGGCATCGTGACCGACGAGCGACGCCGCACCGGGCCGAAATCACCCCGCCGCGAAACGGTTGCCCGCAGGGTGATGACGGTGGTTCAACCTGGTCGGAAACCGCTCTGGTGGATCGGACTGACGATGAACCTGTCTGGCCCCGCCGTCCAGATTTGGCGACGTATCCGTCGGGCGTGAGGCCGCCGAGCGTCCTGAGCCGGCGGGCAACGTTGTAGGCGGCATTGCGCGGCCAGGCCGACGCTGAAGCCCGTGCGGCCGGGCTGCCGGTCCCGACACCCCGCGAACGTCGGCACGTGGCCGACCAGGCGCTCGCCCATGCGGCCGAGCACATCGCCGACCGCGATGCGGTGTTGTCCGTCGTCATGCTGGAGCATGCGGCCGGCGACGCGGCGCGAGGAGTTGTCGACAACGTCTCCATGCTCGGCGCCGGCGACGTCGAGGCGCTGCTCGCCCAGGCATAGGGCGAGAGCGCCCGCCTCGTAATGGTCGGGGACGTCGCCCGGCTAGGCAGCGTCAATGCCCTTGCTGGTGGCAAGTTGATTACGCTTCTCGCATTGCTTGGGACGGCATTCTCACGGTGCTCGGCACGGGCCATGGAGGCGCGAGAGTTCCAGCAGCAGCGGCTCCGCGCTGGAACGGGGCAAGCGCAGCCGCGAGCACCATGTGCTGCACGCCGCTGATGTATGTTTTGGTTTGAAGCCTGTCCCCGCAACCAACCATAAGCCGGCAAGCCGAAAGGCTTTGCGGGCTTTATTGTGTCAGGGGCAAGGCGCGGCGGGCGGCTGTTGTGCAATCCGCATCAGAGTGGATCCGCACCGCTGTGTCTTCCGGTCCAAGGCGCCGGCGGGGAGCGAGGCGGGCATGCATGCCCTGACTGCTGGCAGGTGATCGGCAAGGCCGGATGGTCGTTGCGGTCGCTGGCCATCGTCGTCGACACATCCACGACGGCCCGATCATCCGCCGGTCGTCGATCCGTGCATCCGCGGTAGCGGCGGTGCTTGCTACCCGGACGAGCCGACCTTGAGCGCCGGTCCGGCCGTTCCGGTGACGATGAATGGGCGGTCATCGCGGCGGGCCGCCCTTGCATGTCGTCATGCCATTGCCACCCGGCCGATCGCCGTGTCTGATCGGCACCGCAGACCGGGGCAGCCGTTGGGGCGGGTGCGATCGTGGTGAAGGACATGGCGAGATGGAATTGAACAGGCGCGAAACCCTGGCGGCCGCGGCGGCGATCGGCCTGTCGCCCGGCCGTGCGCTGGCGGCGGAGGGCAGGACGTTGAGCAATCCGCGGGCGTCGGCCGGTGCGCGCGCGGTTTATAGCTATCTGTGGTCGATATATGGCCGCCGCACGCTGACCGGGCAGCAGGAAAGCCCCGGCAAGGTGCGCGACGAGCTGGCCTATCTTCAGCGCACCACCGGCCGCCAGCCGGCGCTGCTCGGGCTCGACTACATCCACCCGCAAGACTGGCCCGGCGTTGCCCGCCGCGCGATCGACTGGCACCGGGCCGGCGGGCTGGTCACGCTCTGCTGGCACTGGGGGGCGCCCGACATCGGCACGGGGTACGAGAACAGCAAGAAGGATTTCGACGTCGGCGCCGCGCTGACCGCCGGCACCGCGCAGCACCGCGCGATGGTCCGGCAGATGGATGAGGTCGCGCAACAGCTCGCGATCCTGCGCGATGCGGGGGTGCCGGTGCTATGGCGCCCGTTTCACGAGTTCAGCGGCGACTGGTTCTGGTGGGGCAAGCACGGCGCGGACGCGTTCCGGCGGCTCTGGGTGCTGATGTACGACCGCTACACCCGCGTCCACCGGCTCGACAACCTCGTCTGGGTGCTGGGATGGGCGGGACAGAATGTCGACCGCGCCTACCATCCCGGCCGCGCCTATTGCGACATCGCGGGGGCGGACATCTATGTCGAGGACCATGGCGATCTTGCGCCGATGTTCGCGCAGGTGAAGGCGATCGTCGGCGAGACGATGCCGATCTGCCTTCACGAGAACGGCCCGGTGCCCGACCCGGCGACGCTGGGGCCGCAGGCGGACTGGCTGTGGTTCATGACGTGGCACACCCGCTGGCTGACCGACCCCGCGCAGAACACCGCCGAGCAGCTGAAGGCCTGGTACGCGTCGGAGCGCTACCTCACCCTGGACGAGCTGCCGCGGATCGGCCGGACATAGGCTGGTCCGCCGGTCGCAGGACCATGACCGCGCCGCCGGACCCGGCCAGCGGCAGGCGCAAGGGGCGTCGCGTGTCGATCCGGCGGTGCCGCGCGACCAGCTCGGTCGGCGCACCGCCGTCGAGCCACTCGTCGGTCCGGAAGGCCGGGCCGAGCGCCGCGAGCGGCAGCGACACCGTGCGCGCGCTATCCCCGTTCAGCACCCCCACATACCAGTCGCGCCCCTTGCGCCGCGCCACCGCCACCCACTCGCCGACCTCGCCGGCGAGGAAGCGGGTCTCGTCCCAGCTGGTCGGCACCTCCCGCACGAAGTCCAGCCCCGCCGGGCTGTCGGCATAGGTGTCGGGGCTGTCCGACACCATGCCGACCGGCGACAGATAGGCGACGTACAGCGCCAGCCCGTGCGTGCGCGTGGTCTGCACGAAGGGCAGGGTGCTGCGGATCGCGAAGCTCGCGGGCGCCGTGTTGCGAAAGCCGCCGGGCGTGTAGTCGGTCGGGCCGAGCATCGCGCGGGTATAGGCCAGCATCACGTTGTGACGCGCGGTGATCCGCCGCGTCCACTTGTTGTATTCGGCGCCGAGCACGCCTTCCTGGGTGACGAAATTGGGCCAGGTGCGGGTCAGCCCGCGCGGCACGAAGGCGCCGTGGAGGTTGACCATCAGCCGGTGCCGCGCCGCCGCCTCGAGCAGCCGGTCGTACCAGTTGACCATCCACTGGTCGTCCCGGTCCATGAAGTCGACCTTGATCCCGACCACGCCCAGCCGCTCGTACAGCGCGAGCGCCGGTTCCATCTGGGCGTCCAGCGCGCGCCAGTTCGCCCACAGCCAGATGCCGACGCCGCGTTCGCGGGCATGGCGGATCACCTCGGGCAGGTCGAGCTGGGGTACGACGCGGGTCACGTCCGCGCCCGCCCGCACCACGCCGCCGCCGCCCGCGCCGGCATACCAGCCCTCGTCGATCATCGCATAGGGCAGGTGGTTGGCGGCGGCGAAGTCGACGAACGCCTTGGCGGTGGCGGTGTTGGTGCCGACATCGGCCACCGCCCGCACGCTGGGGCCGTTCCACCAGTCCCATGCCGCCAGTCCGGGCTTGATCCAGCTCGTGTCCGCGATCCGCGACGGCGGCGACAGGTCGGTGAGCAGCGTCGAGCCGATCAGGTCGCCCGCCCGGTCGGCGAGCATCACCACGCGCCACGGCGTCGCGATCGGGCTGCCGACGCGGCTGCGCACCGCCACCCGCGGGTCGTCGATCGTGGGCGAAAGGCGGACGCGCAATCCCGCGCCGCCGTCGCTGCGCCCGGTCAGGTACATGCCGGCGAAGTCGGTCAGGTCGGCCTCGGCGATCGCGAACGCCGTCCGCCCCGCCTCGCAGAGGAAGGGCAGGTCGAACAGATTGTGTTCGCGGATGCGATCGGCGGCGACCGGATCGAACTCGCCTTCGTGGCTCGACCCGAACCGGCCGACGTTGAAGCCCCAGCATCGCGGCGTCGCGGGAAAGCGGAACTCGGTTTCCTCGCCCCTGACCACGGCGGCGGCGGTGCGCGGCTGGACGGGCAGCACGGTGCGGAACGCGACCCCGTCGTCATAGGCGCGCAGCACCACGTCCATCCGCCGCGGCGCCTGGCCCGTCTCGGCGAAGTGGACGGTCAGCTCGCGATAATGGTCGCGCCCTTCGGCGGCCCGGCCGAGCACGATCGGGTAGCGGTCGTCCGCCTCGCGCCGGTCCGCTCCGGTGACGGCAAGGCCGTAGCCGATCTTGTCGGTGTCGAGCTCCAGCCCGATCGGGGAGGGTGCCAGGATCACCGCGCCGTCGCGAAGGACGGCATAGGTCGGCCGCCCCTCCCCGTCGATCGCGACGCGAACGGTGTTGCGCCCGTCCGGCGAACGCAGTTCGAGCGGTCCGGCGGCGGGCGTATCCGGCGCGGCGGCGGCGGCGGCGGCGGCGGTGGCGAGCAGGGCGAGGGGAAGCAGACGGCGCATGGCGATGCCCTGGTCAGAGTTCGTCGCGCAGCGCGCAGATCGCGCCGCGCAGGTCGGCGCCGACCGACACGCCAGCCGGGCCGATCGCCAGGTGCCGGCGGGCGGCGTCGAAGCGTGGCCAGCGCGGCAGGCCGGCGCCATTGGGGTCGCCGCTGCGCGCCAGGTTGATCCAGTAATCCTGCAACGACACCCCCGGCGCGACCGGGCGCGCGTCCATGACATAGCCGATCTCGGCGGCATGGTCGGTCAGCGTCGCGCCCGGACGGGGCAGGTCGAACTCGTAGCGCCAGACCGGCCACCCCCGTCGCGCCAGCAGCGTCGCCAGCGTGCCCGCGGGACAGCGGAACGTCCAGTCGGTCATGATCTCCACCGCGGGATGCCCCAGCCGCGGATCGTGGTCCGCCGCGTCGAAGCGGTACAGCGCGCGCGCGCGGCCCGCATCGGCGCCATAGGTGCGGGCGAGCATCGCCGGAATGTCCACCGATCCGTCCGACGGGCCGAACTCCGCCCGGTTGCTGCCCACGATCACCGGCCGCACGGGCGCACGTTCGAGCAGGATGCGGGGCGAGGCGGGCAGCACCCGGCCGTCCACCGTGGTCTTCAGCCACATGAAGTCGTCGGCGTGGAGGGCCGGATCGTGGAGCTTGGCGTCGACCGCGAGCAGGCGGGTGAGCGGCGCCCGGCGCAGCCCCGCGATGCCGCGCACCCCCGCCAGCCGTTCGGCCTGGTCGCCCAGCGCCATCGCTTCGGGCAGCGGGCGGAACGGCTGGCCGAAGCCGGGGGTGCCGCTTTCCATGATCGCCCGGGCGAACAGGCCCTGCGCCGCCGGGGCCGCCAGCATCAGCGACACGTCCTGCGACCCCGCCGATTCGCCGAACAGCGTGACGTTGTCGGGATCGCCGCCGAAGCGCGCGATGTTGGCGCGGACCCAGCGCAGCGCGGCGAGCTGGTCCTGCAAGCCGTAATTGCCCGCGGTGCCGTTCACCGCCGCGCCGCGCGGCGCCAGGAAGCCGAGCAGCCCCAGCCGATACTGGATCGCGACCAGTACCACCCCGCGGTCGGTGATCCGCGACTGCACGGTGCCGCCTGCCGACCCCGCACGGTTGCTGCCGCCATGGATCCACACCATCACCGGGCGCCGGCCCGACAGCGACGACGTGCGGACGTCGAGCGTCAGGCAATCCTCGGACCCGCGCGCGGCATCCGCCTTGTTCCAGCCCGCATCGTTCTGCGGACAGGCCGGCGGCGTCGCGGTCGTCCGGCGCACGCCCCGCCACGGGCGGACCGGCTGCGGCGCCGTCCATCGCAACCGGCCCAGCGGCGGCGCGGCATAGGGGATGCCCTGGAACACCAGCGCGCCCGCCTCGCCGCGGCCCTCCACCGTTCCGCCCGCCACCGCGACGCGCGGCGGCGCGGGCGCGGCGGCGAGCAGCGGCAGCAGCAGGCCGATCGCGAGCGTGCGGATCACCGGCTCGCTCCCAGCCGCGTTTCCGCGACGTTCCACCCGCGCAAGGTGAACGACGGCGTGGCGGCGACGGTCGCCGGATAGCGTATCTCGATCCGCTTCTCCTCGCCGGGCAGCAGCATCAGGTAGTTGTCGCTGTAGAAGGCGGGCAGGATGCGCTGGCCCTTGTCGTCGACCAGCGTCAGCTTGGCGTTGAGCGCGGGCGTGGTCGACCGGTTGGCCAGCGTCACCGTCATCACCTTGTCGGTCCCGTCGGTGGTCGCGCCCGTGGCGGCGGCGGTCAGCGTCGTCGGCGCCAGCCCGTTGAGCGCGCGATAGGCGGACGGGTCGCGCCCGCGCCAATAGCCGTTCTCCGATACCACCCGGCCCGCCCGGTCCACCAGCGACAATCGCACGAGCACCATCGGGTCCTGCCCGAACAGGCGGTCGAGCGGCACCGCGGGCAGGGGGGTGGCGGCGTTGGCGGCCGCATCGACCCGGTCCGTCCTCGCGAACAGCTCGCGGTTGTCGAGCGACAGCACCCGGGTTCGCACGGTCAGTCCGGGTGCGGCCTCGCGCGTCGTGTTGAGCACCACCAGCGCGTTGTCCGGCAGGTTGAGCTGGACGTGGAGCGGCTCCGTCGCGGTCTTGGCGCCGTAATAGGCGGCGCTGGTGTCATAGTCCCAGCTATAGATCTGCCACGCGTTCGACGGCCAGGACGGGTGGGTCATCCACAGCAGGCGGCCGGAGTTCTTGGTCCACAGATGCCCCAGGAACCCCTCGTACATCGCCTTGTGGGTTTCGAGGTTCATCATCTGCGCCTTGCGCTCGAAATCGGCAAAGCTGGTGGCGGCGCCGAACATCGTGTCGAGCGCGGCCATGAACGTCTTGGTGTCGCCGTTCCCGGCGAAGTGCCAGTCGTGATATGCCAGCGTGTCGCTCAGCGGCCACAGGTCGGCCTCGGGGACGGAGGCGCGCACCGACTCCAGCGTCGACAGCGACGGGGTGCCTGTTTCCACCGAGAACCCGGTCGCGAGGTCGGTGAAATAGCCTGCGGGCGGGCGGTAGTTGTACGGCCCCGACCCTTGCAGGTTGACGACGTTGGAGCTGCCGGTGAACCAGCGGGTGCCGTCCTCCTTCGCGATCAGGTCGTCCAGACCCTCGTTGAGGGTGGGGTAGGGCACGCCCTCGTTGCGGCCGAACCACAGGATGATCGACGGGTGGTTGCGGTACCGCTTCACCACGTCGGCGGCATTGGCCAGGAACAGCTGCGGGTCCTGCGGCTCCACCTGGAAGTTCTGGGTCGATTGCCAGAAGTCGTTCAGGATCATCATGCCGGTCTCGTCGGCGAGATCGAAGAACTCCTCCTCGGTGTTGTTGCCCATCCAGTTGCGGATGACGTTCATGTGCGCCTCCTTCTGAAGGCGGAAATAGGGGGCTAGACGGTCGCGCCCGACGCGCTTCATGGCATCGTCCATGCCCCAGTTGCCGCCCCGGGCCGCGATCGGCACCCCGTTGACGCGCAGCGTCAGGTGCGGCTCGGGCATGGCGCTGGCGACCGGGGTCACCGCGGGCGACCGCTCGCCCGCCGCGGTCAGCGACTCCGCCCAGCCATTGGGGCTCTGCTTGATCGCTGCGTGCCGGACGTCGACCAGCCGCTGGCCGGCCAGCGTCCCGTCGGTGAACTGGACGTTGACCCGCTTCAGCGCGCCCGCCGCGTCGAACAGCGACAGGTCGTAGCTGACTTCTCGAATGCCGAACCGGTCGGTGCGGGTGTCGGATAGCTGCCCGTCCGCCAGCACCTCCAGCGCCAGCTGGTACAGCGCCTGCTCGCCATAGCCGTTGGGCCACCACAGCCGGGGATTGGCGACGCGCAGCTGGCCGAACTCCGCGGGGGTGAAGGTCACGGCCGTCTCGCCCGGCGCCACCGTCACCGCCTTTTCCACCCGGACGTCGCCGAACGCGGCGCGCACGGTGACGCGGCGGGGAACGGTGCCATCGTTGCGGACCGGCACGGTGATATGGACGTCGGCCCGGTCGTTGCGGGGCAGCGGCAGGTCGGTGACGACATGCGGGTCGAGCAGCCGCACCTCGCCATGCGCCACCAGCTCCACCGGCCGCCACAGCCCGGTGTCGCGGTCGCGGATGCCGGGGATCCAGTCCCACCCTTCCGTCGCGACAAAGGTCGGCCCGTCGATCGCGAGCTGGCCGCCATTCTCGCCCACCCCGCCCGCGATCGACTGTTCGTGGGGGATGCCGGGGTGCGGCGGGGGCGACACGCGCACCGCCACCACATTCTCGCCCGCGACCGGCACGATGTCGAACTGGCCGCGGATGAACGCGCCATGGGTGGTGCCCAGCCGGCTGCCATTGGCCCAGATCTCGGCGGCGTAGTTGATGCCGCCGAACACCAGCGTCAGCCGTTTGCCTGCCGCCTCGGGGGGCACGGTGAAGCTGGTCCGGTACCAGTAATCCTGCCGGGCGAGGCTTTCGGGGATCTTGAGGTTGTTGAGCCCGTAATAGGGGTCGGGATAGACGCCGCGGTCGACCAGCGTGGTCAGCACCGTGCCCGGCACGGTCGCCGCGTGCCAGGTGCCGCTCGCCCGGCCGGGGCGCGACAGGGCCGCGGCGCCCTCGCGCACGTCGGGCGCGGCGGCGAGCTGCCAGCCATTGACCTGCCACCGTCCGTCACCACGCCGTTCCAGCGCGGGGGCGGCGGCGACCGGGCGCGCCACTGGCGGGGTGGTGCGCCCGCGCCCCTGCGGCAGCGTCCAGGCGTCCTGCTGCTGGGTCAGGCCGATATTGGCCTGCTTCTGCAACGGCCAGCCGACTCCCACCTGCCACATCTGCACCGTCGCGAAATCGGGGCGCGCACGTGCCGCCGCCGCGATCGCCGCGCCGTCGGTCGCACCGCCGGTGAAGCGCGCGTCCACCAGGTCGCCGCCGAAATGGCGATCGCCCGTCACCGGGGCGAGCACGATCCGGGGCTGCACCGCCGCGCTGCCGCCGCTCGTCCGGCCCACCGACCGCCCGTCGACATAAAGGGTCAGCGTGCGCCCGTCCGATACCGCCGCGACATGGCTCCACCGCCCGGCCGCGATCGCCGCGCCGCCGCTCACCCGCGCGTCGCCATCGCGGGCGACGGCGCGCCCGTTTTCCAGCAGCACGCCGCGATAGGCCCCGGCCGGATCGCCGACCGCGATCAGGATCGCGGTCTCGCCTGCCCGGGTGGCGCAAACCCACCCCGATACCGTCCATGGCCCACCCGCGGCCACGACCGCGTCCGCCTTGGCCAGCGCCCTTTCCACCCCGATTCCACCCGAAAGGATGCTCACATTATACGGGCCGCCATTGTCCAACACCTGCGCGGCCACGCTGCCGGGCAGGGCCGACGCCAGCAGAAAAGCGAGGAAATGGCTGGGCGAACGGGTCATCGGAAGTTCCTCTCTGGCGATGCGGCCGCTCCCGGGCCGCTGTTCCAAACACGCGTAACGGCTCAGCCGGCCTGCGGCCACAGCCGCGCCGCACCCCGCACACCGGACGCATCGCCCCAGCGCGCGGGCACCACCCGGCCGTCCCAACCGTCGGAAAAGGTGTGGGCGCGGATCACATCGGGCAACGGCGGGTAGATTTCCGGCACATTGGACATGCCGCCGCCCAGCACGAAAATGTCGGGATCCAGGATGTTGGCGATCATCGCCAGCACGCGCCCGAGCCGGTCGACATACCGCTCCAGCGCCCTCCCGGCGTCGGCGTCCCCATCCCGAGCCGCATCCACGATGCCGGGGGCGGCAAGCGCCCGACCGGTTTCGGCCAGAAACGCGCGCGCGAGCCCGGTGCCGGAAATCCAGCTCTCGATGCATCCGGTCAGCCCGCACCAGCAGGGCGGCGACGGCAGTTCGTCGGCCGCTGGCCAGGGCAGGGGCAGGTGGCCGACCTCTCCCGCGATCCCATGTGCGCCCCCATGCTCGCGGCCGGCCACGACGATGCCGCCGCCCACGCCCGTGCCGATGACCAGTGCGAACACCGTCGCCGCGCCCGCCGCGGCTCCGTTGGCCGCTTCGGAAACCGCAAGGCAGTTGGCGTCGTTGGCGATCCGCACCGGACGGCCCAGGGTCGTTTCGAGGTCGGCCGCGAACGGACGTCCATTGAGGTAGGTGGAATTGCTGTTGCGCATCAGCCCGGTGCGCGGCGATGGCGAGCCGGGCGCCCCGATCCCCACCGAACAGCGCCCGCCCGCTTCTCCGTCCGCCTCCGCGACCAGCGCCGCAAGCGCCGCGATCGCGCCGTCGTAGCTGCCCGGATTGGGCACGCGGCGGCGCCATGCCACCGCACCATCAGGCGCGACGAGGTTGGCCTCGATCTTGGTGCCGCCGAAATCCACGCCCAGTGCCAGCCGGCTCTGGGTCTCTCGGGCGGTCGGGGCATAGGTCAACAACCGGTCCTCTCTCGCTGCCCTTTCGCAGGACATGCGATCTTGTATCGACCGGCGCGGTTAAAGCAAATGAGTTGCCTTATGTTCGTCGGCCAGCCTGGATCAGCACGGCGTCCGATGGCAGTAGATGATCCAGAAAGGGCAGCATCGCCGCTCCGATCGCGGGTGCGTCCTCGGCCATCGAGGCAGGCAGGATCGGCGCGCGCGACGGCAGCGCCATCCCCGCCTGCGCCGCCTGCAGCCCGGCCGACAGCCGTTCCACCAACGCGATCGGCAACCGCCCGCCGATCAGCACCGCGTCGGGATCGATCAGGCACGAGATCGCCACCAGCGGCGCCGTCAGCGCGCGGATCGCGTCCGTGAGCCACGCATCGACGACCGCCGCTACCGCCGGATCGTCTCCCGCAAGCTGTTCACGCGACACGTCGTGCAACCCCGCGATCGCCAGCCGCTGGCAAAGCGCCGACATGGAGACGGTGTCCTGCACCAGCGATCCCGGCTCGGCGGCTCCGGGATCGGGCATCAGCCCCACTTCGCCGCTACGCCCGTGAACGCCGCGATGGTAGCTTCGGTCGACCACCAGCCCTCCGCCCAGCCCCGCCGCGATCAGCAGGTAGAAGAAGCTGGGCATCCGCAAGGCATCGCCATGTTGCGCCTCGCCCAGCGCCGCGGCGGCGGCGTCGTTGTCGAGGTGGATCGGCCAGGGCAGCGAGGGTTCGAGCCATTCTACAAGGTCGATGCGGTCCCAGACGTCATAGCCCCGCGGTCGTCCGGGCAGCACGATCCGGCCAAGATCGTCGGGCCGGGCCACCCCCACGCCCAGCACCGCATGGGACGGGATGCCGCCCTGCGCGAGCATGGGGTCCAGGTGCGTGTCGAGGAACGTCAGCACGTCGTCGGGGGTGGGGAAGTCATAGTCGCGTACGATCCTGCCGCGGACCTCTCCGGCAAGGTCGAGCGCAACCAGCGTCAGGTGGTCACGGTCAATATTGAGCCCGATGCCGAACGCGCCCTCCGGATCGACCTGAAGCCGCAGCGCCGGCTGCCCGCGGCCGCCCTGCACGCGGCCCACGGTGCGGATCAGGCCGGCATCGACCAGCCGGTTGGTGATGTTCGCGATGGTCGGCGCGGTCAGACCGGTTTCCTGCGCCAGCGCGACGCGGGTCATCTCACCGTGCAGTCGGATAGCCTGAAGGACGGTGCGCTGGTTGTAGTCACCGGCGCGTTCGAGGTTGGTCCCCGACAGCCCGCGCGCCAGCCGCGCGCCTCTCGCGCCACCGTCCGACTGGTCGGCCGGCGGCCCCTTGCGTGTGGTCGGCTCGGTCGAGGCCATCCGGTCCTTCCCGTTATCGTTACCGTTTTTGCGCAAAGCTAGGCTCGTACTGCCTGCTCGGCGATAGCGATCACCGCGGCATAGCCCCGTTCGGTCGCGTCGCCCATGATCGTGGGACCGGTCCTCATAAGTTCCCCGTTATCCGCCAATAGGGGCCATCTCGCACCGCCGTAACGGGATGCGCGGGCTCGTATCGCGTGCTGGCTGCTGCGGAACTCGGTTGAAGGTGGTCGCGGCGGCGGGCGGCATGGCCGTTCAGTTCCCGGCGCCGGAATGGCGGATCAGGCCGCCGACGCGAGCGATGGCTTCGGCATGCGACGGCGCGCTACGGGTCGTGGCGAGGATGGCGGCACGCATCTGGCGGAGGGCGCCGGCGACGCGGTGCGGATCCAGCGCGTCGACGATCGGGTCGTAGCCGTCGGGACGGATGTTCTGGCCGAGCATTACCGAAACCCAGTTCGGGGTCACGAACAGGTCGTCCTCGCGCCGAAAGACGCGGGCTTTCTGCCGGAACAGCGCGATCTTGTGCGCCAGCTCGTCCGGTAAAATGATTTCCCGCGCCGCACGCCACAGTGCGCCGTCACGTCGATTGGCGTGGTAGTGGAGGATCAGGAAATCGCGCACCGCGTCGAAACTCTGCGCCATCAGCCGGTTGTATTCGTCGCGCTCGATGGCGGCGAAACCGCGATCCGGAAACAGCGCGAACAGCTTCGAGATACCGGCCTGGATCAGGTGGATGCTGGTGGATTCAAGCGGCTCCAGGAAACCCCCCGCGAGCCCGAGCGCGACCACGTTCGCATCCCAGAAGCGCGCCCGCCGTCCGGCGCGGAAGGACAGGCGCCGCGGCTCGGCGGTGGGAGGGGCGTCGAGGTTCGCCAGCAGGAGCCGTTCGGCTTCCGCGTCCGACAGATGGGCCGAGGAATAGACCAGCCCGTTTCCGGTCCGGTGCTGCAACGGTATGCGCCATTGCCAGCCGGCTGGATGCGCAGTGGCCCGGGTAAAGGGGAGCAGTGGCCCCGCGCGCACAGTCGGCACCGCAACCGCCCGGTCGCAGGGCAGCCAGCGGCTCCAGTCGATATAATCGACCCCCATCGTCTCGCCGAGCAGCAGGCTGCGGAATCCCGAACAGTCGATGAACAGATCGCCCTCGACCCGCCGCCCGTCGTCGAGCAGAAGCGCGCGGACATGGCCGGTATCGCCGTCGCGCTCGACCCCGGCGACCCGGCCTTCAATACGCACGACCCCGCCCGTCTCGGCCCGGCGGCGGAGATAGGCGGCGTACAGGCCCGCGTCGAAGTGATAGGCATAGCCAAGCGCGTGCAGAGGGCTGTGTGGATCGGCGGCCGGGGGCGCGAACCGCCCCTCGCGCGCCAGCACTGCCGCCGCGGCATAATCGTCGAGGGTCCCGATCCCGTCCTGGCCGCGCAGCTTGAGCCACAGCTGGTGAAAGGCGATGCCATCCAAGTCGCGCCCGTGCTGGCCGAAGGGATGGAAATAGCGGTCCACGCCCGTGTCCCACCCCACGAACTCGATGCCCAGCTTGAACGTGCCGCCGGTGGCGCGAAGGAATTCGGCCTCGTCGATCTCCAGCATCGCGTTGAAGCTGCGGATCGGCGGGATCGTCGCCTCGCCCACCCCGACCGTGCCGATCATGTCGGATTCGATCAGCGTGATCCGTCGCTGACCGTCGTCAAGAAAGCGGGCGGCCGCAGCGGCGGCCATCCATCCGGCGGTGCCCCCGCCCAGGATGACGACATGGCCGATCGGCGTGCCGCTCACCTTGCGACATCCCGATAGGACGGCAGCTGTGCCGGGAACGCGGCCACTGCGCGAGCCAGCCGGTCGAGCGCCGCCCGAAGTGCCGATCGGTCGGCGCTCATTGCCACGGGATCGCGCCGTTCGGGCACGATGCCGAGCCCCAGCATCAGTCCGATCCAGTCCTCGGGCTCGAACAGGTCCTCCTCCGGGCGGATCAGCGTGCCGCGAGCGCGGAATTGCACCAGCGATGCGGCGAGCGCGGGTGATGCCGTCGCGCCGCCGACGATGTGCGCCGGCAGCGTGGCGAAGTCGCACGCGCGCTCCGCCAGTGCGGCAAAGCGGCGGTTGTACTCGCGCCGCTCGCCGGGATCCGGTCGAGCGGCAGGCAGCAGTTCGAGCAGGAGGTCGAGCCCCGCAAGCGCGAGCGACAGTCCGGTCGCCATCATCGGCCCCGGTTCGGCCGCCGCCCCGCCCAGCGCCACCACCCTGCCGCGGAACGCCTCCGTGCGGCGCCCCGCCCGGATCGGAGCCGAACGTCCGCGCGCGCCCGACCCGAACAGGCTGCGCGCGCGACCCTCGCCCGCGGTGTCCGCACGCCACAGTCCCCATCGGGTCGTGGCGCCCGGCAACGGCACGGTTCCCCGCCAGCCGATCGGCGTCAAGTGATGGTCATCGGTCAGCACGTTCGCGGGCGGATCGACCGGACCGATCAGCATCCGGTCGCCGCCGACATCCCAGTCCTGCCACGATCCGCCCGCCAGCCGCGCGGCCGGTCCCGTGCAGTCGACGAACAGGTCCCCGGCCACCGCCGTTCCATCGGCCAGCGCCACCGCCGTGACAGCGTCGTCAACGTCGCGGAGCGCATGGGACAGCGGCGCTGCCGGCGTCGCGATCCGGGCAGCGGGCAACTCCCGGGCGAACACCGACCCCGCCAGTGCGGGCGCCAGCCGCAGGGCCGCATCCGTGCGCGCCAGCAACGCCGGCGCGCCGGGGACGGGCGGAGCATAGCGACCTGCCTCGGCAAGCGCTGCAGCGGGAGAGTAGGCGTGGTAGGCGTGGGCCTCACCCCGCCGGCATGCTTCCAGCCACAGCTGGTGGAACGCGCCCGGCCCTACCGCGCCGCCGGGGTCTCCGAACGCCCGCAGCCAGGCAGGCGCCCTGTGTATCGCGAAGCGGTCCGCCAGTCGATGGTTGGCAAGGCCCGCCCCCGCCAGTCGTGTGAGGTCGAGCCCGATCCCCTCCGCCGCCGCCCGCGCGGCGGGGAACAGCGCCGGCAGCTGCTCCGCGGTATCGATCGGCGCGTCCGGGTCGGGAGGCGCTGCTACCAGCGTCACCGCCGCACGCGGCAGCGCCTGGCGCAGCGCCAGCGCGGCAAGATGCGCGATCAGTCCGTCGCCGGCCACCACGATCGCGGTCATCGGCATCTGCGCGTTGACGCTCACGCAGGCAATCTCGTGGCAAGATAGGTGGCATGGTCGGGCATCGATGCCGCCGCCGCGGCAATCTGCCGGTGCAGCGTGTCCGTCGCGCGCGCCAGCCCGGCGGGGTCGGCCATCGCGACCCGCGGATCCCATCCGTCCGGCACGATCCCCTGGCCAAGGTACACCGCCACCCAGCTCGGCTCGAGGAACAGGCCGTTGCGGTATTGCGCCACCCGCGCGGTGTGCCGCCACAATGCCATCTTCTCCGCCAACGTGTCGGGCACGGTCATGGTGCGGACGTGGTTCCAGAATGCCGAATCGTCACGCGACGTGGCGTGATAGTGGAGGATCAGGAAATCACGGATGCGGTCGTACTCGCGATCCACTTGCCGGTTGAAGCCGTCGCGATCCGCGTCGGTCGGGCGCCTCCCGGGGAAATGCTCCAGCAGCTCGGTGATCGCCATCTGGACCAGATAGATGCTGGTCGATTCCAGCGGTTCCAGGAACCCCGACGCCAGCCCGATCGCGACGACGTTGCCCGCCCAACTTCGCGTTCGCCGCCCCGCCCGGAACCTGAGCAGCCGGGGTTCGGCCAGCGGCTCGCCCTCCAGGCTGCCGAGCAGCGCCTCGGCCGCCGCCGCATCGGACAGGTACGCACTCGAATACACGTAACCGTTGCCGATCCGGTGGGTCAGCGGGATCCGCCAGCGCCAGCCGGCCGGCATCGCGGTCGCGCGGGTATAGGATTCGATGGGTCCGGCGGGAGCGCTACAGGGTACGGCGACCGCGCGATCGCACGGCAGCCATTGGCTCCAGTTCTCCCAGCGCGAATCCTCCTCGCCGATCAGCAGCGCGCGAAAGCCCGAACAGTCGAGGAACAGGTCTCCCGCGATGCGTTGCCCGTCCGTCAGCACTACCGCGGTGACCCGTCCATCCCCATCATCGCGCTCGATCGACACAACCCGGCCTTCGCTCCGCGATGCACCGCGCGCTTCGGCCAACTCGCGCAGGAACGGCGCGAAGCGGGTCGCGTCGAACTGATAGGCGTAGCCATAGCCGGCAAGCGGATCGTCCGCGCCGTCGGCAGGCGGCGGAGAGAAACGGTTGGCGCGAGCCGCCACTGCGCCCATCGCGAAATCGTCGATGGGGTGAGGCATGCCTCCGGACCGGGCGTGCAACCACCAATGGTGGAATCCGACCCCTGCCATCGCTCGTCCATGACTGCCGAAGGGGTGGATGTACCGCTCGCCGATATGGCCGAAATCGCGGAACTCGATGCCGAGCTTGTATGTCGCGTGGGTCGCCGCCATGAACGCGGTCTCGTCGATACCGAGCCGGCGTATGAAGGCGGCAAGATGGGGCAACGTTGCTTCCCCCACGCCGACGATGCCAATCTCTGCCGACTCGACAAGGTGGATCGACGCCGCCGTCGGTGCGAGGGTGGCCAGCGCCGCCGCGGCCATCCAGCCCGCGGTGCCGCCGCCCACGATCACCACCCTGACGCGCTCGGCGTCCGCCACCATTTTTTCCCCTCCAGTTCGCACTGCGAGCATCACAGGTGACGGCGCGGATTACTTTAATCAAGTTGGCATATTCGCTTGAGCCGTCGTGCCGCTTGCGTGTAAGCGAACCTCCAGTGCCACTCCGAATCCGAGTGGGTTGCCGACTGCACGGCAGAAGCGCGTGTAACGGCTGTTGAAGGGGAGGATCCGTGATGCGCTCTGGTTATTCGTCGTCGATGCAGCGGCTTGGTGCTCTACGCACGCTTGCGGTCGGCACGTCGGTGCTGGCGATTGCCTGCGCGCAACCGGGCTGGGCCCAGGTTACGACGTCGCCCCAGCAGACGCCTACCCCTACCAATGAGTCTGAATCCGGCGTTCGGCCATCGGGTGACGGAACGGGCGGCACCTTCTCGGGCAGCGGCGACGTCCAGGCGGGAAGCACGCCTCCCGTTTCCAACAGCGCCGGTGGGAATGCCGGTGTTGCGGGTACCGAACAGGATCCCGCGGCTGCCCCCGACAACGAGCGCGACGAAATCGTGATCACCGGCATCCGCCAGTCTCTGGCCAACGCCCAGCAGATCAAGCGCAGTGCCGACACGGTGGTGGACGCGCTCACCGCCGAGGATATTGGCGCGCTCCCCGACCGCACCGTTAACGAGGCGCTGCAACGCGTCCCCGGCGTGGTCATCAGCCGCTTTGCCGCCCCCAACGACTCGCAGCACTTCTCGGCGCAGGGTGCCGGCGTGGTGATCCGCGGCCTCAGCTATGTGCGTGGCGAGTTCAACGGCCGCGACGCATTCGCTGCGGGCGGCGGGCGTGAGATCGGCTTCAACGACATCCCGTCCGAGATCGTCGGATCGATCGAGGTGTTCAAGAACCTCACCGCCGACCTGATCGAGGGCGGCATCTCCGGCACGGTCAACATCAACACCCGCAAGCCGTTCGACTCGGACCAGAACCTCCTTTTCCTGTCGGCCGGCGGCAATATCGGCGACATGGAATTGCGCGCCGCGCCGCAGGCGGTGGGGCTGGTCTCGCGTCAGTGGGACGTCGGCGGCGGGCGTTTCGGTATCTTGGGATCGGTGACCTACCGGCGCGAGCGCAGCCGTGCGGATTCCGAGTTCATCGCCTCGCCGATCCTGCGCTTCAACGACGACCGCAACCGCAACGGCGTCCAGGATCCGGGTGAAGGTCGCGTTATCAACGCCGGCACCGGCTTTTCTAACCCGGTGTTCGACACCTTTCCGGTGCCCGCCGGCTTCCAGTCGGTCTACGTGCCGCTTGGCGCGGGCCAGCGAACCCAGACATTCGATCGCGAGCGCGTCGGCTATTCGGCCTCCGCGCAGTATCAGAATGCCGATCGCAACTTCCTGGCCACGGTGCAATTCCTGCGAGCCGAGTCCAAGGAGGAGTGGCTGGAGCGCACCCACGAGACCAACAATTACTACAATGACCTGACGCAGGTTTTCCCAGCGCCGGGCAGTTCGTTTACCTATGATGACAACGGCATTTTCGAATCTGGCGTGCTGGCTCAGCCGAACAATGGCGGGGCTCAAGGTTTTCGCCCGGATGGTTCGTATGGCGTCCTCCAGTTCGACCCGAACGGCATCCGCAACGACTTTTCCAATCGGCATTTCTATTCGAAGTCAATCACGCAGGATCAGTCGCTCAACATCAAGTGGGAGCCGACCGATCGTCTGCGCCTCAATCTGGACGGGCAGTATGTCACGTCGAAGGTCAAGACCTTCGACGACATTCTGAATGTCAATAGCTTCTCGCAAATCGCGGTAAGCACAGCCGGCAAGCAGCCGGATATCATCTTCGTGGCGCCGGCCGGCACTACTACCCAGGCATATTTCGCCAATCCGGACAACCTGTTCTTCCGCAATGCCTTTAACGGCATCCAGGATAATAACGGCCGCGAGTACGCCCTTCGCGGCGATGCTCAATATGACTTTGGCGACGAGAGTTTCCTGCGTAGCGTTCGGGTTGGTGGACGCTATGCTGACCGCAAACAGACCGTGCGCGCGGTGGACTACACCAACTGGGGCGCAGTATCGGAGACATGGACGGGCACCGGTCCGGTGACTTTTGCTGACGTCAATCCGGCTTATGGCCAGTTGTACAACTGGGATGATTTCTACCGCAACCAAGTGGCCCAGCCGCCCTCGTCGTTCTTCGTGCCGGACGCTATTCTTAGCGATCATGGTGCATTTACGGAGATGCTGCGCAACATTGTCGACATAACCAACAGCTCCAACAACACGCCCGCAAGCTACACCCCCGCCGAAGATCGCGGTGGCGGGCGCGACGCTAACGGTAAGACGCTTCAGAACCCTGATCTGATCAGGACCTATTTTCAGCCGAATGAGATCTATCCAAACCGCGAGAAGACCTACGCACTTTACGGGCGGGCGGATTTCGGCTACGACTTCGATGGAGATGTCAAGCTGACCGGTAATGTCGGCCTTCGCTTTGTTAGGACTAAGAATTCGGCCAGTGGTGGCATTACCTTTCCCCAGAGTACGCAGGTTTATCCGGGACCCACACGCAACGAAGCCGGTGTATTGTTGTACGACAGCATTCCCAGCTATTGTGCCTACACGCTGGGTCGTAATCAGGAGACTGGCAGCACCACTCCGTTGCCTGCAATCTGTACGGTTTCCCCGGTGCAGCAGCAGTCAGCGCTCGCCTTCGCCAACGGCTCTTCGGTCGACGACGTGGCTAGGCAGAAGTTCAACTTCTGGTTGCCCAGCCTCAATATGCGACTGGACATCACGCCCAAGCTGCTGATGCGTTTCGCCGCGTCCAAGGCGATCTCGCGCCCGAACTTCGGCGATCTGCGCGACTTCACCGGGCTCAACGCATCCGGCGGCAACACCACCGGTTTTTTTGGGTTTCAAGGGACCGCGCGTAACCCGTTCCTGAGGCCGATCGAGGCCAAGCAGGCCGACCTCACTGCCGAATGGTATTTCGCCAAGGTCGGCCAATTGACCGGTGCCGTTTTCTACAAGAACCTGTCGAACATCATCGTCGACAATTTCGGCTACGGTCGCACGTTCACCAACAATGGCGCGACTTATGACGTGCAGGTGAACGGCCCCGCGAACGTCCCTGGTAGTGCCAAGATCAAGGGAGCGGAGATTTCCTACCAGCAGACTTACGATTTCCTGCCGGGTCCGCTCAGGGGCTTGGGCATGCAGGCGACCTACACCTATGTCGATGCGGGTCGCATCCCCAACCCGATCCCTGCCAACGCGTCCAATGACGGGAACCGACCGACGCAGGACATCACTGGCCTGTATGACAATCTGCCGTTGCAGGGTCTGTCCAAGCACAACTATAACTTGGCCGGCTTCTACGACCTGGGCGCGTTCTATGCCCGTGTCGCGTATAGCTGGCGGTCGAAGTTCCTGCTGACCAATCGGGACTGCTGCTTCCCGTTCCTGCCGGTCTATGCGCTGGCGAACGGCCAGCTGGATGCGTCGGCATTCGTCACGGTGAACAAGAACTTTAAGCTCGGCATCACCGGTTCGAATCTGCTCGATACCACCACCAAGACGACGTTCCTGTTGAATGGCGACGGGCTGGAGGCGAAGCGCAGCTTCTTCAAGAACGATCGCATCTACACGCTGACTGCGCGGTTGACCTACTGACGCCGCCTTGGCCCGTACCCGCTTTGCAAAGCGGGTACGGGCCGGTAAGCCCTTTGAATGATGCACGGATCGCCTGCACCTCGTTCCGTCCGCGAGCTTTGGAACGTTACCCGCGAGCGTTTCGTGACCGAGGTGCTGACCGGCTATGAGCCCGTGGTGTTGCGCGGACTCGTCGCGGGCTGGCCAGCGGTTGCGGCGGCCTGCGGCGGTGCGCAGGCGATTGCCGACTACCTGCTGCGCTTCGACCGCGGCGTTCCCGCCGACGTCATGATGGGAGCGCCAGGAATCGGAGGACGCTTCTTTTACAGGCCCGATCTGACCGGCTTCAACTTCCAGCGAGCGAAGGTGACGTTGCCGGTTTTGCTGGCCGAATTGGTCCGCCAAGCCGACCTGCCGGACCCTGCCGCGCTTTATGCAGGCGCGGCGTCCGCCGCCGACAAGTTTCCCGGCTGGACGGAGGCTAACCCGGTGCCGCTGCCACTCCCCGACGCGGCGGCGAAGATCTGGATCGGCAACGCGTCGCGCGTTTCGACGCATTACGACATGTCGGGTAACGTCGCAGCCGTAGTTGCCGGACGTCGCAGGTTCGCGCTGTTCCCGCCCGAGCAGGTGGAGAACCTGTATGTCGGCCCGCTTGACGTCACCATTGCCGGCCAGCCGGTCAGCCTAGTCGATCTGGAAGATCCCGACCTCGAACGCTTTCCCCGCTTTGCTCAGGCGCAGGCCGCGATGCAGATGGCAGAGCTTGAGCCGGGAGATGCGATCTTCATCCCTGCGCTTTGGTGGCACGACGTCAAGGCGACCGGCGCCCTCAACGTGCTGGTCAACTATTGGTGGGGTGGTGAAGCGTATCACTCCCCGATGCCCGCGCTGGTTCATGCGATGTTGACCGTGCGCGACCTGCCTGCGGGGGAACGGGCGGCGATGAAGGCCTGGTTCGATCACTTCGTCTTTGACGACGGTGCAGGGCAGGCGGGTGCGCACATGCCGCCCGCGGCGCAAGGGCCGTTCGGCCCCGCCACGTCGGCCCGCGACGTCGCGGTCCGTGCCTATCTCAGGCGCACCCTGGATCGTGCGCCGTAGCAAGGTCGGGTAGGCCCTTTGACGACGGCTTGCGATCCCGAACAGTTACGCTCCATCTCACCGGGGCAATTCAAGGCGGGAGCCATCCACGTGAGCCTCCGATCGTCTCGCAATGCCACCGTAGCAGCGTGCTCCGACCTGATGGTGAGCGTAGTCGCGGCAAGTAGCTGCCTCGCGTGTCCCGCCTATGCCAGCAAAAGCGGCGGGTCCCAGTTCACCGAGCCGCTCGCGTCAGGTGGTCGGCAGGAGCGGCACGCTGCTGTGGCGTCGGGCCGGAGTACGAACCGACCACTTCACAATGCGGGAAGCGGTTGAACAAAATCGGCCGCGACAGGGAACAGGAGATTGGCGGCATCGCTATGACAATGCCGGCCTCCCGCTGAGCGCGGGATCTGCTTCATGGACTCAGCCATTCCTACCAACTCCGACGCCGATCAACGGGTGACGGCCGCGCGCGAGCGGCAATGGCACCAGTTTGAACAAGCGCCGGGGTTCATCTGCATCCAGAACGGGCCCGACCACGTCTACCAGTTCGCCAACGAAGCGTATCGACGGCTGGTCGGACAACGCGAGCTGATCGGCAAAAGCGTTCGGGACGCCATGCCGGACATCTACGGGCAGGGCTTCTACGAACGGCTCGATGCCGTCTACGCCACCGGCGAGCGCTTCCGCGCTGACGCCGTCGCGGTCAGCATGGCGCGAACTTCGGACGGGACACTAGAGGAGCGATTCGTCGATCTTGTCTACGAGCCCGTCATCAACGACGACGGGCAAATCATCGGGGTGTTCACTCAAGGGCACGACGTGACGGAGGCGGTCCACGCCGAGGCGAAGATCCGAACCAGTGACGAGCGGTTCCGCGTTTTCGCACAGTGCATGCCGAGCCATGTCTGGAGTAGCCGGCCCGACGGCTATGTCGACTGGTTCAACGATCGCGCATATGACTATACCGGATACGAAGTCGGCACGCTTCACGGAGCCGAATGGGCGCAGACCGTCCATCCCGACGATCGTCCCAGGGCCGTCGCGGCCTGGGCCCATGCGGTCGCCACTGGTGAGCTCTACCGGATCCAGTTCCGCATCCGCCGCGCCGATGGCAATTATCGGTCGTTCCTCGTCAAGGCCGACCCGGTCCGCAGCGCCGGCGGGTGCATCGAGCATTGGGTCGGGATCGATACCGACGTCGATGACGAGAAGCGTCTGGGTGCGGAACTGGTCAGTCTCAACGCGACGCTCGAGCAGCAGGTTTCGGATCGCACGCGCGAGCTGATGACGTCCGAGGCAGCCCTGCGTCAGGCGCAGAAGATGGAAGCCATGGGCCAGCTCACCGGTGGCGTCGCACACGACTTCAACAACCTGCTGACCCCGATCATCGGCTCGCTCGACATGCTGGTCCGCCGCGGCGTCGGCAGTGAGCGTGAGCGGCGCCTGATTGATGGCGCTCTCCAGTCGGCCGATCGCGCCAAGACGCTCGTCCAGCGCCTGCTCGCATTTGCACGGCGACAGCCATTGCAGGCGGTGCCCGTCGATCTTGGCGCGTTGGTCGACGGGATGGCTGCCCTGATCGGCAGCACCGTCGGTCCCGGCATCGATGTCCACGTCTACCTGGCCCCCGATTTGCCACCCGTAAATGCCGATGCGAACCAGCTCGAGATGGCGATCCTCAACCTCGGGGTGAACGCCCGTGACGCCATGCCCGACGGTGGTACGCTGACGATTGCGGCCGCGCGCGAGAGCGTGACGGCCGGCCACCGGTCCGGGCTCAAGCTGGGTCACTATGTCTGTCTGTCCGTCGCTGACACGGGTTCGGGCATGGACGAGGTCACGCAGGCGCGCGCGGTGGAACCGTTCTTCTCGACCAAGGGCATCGGCAAGGGCACGGGCTTGGGCTTGTCGATGGTACACGGCCTGATCGCGCAGCTGGGTGGCGGGCTCACCATCGTCAGTGAACCCGGCCGTGGCACTGCGGTCGAGCTCTGGCTCCCGGTCAGTCTCGGCCTTGTCGAGGATGGCGAGGTTGCAATCCAGCTCGCGTGCGGGCCGGTCGTGTCTCGCGGCCGCGTTCTTCTGGTCGACGACGAGGAACTCGTCCGGCTGGCGACGGCCGACATGCTGTCGGACCTCGGCTATGACGTCGTCGAGGCCAGGTCGGCGGAGCAGGCGCTCGACCTCATCGTCGATGGATCGGACTTCGACCTCATCGTCACCGATCATCTGATGCCGGGGATGAACGGTGTCGAACTGGCCCGGCACATCCGCATCGAGCGACCGGCGCTGCCCATCCTGATCGTGTCCGGCTACGCCGAAGCCGAAGGGATCGCGCCCGACCTGCCGCGACTGACGAAGCCGTTCCGGGCCGCGGAGTTGGCGCTGCGGCTTGCAGGGCTTGCCTAGATCGCAAGCGCTACGAGCAGCGGCGCATGAGGGAGCAGTAGGAATATAGGCTTCGCAGCCTTTAGGTACAGCCTATCTCGAGAGCGCACATCGCCAGTGTCGTCGCGCCTGGGCTCGACGTCGTACCGATCACGAAGGTCGCCGGCGCGTGGCTCCGACAGGTCGCGCTGTGATCGACCGGCAGCGGGGCCGTGTGGCTATAGTGGGATCTCGGCACCGCTCAGCGTCACGTAGGGCGCCTCGGCACCGAGCGTATGCTGCTCGCGCCGGGCCTCGGCGGAGCCGATGACGGCGCGACCGTCGTCGAGATCCGCTCGTGCTGTCACCGCTGCCGCGGACGCAAGGCTGCCTGCCGTCCTTGTCATACTGTCTTGCGACGGCAGGACCGGCCGCGTCGAACTGGCTGCTGTCAAGCTGGCGAACCGACATGCCGAGCAGTCTCGCCAGATTACTGGCGTTGCATCCGGTGATCGCCATGCGCGTTCGAATGCCTTCGCAAGGGTGAAAACTGCGTCGAAGGAACAGCGTATGGAAGTGTAGCCATGGCGGTGTTTGGCTAATGGACTCGCGATGTGCCCTCCGGGGTCAATGGTGCGCCGGATGCGTGCAACGAGTTTCGCTCAGTCGCTCCATCTAGCGTCGGGTTTTGCGCCAAGAAGCAGATTGTTACGTTTCATGTTATCATCGATCAATAGCAAAAGGAGATGGGCAAAAGGGCTGGCTGTGGGAACTGTGAAAGGTTATGGAGAGTTTTCCCGATGCTCTTTCGACTCGCACTGTGAAGATGATGTCGAACATTCTCCGCCGAGGATATTTTGGTCGGTGGCGTGGTATCTGTGGGGAAGTGGTCACGTGTTCTATTCCGACGGGAGCGTAACGCTTGGGGAGCCCCGGGGTCCTGCCGATGGGACCGCCATGCGGGAGCATGATGCGCCGGACGATCAGTTGGATGAATGCCTGTCGTCGCTCTCGGTCGAGATCGAGCAACAGCTTCATGCTGACGGCGTTCATCTGATCTGGCATGAAGGCGATCGCACGCCCGTGGTGCTGTTCCGGCATGGTGAAGGGGAGCCCGGGCAGTGGGTAGAGCGTGACAAATTCCTGGGTTTGCGTAGTGCAGGTCTGACTTCGGTCGCGTGGTCCGATCCCGACACTGCCGCGCCGGAGTCGGCGACGCTGACCGGCCGGGTCCGGATTGCCAACGGGCTGGTCGAGGTCGTCGCGGTCTTCCTGTCGTCAAGCCGCGCCCGCAAGAAGGCGGATCAGACATTGTCGCGGCTGCTGCCGGTGCTGGGTGCGTTCTTTACGCTATGGGCGTCACGCGCGCGTTCGCTGGCGGGCAATCAGGGGCTCAAGGCGGCGCTCAACAGCAGCGACGTACCGACGGTGCTGGTCGATCCCGACGGATTGCAGGTGTTCGTCAACGCGGCCGCCGAGCGCCTGATCGACTGCAAGGACGGCCTGTTCCGCAAAGGGCGTCAGCTGACCGGCCGGCGCGTAGCCGATACCATCCGCCTCCAGTCGGCGATCGAGCATGTCGTCCATGGCACCGACCCGCGCAAGGAGGGAACGCCGGTGGTGGCGCTCAGCCGCGAGTCGGGGCGCTCGTTGCTGGCAGTGGTGATCTCGGTCGATCAGCCCCACCCCGAACCGGGTTCGATCGCGGCCGTGGTACGCATCTTCGATCCCGAAAAGAACATGGACAAGCTGTTGGAGCCGGTCTGCCGGCTGTACGGGATGACGGTAGTGGAGGGGCGGCTGGCCTCGTTGCTGGCGCAGGGCAGCGCCTTTGCCGATGCCGCCCGGACGATGCGGGTGCAGGAGCAGACCGCGCGATCCTATCTGAAGCAAATATTCGCCAAGACGGACACCAACCGCCAATCCGAACTGGTTGGGCTGATGCTGCGCAGCGCGGTGCGGACCGCGCCGGATCTTCGGCTCAACTTCGTCTAGGCATTTTCCGACAACGACGGCTCGGCGATGGCGGGCGGCAGCTTCAACTGCCGCCCGCCATCACTCTTTCGTACGTGGCGCCGGCGAGAGCTGGCCAGGATCAATATACCCCCAAACAAGGGGAGTCTAACGTCTCAAACAGGATGTCATGGCACGGGACACAGGGGGAAGGGTGAACATTTGATTAATGTAAGCACAGCCTCAGCCGGAGGACCGGCCGATAGACTTTCCGCTTTGATGCTGTGGTCCACGGCGCGGGGCGGTCTGACCCAGCGAGAGGCTAGCATGAAGAAAACATTTCTGATCACGTCGTCGGCGGCAGCGCTGATGATGGGCACCGCCGCCTATGCGCAGGACGGCAGCCAGCAATCGACCACCACCGTCGCGCCGGGCTCGTCCGCGGCACAGGGTGACGCGGTGACCAGCTCCTACAACACGCAGAACTCGTCGACGACGAACAACGTGTCGACCGATGGTTCGACCCGCAACACCGACAACTCCGACCGGTCCATGACCACCACGACCGACGACTCGGTGCGTAACAGCAGCAGCAACAACGATAATTCCGATCGCAGCGGCGCATCGGGTGCGCAGGTCGCGGCCAACAACGGCGGCAATGCCAGCGACAACCGCGACTCCTCGACGACCACCACGACGACCGATAGCGCCAACGACAATTCGAACCGTTCGGTCACCGACAATTCGGACCGCAGCGGCGCGTCGGGTGCGCAGGTCGCGGCCAACAATGGCGGCAATGCCAGCGACAACCGTGACTCCTCGACCACCACAACGACCACCGACAGCGCCAACGACAATTCGAACCGCTCGGTGACCAGCACCGATAACTCGAACCGGTCGATGACGGACAATTCGAACAACTCGGTCACCGACAACGCCGATCGTTCGGTCACGAACACCGACAATTCGGACCGGTCCATGACCGACAATGCCGATCGCTCGGTGACCAGCACGGACAATTCGGACCGCAGCGGCGCCTCGGGTGCGCAGGTCGCGGCCAACAATGGCGGCAACGCCAGCGACAACCGTGACTCCTCGACCACCACAACGACCAGCGATTATTCGGATCGCAGCGGTGCTTCAGGTGCGCAGGTCGCGGCCAACAACGGCGGCAATGCCAGCGACAACCGCGACTCATCAACGACCACGACGACCACCGACAGCGCCAACGACAATTCAGACCGCAGCGGCGCCTCCGGTGCGCAGGTCGCAGCGAACAATGGCGGCAACGCCAGCGACAACCGCGACTCGTCAACGACCACAAGCAACAGCAACAACGACAATTCGGATCGCAGCGGGGCTTCCGGTGCGCAGGTCGCGGCCAACAACGGCAGCAACGCGACCGACAGCCGCAACATGTCTGACAACTCCGACCGTTCGGTGACGGACAATTCGGATCGGTCGAGCACCTACAACGACAATGCCGATCGTTCGGTCGCCAACACCGACAATTCCGATCGGTCGACGACCAACACCGACAATGCGGATCGATCGGTCGCGAACACCGACAATTCGGACCGGTCGGTGACCGACAACTCGGATCGGTCGACCACCAACACCGACAACTCGAGCCGCAACTCGGCGAGCGGTGCGCAGGTCGCCGCCAACAATGGCAACGCCACCGACAGCCGTGACATGTCGGACAACTCGGATCAGTCCACCACGGACAATTCGAGCCGCAACTCCGCAACCGGGGCCCAGGTCGCCGCCAACAATGGCGACGCCACCGACAGCCGCGACATGTCGGACAACTCGAACCGGTCGACCACCAACACCGATAATTCGGACCGTTCGGTGACGGACAATTCGGACCGGTCGACCAGCACCGACAGCTCGACCGAGGTCGCCAACCATGGCACCGGTTCGGTCGCGAACGGAGGCAGCGCCAGCTTCTCCGATACGTCGGTGACCCAGAACGGCATGGCGAGCGCGGATACCGGATCGGCTTCGATGGCCAATCAGTTCGGTGCCAATGCGGTGGTCGCCTCCGCCAACCTGGCGAGCTACGTCACCGGCGTCACGGTGACGTTCGACGGGCCGAGCGGCACTTCGGCGGGCGAGGGGCCGAACAACACCCTGACCACCGGTGCCGGCGCGTTCCAGAACTTCGCCGGGCTCCAGTCGCTCAACATGAACACCGGTGTCGCCGCATCGCAGAACTCGGCGGTCAACGTCTCGGTATCCACCGGTGCGATTACGCCGGGCCAATAACCTCCGATCTCCCGGAGCCGGCCCCCAGCGGGTCGGTTCCGGCCCTTTTGGTACAATCGGAGCGGATATCATGGTCCATCAATCGCTGATCGCGGGCGCCGTTCTGGCGTTCCTGATCGTCGCAACTTCCGCTGGGGCGCAGGACCAGACGGTCGCCCAGCCGACAACGTCTCCTTTCGATGCCGTCGACGCCGTCGCGCCCGAACAGCTGGGCACCATTGCCGGCCAGGCCGATGTCGAGCAGGCCGTGTCGGCCCAGAACAAGGCGGAAGTGTCGCGCAACTCGGTGTCGGGCAATTCGGTCACAGGCACGATCGGTTTGGGCAGCGCGTTCCAGAGCATGAACGGCCTGTCGGTGCTGAGCGCCAATACCGGCAACAACGTGGCGATCAATTCGTCGCTGAACGTCAACATCGCCATCCATCCGTGACAATGGCGCGCCGGCGGACCGTTGCGGCGATCGGCGCGACCATCGGGGGTGGGATGGTGCTCGCCGCCTGCGGCGGGATGCCCGACACCGGGCCGGCGACCAACTCGGTCAATTTCGGCGGAGCGCTCACCTTCGCCACGCCCGTGTCCAGCATCGTCGCTCGCCGGTTCGAGACGGTGGTCCGCCAGCAATACGACTTCAGCTGCGGCTCGGCCGCGCTGGCGACGTTGCTCAGCTTCCACTACAACGACCCGCAGAACGAACAGCGCGTGTTTCTGGGGATGTGGCGCGACGGCGATCGCGCGCTGATCCGCCGACAGGGCTTCTCGCTGCTCGACATGAAGCGCTATCTGGCCGCGCGCGGCATTCCCGCCGACGGGTACAAGGTGACGGTGGCGCAGATCGCTCGGGCGGGTGTGCCCGGGATCGCGCTGATCGACTTCAACGGCTACAAGCATTTCGTCGTGGTCAAGGGGATCGACCGGGGCACCGTGCTGCTCGGCGACCCGTCGCTGGGGCTGCGCCGCGAGACGCTTCGGACGTTCGAGCGGCAATGGAACGGCGTGCTGTTCGTCGTCAACGCGCGGCCCGAAGTCGCCAAGCGGCACTTCAACCAGGCGGCCGACATCGTGCGTGCGCCGGGTGGTCGCGTGTTCGCGGAGGCCGACCCGCTGGGCGCGACCGCGCTGGCGCTGACCCGCAGCGTCAACGTCAACGCCATCCTTACCGAATTCTAGAAGGTCTGCCGATGCGCCTGCTCCTCGTCGTCGCTCTCCTCGCCCTTCCGCAGGTCGCCGGGGCGCAGGATATCGTGGTGGTCGCGCCCGCGCCGCGTCCGTTCGACGCACCGCGCCTGTCCGATCCGGCGCTTGCCGCGCTGCGCGGCGGGATCAGCCTGCCCAACGGGTTGCAGGTGGCGATCGGCATCGACATCCAGACCCGCGTCGACAACGTGCTGGTGCTGCACACGGTCTATGCCAGCGACGGGCCGGCCGCCGGCGTGCGGGTCTATACCGACGGTGTCGACGCGCAGCGGACCGCGCCGGGCACGGTGGTGGTCCGCAATCCCGGCGAGAGCGGCTTTCCCAACGTGATGGTCACGCGGTCGCCCGCGGGGACGACCGTGACACCCGGCAACGCCGCCCCCGCCAGCACGGTCAACCTGGTCAATGCCGATCCGGGCACGTGGCTGAACGGGATCGACCAGATCCCCGTCCCGCTGGAAGAGAACGGCGCCCCCGCCGTGCGACCCGAAGGCAGTTTCCGCCTGACCGCCGACGCCAACGGATCGGAGGTCCGGCTCGAGACGTCGGACCTCCAGGTCCGGCATCTGATCGGGCAGGCGACGGGCACCGCGGTCGCCAACACCGCCAACAATCGCGCGGTGGAGACGATCAGCTCGGTCAACATCGACCTGCAGGGCGGGGCGCCGCTGGCGTCGCTGGCAAGCCAGTTCATGGCCGATCGCATCGCGCTGGACGCGATGCGCAACCGATGACCGTCCGCACCTGCATGAAAGGCAACAGCATGAGAACCGGCGCGATCCTGGGACTGGCGATGGCCGCGGCGGCGCTTCCCGCGTCGGCTGCGAGCGCACAGGCCGCCCCGGACGCGAGCCTGGTCGAACTGCGCGATCGCCTGGCCCGCGAACGCGCCGCGCTGGAAACGCAGCAGGCGGCGCTGGATGCGCAGCGCACCCGGCTGCAGGCGCTGGAAAGCGAGCTGGCCGCGCGGCTCGGTCCGGCGGCGGGCGGCGCCGCCACGGCGGTGGCAGGCACTGCGCCGCAAGCCAGCCAGCCCGTCTCGGTCGCGCAGACGATCAGCGTGCCGCTGCCCCCTTCACCGCCGCCCGCGGCCGGTGGCCAGGTCCCCGGCGGCGTCCAGACGGTGGGCGAGGCGCCGACCGATCAGCGCGAGGTGCAGGTCGCGGCGCTGGCCGAACAGGGCGGGGTCATCACCCAGGCGGGCCGGCTGACCGTCGAAGGCGTGCTCGAATATGCCCGCGCCGACCGCAACCGCGTCGTGTTCCGTGGCATCCAGATCCCGGCGGCGGTGCTGATCGGCGCGTTCGACATCAACGAGAGCCGCCAGGACGTGCTCACCGCAGGTGGCGTGTTCCGGTTGGGCCTGAGCAGCCGGCTCGAGATCAACGGACGGGTCCCCTTCGTCTACCGTTCCGACCGGTCGGTGCTGGCGCCCGTGGTCGATCCGGCGACGCCCAATGCCGGACAGATCGATTCGCCTGTCCAGGACGGCGGGCTGGGCGACATCGATTTCGGCGTCCGTTACCAGTTCACCGACGGCAATGCCGGACTGCCATACCTGATCGCCGGCGTGCAGGTGATCGCCCCATCCGGAAGCGACCCGTTCGCGGTCGATCGCGACACGCTCGGCAACCCGCGCGAGGCCGCGACGGGTGCCGGTTTCTGGGCGGTGTCGCCCAACCTTACCGCCATCCTGCCGTCCGACCCGGCGGTGCTGTTTGCGACCTTGGGCTACACCCGCAACTTCGGGCGGAACATCAACCGCCAGATCGGCACGGCGCTGGTGGAACGGGTGCGGCCGGGCGATCAGCCATCGGCCAGCGTCGGCATCGCGCTGTCGCTCAACCCGCGCACGTCGCTGAGCTTCGGCTACGCGCATACCTGGGGTTTCGGGACCGAGACGCGCCTGCGCACCATCGATCCGCAGAGCGGCGCGGCCCGCGACGCCTTCGACACCACCACGCGCGACCTTCAGCTTGGCCGTTTCCTGTTCGGGGTCAGCTATCGCGTCAATCCTCGCACCACGATCAACTGGAACGTAGAGCTGGGCGCGACCGACGACGCCACCGATCTTCGCACGACGTTGCGCATTCCGGTGTCGCTGAGCCTGTTCTGACGGCGGAGACTGATCCACGCAAGGGCGGGTGCCCCCCGGCGTGCCTAGCATCGGCCGAGGCTGCGGCGCAGCGGCGATTGGGGATGAAGATGAACGCCGAAGCGGTGGACGACGACCTGTCGTTCGTCATGGCCGAACTGACCGCGGGGGTGGGCGCGCGCGCCAGCGCGGTCCTGTTCGACGCCGGCGATGGCCGGGTTCGGGTGCTTCATGCGCACGACCCCGCTGCCGCGATCGACCGACTGCTGGGCGACGCGACGGGTGCGATCGACGCGTTGGTCGATCGTCCGGAATGGCTACGGAGCGGGGAGGAGGTCGTGGGGGAGGACCTGCTGCTCGCACCGCTGTCCGGGGGCGACGCGCGGGGCCGCATGATCGTCGCCATGATCTTCGACCGGCTGGAACCCGAGCGTCGGCGCGCCGCGGAACTGGCCTTCGCACGCGCCGCGCCGGTGGCCGGTGCCTGCCTGCGGCTCTGGCTGGCGCGACGGGCGGGGGCGGCGGCGGTCCGGTCGTTGCACGCGGCGCTCGACTGGTCGGGCCTGGGGGTCGTCCTGCTCGACGGCGGGGGCGAGATTGTGTTCGCCAATCACGCTGCGCGTGGGATGCTGGACGCGGGTGACGGGCTGCGCCGGTCCGGCAACCGGGTCGTCACGTGCGATCTGGGTGATACCGTCCGGCTCCAGCTCGCGATCGAGCACGTCACCGCTGTGGTTGAAGGCGACGTGGCTGCGGCTGCGGACCGTCACGCCGCGCCGCTGTTGGCGATCGGGCGTGCGGGCGCTCCGGCGCTGATGCTGTCCGTCCTGCCGGCGGCGGACGTCGGGGGCGACGCCGCGGCGATCCTCTACGTCATGGATCCGGCGCGGGACATGGGCGAGCTGCTGCGCCCGGTGTGCCGGGCCTACCGGTTGTCGCCGACGGAAGCGCTGCTCGCCCGTCACCTCGTTGCGGGCGACACGGTCACGGCAGCCGCGGTGCACATGGGTGTCAGGGCGATGACGGCGCGCGGCTATCTCAAGCAGATCTTCCTCAAGACCGGCACGCATCGGCAACCGGAGCTGGTGCAGTTGATGCTGTCCAGCATCATCCATACACACCCCGGACCACGAACCGTGCCGTCGCAGGCTGACCCGCTACCCGCAAACGGGGGGAGGGCAACGTCCGAAAGCACGGTATCGGTACGGTCACGCGCCGGTTAGCCTGTTGGTTATGCACCCAATCGGGAGGAACCCATGCGAACACTGATCGGGATCGTGGCCCTGCTCGCCACCACAGCCGCCATGCCGGCGTTCGCGGACGACATCCAGTTCGATTTCACCGGCACCGTGCTGGCCGAAACACGCCCCAACCTGACGGTTACGCCCCAACCGATCACCGGCACGCTGCGCTACGAAGCACCGGCCGGCGGCAACATCACGACGCTGATGGGGAATGCGTCGCTGTTCACCGACCTGTACGGCGCATTCCAGTTCATGAGCTATAGCGCCAGCCGGTCGGACACGCTGTTCACCTTCAGCGGGACGGGCACCGGCGGGCAGCGCTTCTCGCTTCGGGCCAGCGCATTGCCGGGCGGCGGCTTCGGTTATGTCGACGACCGTGACGGATTTTCGCTGACCGGCACCCCCGTCAATGCCAGCGGCCGCTTGTCGGGCACCTTCACCGATGCTCCCATGGTCGCAGTCCCCGAGCCTTCGGCATGGCTGCTGATGTTCGGCGGCTTCGGCGCGCTTGGCGTCGCGCTGCGTCGTCGCGAACGGCGGACGATCGCGCACGCCTGACAATGCGCGGTCGCCGTCTCGGGCGATGATCGATCCGATAACAGAACGGCGACCGTCCAGTCGTATATTCGGCTGTAGGTCTTCGACAAGAAGTGGTGACCCCGGCGCGATTCGAACGCGCGGCCCTCAGATTAGGAATCTGATGCTCTATCCGGCTGAGCTACGGGGTCACTCGTCCCAAGCATATCGGTGCGGGGCAGGTGCGGCAATCGCCTTTGCTCCAGCGGTCCCGCTCAGCCCTTCTTGAGCGCGTCCGGCTTGTGCGCCGCTTCGCCGCCCTTGTCGCTTTTCACGATGAACTGCGGGTCGTCCTTGGACGCGCGAACCTGATGGCCCTTGATCTTGGTGTCGTGCTCGACCTTCTTCTCGACCTCGCCATGGGCGGTACCGCCGTGCGAGTTCCACGTCACCTTGTCGCCTGCCTTGACGTCGGCCATCGCCTGTCTCCTTCGTTTGAGGGGCAATGATCGGGCGCGGATTCGGTTGCGTGGGCTCGAGCCGCCCGGCAAGAGCGGGACATGACCATCCGCGACACCCCCGACGATGGCGATCTCGTCGCCGCGGCGCCCGCGCCCGCGATCCCGGACGAGGTGACGGACGCGATCCGGACGCTGATCCGCTGGGCCGGCGACGATCCCACCCGCGAGGGCCTGCTCGACACGCCGCGCCGCGTCGCCAAGGCGTGGAAGGAATATTGCGCGGGGTATGAGGACGACCCGGCCAGCCATCTCGACCGCGTGTTCGAGGAGGTGGGCGGCTATGACGAGATCGTGCTGCTCAAGGACATCCCGTTCCAGTCGCATTGCGAGCACCACATGGCGCCGATCATCGGCCGCGCGCACATCGCCTATCTACCGCGCGACCATGTCGTGGGCATCTCCAAGCTCGCGCGGGTGCTCCACGGTTTCGCGCGGCGGCTGCAGGTGCAGGAGCGGCTGACAGCGGAGGTCGCCGATTGCATCTGGACCCGGCTCAACCCGGTCGGGGTCGCGGTGGTGATCGAGGCGACCCATGCCTGCATGACCGCGCGCGGGGTGCGCACGCCGGGCGTCACCATGAAGACCAGCCGGATGATGGGCGTCTTTCGCGACGATGACCGGAGCCGCAAGGAGGTACTGGCGCTGATGGGGCTGGCCGGTTGAGGATACTGGTCACAGGCGGTGCCAGGCGGCTGGGGGCGGCGATCGTGCGGGCGCTCGCCGGCGCGGGACACCGGGTGGTGATCCACTATGGCACCTCGCGCGACCAGGCGGAGGCGCTGGCGGCCGAACTGGATGGTGAAACGGTGGCAGGCGATCTTGCCGACCCGGCCTCGATTCACGACCTGTTTGCCCGCGCCTGCGCCGGTGGCCCGATCGACGCGCTGGTCAACAGCGCGTCGGCGTTCGAATATGATGCGCCCGGCGCGGTCGATCCCGCACTCGCGGCCCGGCTGTACGCGATCAACTGCACCGCGCCCGCGATGCTGGCGGCGGCGCTGGCGGGGCAGGGGCGCGAGGGGGCGGTGGTCAACCTGCTCGACCAGAAGCTCGCCAACCCCAATCCGGACTTCTTCTCCTACACGCTGTCCAAGGCGGCGCTGGCGCAAGCGACGGTGCTGATGGCGCAGGCGTTCGCGCCGCGGGTCCGGGTCAATGCGGTCGCGCCCGGGCTGACCCTGCCCAGTGGGGACCAGAGCGAGGCGGAATTTGCGGGCGTCGCCCGTGCCAACCTGCTCCGCCGTCCGGTCGGGGCCGAACGGGTGGCGGATGCGGTGGTGTATCTGTTGGGGGCCGAGAGCGTCACCGGCCAGACGCTGTTCGTCGATGCCGGCCAGCGTTTTATAAGGCGCGACCGCGACGTGATGTTCCAGGGGCGGGCGTGACCGCGCGCTACACCACCGTGCTCGACGGGCTCGAGGTGCGGATGCGGCTGGGTATCCACCCGCACGAGGCAGCGCCCCAGCGGGTGCGGCTGTCGGTCCGGATGGCGGTCGACTATCCGGAGCCGGTCAGCGAGGACGCGATCGACGCGGTGCTCGATTACGACTTCGTGCGCGAGGGGGTCCGTCGCCTGGCCGAGGGGCCGGGCTTCGCCTTGCAGGAGGCGCTGTGCGAGGCAGTGGCGGCTTTGTGCCTGTCCGACCCGCGCGTCGCCGAGGTGCGGGTCGCGTCGTGCAAGCCCGATATCTATCCCGATGCCGCGGTGGGGTGCGAGATCGTACGGGTGCGCGCTACCTGACCCCGGCGTTCCTGTAGTCGACCTTGATGTATACCCAGGTACCGAGCATCGCCTTGCCGTTGATGCGCGGCGGGCGGATCCGGAACTGCCACGCCGCCTGCCGGACCGCGGAGGCGTAACCGGACCCCAGCGGCGACTCGTCCATCTGGCGGCAGTTCTCGACGCGGTAGTCATCCACCATCTGGCACATGACGGCACCCCATCCGGGCCGCGGCGCGCCGGCGCGGATATAGGGGGCGAGTTGCGAGTCGGTCGGCCGGCGATACCAGTCGGCATTGAACAGCCGCTTGCCGCCCGGCCCCGTACCGGGGCCATAGGCGACGGCGCTGTCGCTGGCGCTTGCGGCAGCATCGTCTGCGTCCGCGACCTCCTCGTCCCGGCCGCGGCCGATCTTCGCCACGTCGGACGCGGCGAACAGGTCCTTGCGGCCGAACAGGCGGAGCATCGGATCGCGAGACTCGACCTTGACCGGGGGTGGCGGGGGCGGGTCGGTACGGTTGCGCAGCGGCGACAGCGGCGGTGTTCCGGCCTGGCGCGGCGTGGGACGGCCGCTCGCGCGGGTGGCGGCGCGCGTTTCACGGCGGGGTGCATCGGCACCGGCGGGCCGATCGGGGAGCAGGGTGAAGCTGGTGGAGGACGGCCCCATGTCGACGGACTTTGGCGTCGGCGCGAGCCGGAGCAGGAGCCAGACGACCAGCAGGTGCGCGACCACCGCAAGCGCGATCGACGCCGCCCGCCGCCGCGGCGAGCGTCCCGCACCATAGCGGCCCGCCGCCGTCATGGTCAGGCGCGGTTCGCCGCCGACAGCACCGCGCGCACCCCCGCGGTGGCGACGTCGGCGTCGATACCGACCCCGAACACGGTGCGCCCATCCGCAGTGCGGCATTCGACATAGGCCGCCGCCTGCGCGGTCGCGCCGCCGCCGATCGCGTGTTCCGAATAGTCGACCACGTCGAGGCTAGGCCCCGTTTCGGCCAGCGCGGCGACCACGCCCGAGATAAGGCCGTTGCCGCGACCCGCGATTGACCGCTCCTCGCCGTCCACCGCGACCTGGCCGACGAACAGCCGGTCGCCCGCCGCACCCGTTTCCTGATAGTCGCGCAGCGCGATGCGATTGTCGGGGCGCGGCAGGTAGGTCGCCTCGAACCGGCGCCAGATGTCGCCCGCGTCGAGTTCTCGGCTGGTTTCGTCTGCCAGCGCCTGGACATGCGTGCTGAAATCCGCCTGGAGCCGCTTGGGCAGCTTAAGCCCGCGATCCTGTTCGATCACCCAGGCGACCCCGCCCTTGCCCGATTGCGAGTTGACCCGGATCACCGCTTCATAGCTGCGGCCGAGATCGGCGGGATCGATCGGCAGGTACGGCACCTCCCACAGATCGTCGTTACGTGCCGCCTGGGCCGCGAACCCCTTGCGGATCGCGTCCTGGTGACTGCCCGAGAAGGCGGTAAAGACGAGATCGCCGGCATAGGGCGTGCGCGGGTGGACGGGGAGGTTGGTGCAATAGGCGACGGTGTTGATGACCGCGTCGATGTCCGACAGGTCGAGCCCCGGCGACACCCCTTGCGTGTAGAGGTTGAGCGCCATCGTCACGAGATCGCAATTGCCGGTGCGCTCGCCATTGCCGAGCAGGCAGCCTTCCACCCGGTCGGCGCCGGCCATCAGCCCCAGTTCCGCCGCCGCGACGCCGGTGCCGCGGTCGTTGTGGGTGTGGAGCGAGATCGCCACCGAGTCGCGGTCGGGAATGTGCCGCCCGAACCATTCGACCTGGTCGGCATAGACGTTGGGGGTCGCGCACTCGACGGTGGCGGGCAGGTTGAGGATCAGCGGCGCGTCGGGCGTCGGGCGTAGCACGTCCATCACCGCCGCGCACACCTCCAGCGAGAAGTCGAGTTCGGCGGTGGAGAAGGTTTCGGGGCTGTATTCGAACAGCCAGCGCGTACCCGGGCGCCTGGCGGCCTCGTCGCGAAGGACGTTGGCGCCGGCGACCGCGATCGCCTTGATCTCGTGGCGTTCCATCCCGAACACGATCCGGCGCCAGGCGGGACTGACCGCGTTGTAGAGGTGGACGATCGCGGTGCGCGCGCCCTCGAGGCTGCGGAAGCTGGTCTCGATCAGGTCGCGGCGCGACGGCGTCAGCACCTGCACCGTCACGTCGTCGGGGATGCGATCGTTGCGGATCAGCCCGGAGATGAAGTCGAACTCGGTCGCGCCCGCGCTCGGGAAACCGACCTCGATCTCCTTCAGCCCGACCTTGACGAGCAGGTCGAACAACCGCGTCTTGCGCTCGGCATCCATGGGGTCGATCAGTGCCTGATTGCCGTCGCGAAGGTCGGTGGACAGCCAGCGCGGCGCGCGCGTGATGGTGCGCCCCGGCCACTGCCGGTCGGGCAGGTCGACGGGCGGAAACGGACGGTATTTGGCGGAAGGATCGCAAAGCATAGGAGGTTCCCGGCAGCTGTTGGCGCGTAGAGGCGGAACGGCCCTTAGGGAAGCGCAACGGTCGCCGCCCTAAGGGCGGGTAAGTCGCAGGGGGAGGCGCGCGGCGCGGATCACGCGGGTGGCATGGCAGCGTGCCGACGCCGCGTCCAGCCCGATCCGGGAAGGTGCCGACTAATTCAGATCAAAACGAATTTGTTAAATCCGACGTGGCTAGGTCCGGCCGGAGGGCGTCCATGTGAACGGGAGAAGGGCCGTGCGCCAGATAGTCTATATCAGTACCGCCGTCGCAGGAGCGCTGCCGATCGATCCGGCGCTGATCCTGGCGGCATCGCGCCGCAACAATGCGCGGGCGCGTGTGACGGGGGCGCTGTGGTTCGACGGCAAGCGTTTCCTGCAGGCGCTGGAGGGCGAGGAGGATGTGGTCGACACCACGTTCCGCCGCATCCAGTCCGACCCCCGCCACAAGGCGCTGGTGGTGCTGTCGAGCCGCGAGATCGCGACGCGCGAGTTCGGCGAATGGGCGATGGCCTATCGCGACCCGCGCGCGGACGACGACGACGCGGTGGAGCGGATCGCCGTCCTGACCGCCAGGGCGGCGCCGGAGGTACGGGCGACCTTTGAAAGCTTCGCCCGTATCCGCCGCGCCGCCTGACCCCCTATTTCTGGAAGGCGGCGGCAATGTCGAGCTTGACCGCGTCCGACACGATCGGGATGCCATAGGCGACGCCGAACTCGCTGCGGCGGATGGTGCCGGTGGCGTGGAAGCCGACATTCTCCTTGCCGCCCATCATCGCGGGCGCCTTGCCGGCCCCGTAGAAGCTGGCCTGGAGCGTGACGGGCCGGGTGACGCCGTTGAGCGTCAGGTTGCCGGTGACGGTCGCGGTCTGGCCGCGGGTCACGACGCGGGTCGACACGAAGCGGGCATCGGCGGGTGCGGCCCCGAAGAAGTCCGGCTTGCCGCCATCCTTGCCGCCGCGCAGCAGGTGGGCGGTGAGGCCGCTCGACGCGGTGGTGACCTTGGCGACGGGAATGGTCATCTCGACCCGGGCGGCGTTCGGGTTCTTGGGGTCCAGCGTCAGCGTACCCGCCACGTCGCCGAAGATCCCCGAATAGGGCGAGAAACCCAGGTGATCGACGGTCCAGGTGACCAGGGTGTGGGCGGGATCGGCCTGGTAGGTGCCGCCGGTGACCGCGGCGGGGTTCTTCGACCCCGGCGGCGCGGTCGGTGCCTGCTGAGCGATGATCGGGGCCGCGGCGGCGAGTGCCAGGGCGGCGGTGGCGGCGGCGGTCAGGGCTGGGCGCATGGGGTTCGGTCTCCGTTGCTGTTGCCGGATTGAACCACAGCCGCGATCCGGCGGGAAGGGCGCCGCGGGCAACGATGTGGTTCCGGGTGAACGCGAAAGGTCAGTAAAGGTCAGGGGTCGGGCGTGTTTTTGCGTTGCTTTGGTGGTTCGCGTCCGGGAGAGTCGGGGCGACAAAGGTTGTGGGGCGGTTATCTCGCCATTGTGCACATGCGGGGCGATACAGGACAGCGGTTCCGCGCGTGAACCGTCCGCCGGCGCGCCCCCAGCCCGTCGGACCCGGCAAAGCCGGGCCCCGTGGGCCGGCTTCGCCGTGGCGGCCGGTCGACAAGAACAGGACGGTCAGTTCCTGCTCTTGTCGACGAGCTTGTTCGCCCCGATCCACGGCATCATCGCGCGCAGCTCGGCCCCGACCTGCTCGATCGGGTGCGCCGCCGCCGCCTTGCGCGCGGCCTTGAGCTCGGGCTGGCCGGCGCGGTTGTCGAGCACGAAGTTCTTGACGAAGCGGCCCGCCTGGATGTCCGCCAGCACCCGCTTCATCTCCGCCTTGGTTTCGTCGGTGATGATGCGCGGGCCGGTGGTGATGTCGCCATATTCGGCGGTGTTGCTGATCGAATAGCGCATGTTGGCGATTCCGCCCTCGTAGAGCAGGTCGACGATCAGCTTGGTTTCGTGCAGGCATTCGAAATACGCCATCTCGGGGGCGTAGCCGGCCTCCACCAGCGTCTCGAACCCCGCCTGGATCAGGTGGGTGATGCCGCCGCACAGCACCGCCTGTTCGCCGAACAGGTCGGTCTCGCATTCCTCCTTGAAGTCGGTCTGGATGATGCCGGACCGGCCGCCGCCGACCCCACTGGCATAGGCGAGCGCGACGTCATGGGCGTTGCCGCTGGCATCCTGATGGATCGCGATCAGGCAGGGGACGCCGCCGCCGCGGACATATTCGCTGCGCACGGTATGGCCCGGACCCTTGGGCGCGATCATGATGATGTCGATATCGGCAGGCGGCTCGATCAGCCCGAAATGGACGTTAAGCCCGTGCGCGAAGGCGAGCGCGGCGCCCGGCTTCATGTTGCCCCGAAGGTCCTGGTCCCAGATCGCCGCCTGATGCTCGTCGGGGGCGAGGATCATCAGGATGTCGGCCCAGGCGGCCGCCTCGGCATTGGTCATCACCTCGAACCCGGCGGCAATTGCCTTGTCGCGGGTGGCCGAGCCCTCGCGCAGCGCGATCGCCACGTTCCTGACGCCCGAATCGCGCAGGTTCTGGGCATGGGCGTGCCCCTGGCTGCCATAGCCGACGATCGCGATCTTCCGGTCGGCGATCAGGTTCAGGTCGGCGTCGGCGTCGTAATAGACTTTCATGGTGTTCCCTTTCCCAGAGGTCCGTCAGGCCAGCGCAGGCTGGCATCGCACGCGGCGAGGGCGGTGTGCTCCGACCGGGCGACCCAGCCTGCGCCGGGATGACGGGTGATGATGTGTCGCGGCGCCTACGCCCCCTCGCGCCCGCGGGCGATGGCGACGATGCCGGTGCGGGCGACCTCGACCAGCCCCACTTCAGCCATTAGCGCGACAAAGGCGTCGATCTTGCCGGTCGATCCGGTCAGCTCGAACACGAAGCTCGACGTGGTGGTGTCGACCACGCGGGCGCGATAGACCTCCGCGACGCGTAGTGCCTCGATCCGGTGGTCGCCGGTGCCCGCCACCTTGACCAGCGCCAGCTCGCGCTCGACATGCGCGCCCGCCACCGTCAGGTCGGTGACCTTGTGAACGGGCACCAGCCGTTCGAGCTGGGCGATGATCTGTTCCATCACCGGCGGCGAGGCGGCGGTGACGATGGTGATGCGGCTGACCGCCTTGTCCGCGGTGATCTCGCTGACGGTCAGGCTCTGGATGTTGTAGCCGCGCGCGGTGAACAGCCCGGCAATCCGGGCGAGGATACCCGGTTCGTTGTCGACGATCACCGCCAGCGTGTGGCGTTCGGCCAGTTCGGTCTTGATGTGCACGATACCGTCACCCCAGCGAAGGCCGGGGTCCCCCTGTTGCGTGAGCGCGCGCTTGCCGCACGAGACCCCAGCCTGCGCTGGGGTGACGCATCCGCGTCACACCAGCGCCCGCGCCTCGTCGTCCATCGTTCCCGACACCTCGTTGGCCTGGAGGATCATGTCGGTGTGGGCCGCGCCCGACGGGATCATCGGGAAGCAGTTGGCGAGCTTGGCCACGCGGCAGTCGACCATCACCGGGCCGTCATGGGCGAGCATCGCGGCGATGCCGTCCTCGAGATCGTCGCGCGCCTCGATCCGGATGCCCTTCCACCCATACGCCTCGGCGAGGCGGACGAAGTCGGGCAGCGAGTCCGAATAGCTTTCGGCATAGCGGCTTTCATAGGTCAGTTCCTGCCACTGGCGGACCATGCCCATATATTCGTTGTTAAGGATGAAGACCTTGACCGGCAGGCGATACTGGCTGGCGGTCGCCAGTTCCTGGATGTTCATCTGGATCGACGCCTCGCCCGCGATGTCGATGACCAGGGCGTCCGGATTGCCGAGCTGCGCGCCGATCGCCGCGGGCAGGCCGTAGCCCATCGTGCCCAGCCCGCCGCTGGTCAGCCATTTGTTGGGCAGCTCGAACCCGAAATGCTGCGCGGCCCACATCTGGTGCTGGCCGACCTCGGTGGTGATGATCGGTTCGCGGTCGTGCGTTGCTTCCCACAGCGCCTTGACCGCGCGCTGGGGCATGATCGCCTCCTCCGCTTCCGGAAAGTCGAGGCACCCGCGTGCGCGCCAGCCGCGGATCCGCGCGGTCCAGTCGGTCAGGTCGGGGCGGGGATGGCCGCGCGCCTTCCACATGCGCACCGTGTCCTCCAGCGCATGGCCGACATCGGCGACGATGGGCAGGTCGACGCGGACCACCTTGTTGATGCTCGACCGGTCGATGTCGACATGGACCTTGCGGCTGTGGGGGCTGAACGCGTCGAGCCGGCCGGTGACGCGGTCGTCGAACCGTGCGCCGAGCGCGACCACCAGGTCCGCCTGGTTCATCGCCATGTTGGCTTCGTAGGTGCCGTGCATCCCGAGCATGCCCAGGAACTGCGGGTCCGAGGCGGGAAAGCAGCCCAGCCCCATCAGCGTCGAGGTGACGGGCGCGCCGGTGAGCCGCGCCAGCTCGCCCAGCAGCCGCGACGCGGCCGGCCCCGAGTTGATGATGCCGCCGCCGGTATACAGCACCGGGCGCTCGGCCGCGGCGAGCAGGTCGACCAGTTCGGCGATCGCGGCCGGGTCCGCCTGCAGCGCGGGGCGGTAGGTCTTGTGCTGGATCGGGCCGGGTTTGGTATAGGTGGCGGTGGCGACCTGGACGTCCTTGGGAATGTCGACCACCACCGGGCCGGGGCGGCCGGAGGTGGCGATATGGAACGCCTCGTGGATCACCGCGCCCAGGTGCGCGGGGTCCTTGACCAGATAGTTGTGCTTGGAACAGTGACGGGTGATCCCCACCGTGTCCGCCTCCTGAAAGGCGTCGGTGCCGATCAGCCCGGTCGGGACCTGGCCGGTGATGACCACCATGGGGATCGAGTCGAGCAGCGCGTCGGTGATCCCGGTGACGGCGTTGGTCGCGCCCGGCCCGCTGGTGACGAGCACCACGCCCGGCCTGCCCGTCGAGCGGGCATACCCTTCCGCGGCGTGGGTCGCGGCCTGTTCGTGGCGGACCAGGATGTGACGGATGCGCCCGGACCGGAACATCGCGTCATAGATCGGCAGCACCGCGCCGCCCGGATAGCCGAACACGACCTCCACGCCCAAGTCGACGAGCGCTTCCACGAGGATATCGGCGCCACTGTGTTCGGCCATCGTCATTCATCCTGTTGCCGCGCCGCCCCCTAGAGAGGCAGGGCAGGCCCGGTCAACCCTGAACTGATAATAAAGTTTCCAGAGCAGGCCCGATCAAGCATCTTTCTTCCAAGGCTAGCCACGATGCGGTCTGGTGACGGAACCATGTCGCCTGCCGCTTGGCATAGCGGCGGGTCTGGAGGCGCAGGTCGGCCAGCGCCGCCTCGCGGGTCAGCCCGCCGGCCCGCCACGCGGCAAGCGGCGCCACCCCGATCGCGCGACGGATGGGAGCGTCGGCGGGCAGGTCGGGCCGGGCGAGCAGCGCCGCCGCTTCGTCGGCCGCACCCCCGTCGAGCATCGCCGCGGCGCGCGCGTCGATCGCGGTCGCCAGCGCCGCGCGCTGGGGCAGCAGGACAGCCGCCGCCAGCCGCACCGCCCCGCCGATCCCGCCTTCCCGCCGCGCCTGCCAGTGCGCGAGCGGCTGGCCGGTCGACCGGACCACCTCCAGCGCGCGGGCGACGCGGGTGGTATCATGGGGGTGAAGCCGGGCCGCCGCGGCGGGGTCCTCGCGGGTCAGCGCGGCGTGCGCGGCGGCGACCGGCATCGCGCGCACCGCCGCGCGCACGCCCGCGTCGATCGGCGGCACCGGCGCGATCCCATCGAGCAGGGTGCGCAGGTACAGCCCGGTGCCCCCGACCAGGATCGGCACCCGTCCCTGCGCCCACGCCTGCGCCAGCACGTCGCGCGCCTCCGCCGCCCAGCGCGCGGCCGAATGGCCGGTGTCGGTGCCGTCGACATGGCCGAACAGGCGGTGCGGGACGCTCGCCTCCTCCGCCGGGTCGGGGCGGGCGGTGAGCACCCGGAGGTCGCGATAGACCTGTGCGGAATCGGCGTTGACGATCGTGCCGCCGATGCGCCGGGCAAGGTCGATCGCGGCGGCGGACTTGCCGCTCGCGGTCGGCCCTGCGATGACCGCCAGGGGGTGCCTGTTCATCCCGTTCGCCCTGCGCTTGTCGAAGGGCCGTTCTTGGAGGGAAAGGGCAGGGCTTCGACAAGCTCGGCCCGAACGGGGGATGGGGCGGTGTTCATTGCCACAGTGATAGCAGCGGGGTCGCTGACCGGGGAGGCGGTCGTTGCGGTCGGCCGGGTGTTGCGCGACGCGGACTGCGGACCCGATCCGTTCGTCTGGATCGACGAGGGCGATGCGGCCGACATTCCCTTCCAAGGGGCGCCCGACCGCGCGCGGGAGGTGCTGACGGCCGCTGCTGCGGGCGTGGATGTGGTAATCCAGCCTGCCGCCGCGCGCACGAAACGCCTGCTGGTCGCCGACATGGATTCGACCATGATAACCGTGGAATGCATCGACGAACTCGCCGACTATGCCGGGATCAAGGACCGGGTCGCCGCGGTGACGGAGGCGGCGATGCGCGGCGAGCTCGACTTCGCGGGCGCGCTCGACGCGCGTGTCGCGCTGCTGGCGGGACTGGAGGAGGGCGCGATCGACCGCTGCCTGGCCGAGCGGGTGCGGATCATGCCCGGCGCGCAGGCGCTGGTGCGCACGATGCGCGCGCGCGGGGCGTATACGGTGCTGGTGTCGGGCGGGTTCACTCGCTTCGCCGAGCCGGTGGCGGCGCGGATCGGCTTCGACCGCGCCCTTGCCAACCGGCTGGAGGTGTCGGGCGGGCGGCTGACCGGCACCGTCGCGCGCCCGATCGTCGGCGCCGACACCAAGCTCGCGACGCTGGAGGCAGCGATGGTCGAGCACCGCGTCGCGCGCGATGAGGTGCTGGCGGTGGGGGACGGCGCCAACGACCTGCCGATGATCCGTGCCGCGGGGCTGGGCGTCGCCTTTCGCGCCAAGCCGATCGTCGCCGCCGCCGCCGCCGCGCGGATCGACCATGGCGACCTCCGTGCGCTGCTTTGGGCGCAGGGCATCGCGCGGCGTGAATGGGTGGTGGACTAGGGCCTGATCCAGGGGGGTTCCGGGACGCACCGGGGGTGGCGAGGGGGGCATGTTGGCAAGCGCTGCTGCCGCCCCCATCTTTTCTTCCATGATCGTCCGGCGTGAACAGGGCGGGGCCGCATTGTGCGCGGCGGCGATGGTGGGGCTGATCGGCTGGGCGCTGGTGCGCGGGCTGGCGGTCGGCCTGCTGCTGCCCGCCGCAACGGAGGTGAAGCCGTTCGAGCTGACGCCGCCGATGCCCGTCGAGCGGGTCCGGCCGGTGCCGCCGCCGCAGCGCAGCCGCCGGCCGGAGGGGGAGGCCGCGCCCCCTAATCTGCGTTCGCAGGCGACGCAGGTGGTCGCGCCCGATCCGGTGGTGCCGCTGCCCGTGCCCCCGCCGGTGATCGCCGCCCCGGTCGCGGGCGAGGGCGGCGATCCGACGCAGGGGGCCGCCGACCGACCCGGCCCCGGCACGGGCGCGGGCGGGATCGGCCAGGGGCGGGGCAGCGGCGGCGCGGGCGACGGCGATGGCGGGGGCGCGCGCGACGACACCCCGCCGCGACGCACCCGCGACCGCTATCGCGCGTCGGACATCCCCGACTTCCTCGAAGGCAATGCCACGGTTGCGGTCCGCTATCATGTCGAGGTGAACGGCCGCGTCACCGGCTGCGTCGTCACCGGGTCGAGCGGCGATCCGCGCGTCGATGCCGCGACCTGTGCGGTGATCGAGAAGCGCTTCCGCTACGACCCCTCGCGCGATCCCGAGGGGCGGCCGGTGCGGTCGACGGTGGTGATCGATTTCGACTGGGACGTCGAGGACGCGCTTCGCCCGCGCTGATCCGCAAACGGGGCGGTTACGTCGCGTTAACCCGCTCGCCCCACAGGGTCGGCCGCCATCGAGGAGTTCCAAGCCATGGCCGCCACACCCGTCGCCCGCATCGCCCGCCGCATCGTCCCCGCCGTGCCGCAGGCCGACCCGCCCGCCCCCGTCCGCTTCGAGGTCGCGGACCTGCTTGCGCGCATCGAGGCGGCGATGGATCGCCGGCCCGCCTGAATAGCGGTTGCGGCCCCCCGCCGCTTCGGGCTAGCCCGGTGCGGACACGAAAGGGCGCGCATGGTCAATCTTCAGAAGGGCCAGACGGTACGTCTGGACAAGGCGGGCGGCGGCACGCTGACCCGCGTCACCATGGGGCTGGGCTGGGACGTCCGCAAGAAAAAGGGGCTGTTCGCCTTTCTGGGCGGGGGCGGGGAGGATATCGACCTCGACGCGTCGTGCCTGCTCTTTGCGGGCCGCACGCTGACCGACCAGGTCTGGTTCCGCCAGTTGCGCAGCAAGGACGGCGCGGTGACCCATTCGGGCGACAACCTGACCGGCGCGGGCGACGGCGACGACGAGACGATCACCGTTGACCTGTCCCGCCTGCCCGCCGCGGTCAGCGCGCTGGTGTTCACCGTCAACAGCTTTCGCGGCGACAGCTTCGACCGGATCGACAACGCCTTCTGCCGGCTGGTCGATGCGACCACCGGGCGCGAGATGGCGCGGTACGACCTGACCGGCGCGGGGTCCCACACCGGCCAGGTGATGGCCCAGATCGTCCGCCGCGACGACGGCTGGGAGATGAAGGCGCTGGGCGAACGGACCACCGGGCGCACGTTCCACGACATGATGGGCGAGATCACCGCCGGACTTTGACCGGCACGGGCGCCGACGGCTTCGACACGGGGGAACAGGGTTGCTGCAATATTACAAGGGATCGTTCCTCTTCACGCTCATCTGCCTGGGCATCGCGACGGCGATCGGGTGGCAGCTGACCGGATCGGTCGCGGGCACGCTGGGGATCGTCTGGATCACCGCGGTGCTGGGGGTGCTGGAGATTTCATTATCGTTCGACAATGCGGTGGTCAACGCCACCGTGCTGCGCGACATGGACGCAAAATGGCGGCGCCGCTTCCTGACCTGGGGCATCGTCATCGCGGTGTTCGGGATGCGGATCGTGTTTCCGCTCGCGATCGTCGCGATCGCGGCGCAACTGGGGCCGATCGCCGCCCTCAAGCTCGCCGCGACCGATCCGGTCCGCTACGAACAGATCATCACGTCCGCGCATATCGGCATTTCGGGCTTCGGCGGCGCGTTCCTGGCGATGGTCGGGCTCACCTTCTTCCTCGACGACGAGAAGGACGAGCATTGGGTGGGGCTGGTCGAGCGCCCGCTCGCCGCGCTGTCGGCGATATCCGGGCTCGCCACCGGGATCGTGCTTGCCGCGCTGTGGGCCATCTCCACCCAGCTGTCGGCCGTCGAGGCGCACGAGTTCCTGATCGCGGGCATCTTCGGGCTGCTCACCTTTATCGCCGTCCATGCGCTGGGCGTCGTGCTGGAAGGCGACGGCAACGCCACCGCTGCCACCGCCGCCAAGTCGGGGTTCGCGGCGTTCATGTACCTGGAGGTGCTCGACGCGTCCTTCTCGTTCGACGGGGTGATCGGGGCATTCGCGCTGTCGAACAACCTGTTCATCATCGCGCTGGGCCTGGGGATCGGGGCGATGTTCGTCCGGTCGATGACGATCATGCTCGTCGACAAGGGCACGCTGACCCAATATCGTTACCTGGAGCATGGCGCCTTTTACGCGATCATCGCACTGGCCGCGATCATGCTGCTGTCCGCCGAGTTCGAGATCCCCGAAACGGCCACCGGGCTGATCGGCGCCGGGCTGATCGGTGTCGCCTTCTGGGCGTCGGTCCGCGCCAACCGGCGTGACGGGGGCGGCGAGGCGCCGCTGGAGGACGCGCACCCGGTCGGCCCCGATGGCGACCGATTGGGGCGGCCCAAGCACGACACCAGTTTCTGATCCGCGCGTTTCCCCATCGTCCAGGTCGAAGCAGGAGAACATCATGACGGTATCGCTGGCCAAGGGCGGCAATGTCAGCCTGTCCAAGGCGGCGCCGGGGCTGAGCGCGGTGCGCGTCGGCCTTGGCTGGGACACGCGAATGACGGACGGCGCGGATTTCGATCTCGACGCGTCGGTGTTCCTGCTGGGCGGCGACGGCCGGGTGGGATCGGACGCGGATTTCGTGTTCTACAACAACCGCCAGGGCGCGGGCGGCGCGGTGGATCACAAGGGCGACAATCTGACCGGCGCGGGCGATGGTGACGACGAGACGGTGGCGGTCGCGCTCGACCGGCTGCCCGGCGCGATCGAGCGGCTGAGCTTTGCGGTGACGATCCACGAGGCCGACGCGCGCCGGCAGAATTTCGGCATGGTCTCCAACGCGTTCATCCGCGTCGTCAACGCGGCCGGCGGCGGCGAGATCGCGCGCTACGACCTGTCCGAAGACGCATCGACCGAGACCGCGATGATCTTCGGCGAGCTGTACCGCCATGGCGGCGAATGGAAGTTCAAGGCGATCGGCCAGGGGTTCGCCGGGGGGCTTGGCCCGCTGGCGCGTTCGTTCGGGGTCAACGTCTGATCGAACGGGGCCGCGGCCGTCGGCGCGGGGTGCTCACCCTCGCGGCCTTTACGCCAGCGGCCCTTACCCCAGCGGGTCGCGGCCGTAGCGGGTTTCGATGAAGCGGAGATTGTCGGCGAAGCTGTCCAGATTGTCCTGGGCCAGCGCGCGCGACAGCATTTCCGCGCGCTCGATCATCCGGTCGACGCCCTCGTTCAGCGTGTAGCTTGCCGACCGGCCGGTGCGGCGGAAGATCACGGCACGGTGCGCAGGCGGGATGTCGGCATAGCTCGCGACGAGTTGCGGCAGGTGGCTGTCGCGCATCTGGCGGACCTCCGTCGCGGCGGCGGCGAGCAGCGGATCGGCCGCGGTGCGCCCATCGAGGTCGGCGAGCAGATCGAGCAGCCGCAGCACCCGCGGCCGGGTGGCGTCGGGGATGCGCGGGTCGTCCGCGGCCAGCGTCGGCGGTGACGGGGCGACGGGCGGGGGCGCCGGGGGCAGGGCGGGGGCGCCGCCGAACAGGGTCGCGATCCAGTCGAGAAAGCCGGGCACGGGCAAACGCTACGCGCGAACCGCCGCCGAATCCAGCCGTCAGCGGCGAAGCCCGCGGATCGCCGCCTCGACCTCGGCGACCGCATCGGCCAGCGCGCGACGCACCGCGGCATCGCGCCCGGGATCGGCCGCGTCGGACGCCACCGCCGCCTGGCCGAGCGCCGCCGCCTGGGCGGACAATCGCTCGCCATCCGCGACCGCCCGCCCGGCCGCCGCCGCCGTGCGGAGCGCCGCGACGGTGATCGATCGCGCCTGCTCGACCGCGGCGGCGAGCGTCGCGTTGCCGTCCTGCACCAGCCCGAGCGACAGCCGCCCCTGGCGCGTCACCGCCAACTGGGTGAGCACGTCGCCCAGCCGCGCCTGCAACGCGTCCGCCACCGGCCCGCGCAGCGCCGCGGCGCGGGCCGGATCGGTGGCCGCGATCTCGCGAGCCGCCGCTTTCGCCCCGGCGAGCAGCGCGCGCAGCAGGTGTTCCGTCTCCTCCAGCCGGGCGTCCGCCGCCGCGAACCGGTCCCGCTCCGCGGACAGGCGGACGTCGTGGCGGATCAGCCCGTCGCGCGCGTCCTCCAGCGCACGGATGACCGGCGGCAGCGCGGCGGCGACATCGACGGGCGGGGCCGGGCGGCGGAACGGGCGCCAGCCGCGCGCCGGTTCTTCGCCCGCGAGCGCGCGCAAGGCGTCGAGCGCGGCGGCGGCATCGACGGGGGCAGGCGCGGCGGCGAGCAGCCGGCGGCTCGCGTCCGCCGCGGCGGCGATCGCGCCGCTGCCGAGGGTGGCGATCGCGGGCAGCGCGGCGGCGGGATCCGGCGCTGCCAGCCAGCCGCGTACCGTGTCGCGCGCCGCCGTGCGCAATGCGGCGGCGTGATCGGGCGCGAGCGGGGCTGACGGGAGCTCGTCCATCGCGCCGCGCTGGCCGCTGCGCCCGGGCGATGCAAGTGGATTGCGGGGCAAGTGGATTGCGGGGCAAGTGGATTCGGGGGCAGGCGGATTGCAGGTGGATCGGCGCGCGATTACGGCGACGCGGCAAGGAGACCCGATCATGAAGCTATCCGCCCGCAACCAGTTCGCCGGCACCGTCACCGCCATCACCCCCGGCGCGGTCAACGGCACGGTCAAGGTCGACATCGGCGGCGGCACGCTGGTCACCGCCAGCATCACCGAGGAAGCGATCGGCGACCTCGCGCTGGGGGTCGGCGACACGGTGACGGTGTTCGTCAAGGCCAGCGACGTGCTGATCGGCAAGTGAAGCCGGGCGCCGTCGTCGCGGGCCTGCGGGCGGCTACCGCGGCGGATCACGACCGGGTGGACGCGCTGTTCGCCGGCCGTGACCTGGCCGACCGCGACGATTACCGCCGCTTTCTGGTCGCCCATGCCCGCGCGCTGCCCGCGGCGGAGGCGGCGCTGGCGACGTGGGAAAACCTGCCCGACTGGCGTCCGCGTACGCCGCTGCTCGCGGCCGATCTGGCCGACCTGGACGCGCCGCGCCCCGATCCGCTGCCCTTCACCCCTCCGGCGGGTACGGCGGCGGGGTGGGGAACGCTGTACGTCGTGGAAGGGTCGCGGCTGGGCGGGGTGATGCTCGCGCGGCGGATCGGTGCGGACCTGCCCGGCCGCTACCTGGGCGCGGCGCACCGGCCGGGTGAATGGCGCGCGCTGCTGACCGGGCTGGAGGCGGCGGCCGATGGCCCGGCCTGGCTGGAGGCGGCGGCGACCGCCGCGCGTGCCACCTTTGCGCTGTATGCGCGAGCGGTGGGGGACGGGGCGATCTGAACCGCTAGAGCGGTTTCCGACTAGGTTGAACCACCGTCATCACCCTGAGGGTGACCGCTTCGCGGCGGCGTGATTTCGGCCCGGTACGGCGTCGCTCGTCGGTCACGATGCCTCCGCATCGCTCCCTCCTCGCTCCTTGCGCCGAACCCAAATCCCCTCCGTGCCGGTGATCCCACCTGATCGGAAACCGCTCTAGCGCGCCACCTCGCCAATCGGCGCGGTCAGGATCGCGCGCAGGCCGGGCTGGTTGTCGAGATAGGCGATCTCGCCGTCCAGCCGGGTGACGATCGCATCCATCATCCGGCTGCCGAAGCCGGTGCCCTGCACGGTCGTGCCCTTGCCCTGCCCCTCGTCCGCGACGATCAGGCGGAAGCGGGTACGGTGCTGTTCCAGCGCGATCGACAAGGGGCCGGTGGCGCCGGCATAGGCGTATTTGGTCGCGTTGATGACCAGTTCGGTCAGGATCAGCCCGATGTTCACCGCCCGGTCGGTCGGCACCAGCACGGGGGCGAGGTCGAGCCGGATCAGCGCACCCCATTGCGCCCCGATCGAGGTCTTGAGATCGGCGACCAGTTCCTCGAGATAGCGGGCAAGGTCGATCGATTCCACCTGATCGTCGCGGTACAGCCGGCGATGGACCAGCGCCACGGCGGCGAGCCGCGCCTGCGCCTCGTTGAGCTGGGTCGCGACTCCCTCGACCGCGTTGCGCGCCTGCAACGCCAGAAAGGCGGACACGAGCTGGAGGCTGTTCTGGACGCGGTGGTTCGCCTCCTTCATCAGCACGTCCTTTTGGGCGATCAGCGTTTCGCGATCGGCAAGCGTGCGCCCCAGTTCGGCGTTGAGCATGCGCAACTGCTGGCCCTGGCGCACCTCGTGGATCGTGCGGCGCAGGCGATGGGCGGCCTCCACCTCCTCCAGCGTCCAGCGGCGCGAGCGGCCGCGCACCAGTTCGGTCCAGCTTTCGAACGAGGAACGCGGGGTCAGCTGCTCGCCGGGCGCGACCTCCACCGCCTTGTGCGGGTTGCCAGCCCATTCCACCTCCTCCACCTGCTCGGCCCGGAACCAGAGCAGGGTGGCACCGTCTTCCAGCGGGATCGCGAGCAGACCGCTCGCCTCCGCGCGACAGGATTCGGCCGAGGGCAGCACGGCGGTGAGTTCATGGGTGGCGAACGGCTCGGTGCCCGCGCGCGACCGGGCGAAGCGGGCGAGCTCGGTCGCGGTGCGCGGCGAGGGGCAGACGCCCTCGCTCAACACCCTGCCGTCCACGACCGCCATGAACCCGCTCGCCCCGAACAGCGTGCGCAGGTCGCCCTTGGCCTGTTCGAGCACGTCGGCGAACCCGCCGTCGCGGGACAGGCGGGGCGCCAGTGCCGCCTCGCCGGCATGGAGGCGGAGGCGTTCGCGATAGCTGTCGGCATCCTCGCGCGCGCGGATTTGGCGTGCCACCCCGCTCGCCAGCGTCGCGGCGGCGGCGCGCAGGTCCGGCGGCAGCAGCCGGGGCGTGTCGTGGTGGCATGCGAACAGCCCCCAGAGCAGCCCGTCCTTGACGATGGAGATCGACGCGGACGCCTGCACCCCCATGTTGCGCAGATATTGGAGGTGGATCGGCGACACGCTGCGGATCGCGACGTCGCTCATGTCGAGCGGCCGGTCGCCCGCGGGGCGCAGCGGCATCGGCCGGTAATCCACCATCGGGATCGCGCGGGTGCGGTTGCGGACATACAGCGCGCGCGCCTGACGCGGGATGTCGGACGCGGGGAAATGGTGGTGGAGGAAACTGCCGGTCTCGGGCGCCCGCGCCTCCGCGATCACCCGCCCGGCATCGTCGTCGAGGAAGCGGTAGACCATGACCCGGTCGAACCCGGTCAGCGTCCGGATCGCGACCGCGGCGCGCTCGCACACCGCCTCCAGCGTGGGCGCGCGTTCAAAGGCGCTACCGGTCTGGTCGAGCCAGGCGAGCAGCTGGCCCGCGGTCATCGGCGCCTCCGCCGCGGGCTCCAGCTCGGCCAGCAGCGTGTCGCCCGCGCGATGGATCGTGACCGCGAGCGGCCCCGTCGATCCCCAGCGCGGCTCGCCCGCGACGCTGCCGGTCGACACCCCAGCCACCAGCGCCGCCACATCCTGTTCCAGCAGGTCGGTGAGCGTCCGCCCCAGCCAGTCGGGCGCCAGCATCGATTCGAGCTCGCCCGCGCCCGCCCGCACCACCAGCGTCGTGGCGTCGGCGACCAGCAACAGCCCGTGCGGCTGCACGGCGCCGGGAATGTGGATGGGCTCGCGATCGCATACCGACAGGTCGGCCGCGGTAATCGTGGGCTGTGGTGGCGTCATGCTATCCCTTTGAACACGGGCAACTTGGCGCGCCAGCACGATTTCGGCAACCCTGTGTCCCGGCCTGCTACGCGGGACGATGCCGCCCGGCGCGGAAGCCGGCGCGGGGTGCGCTGGCGACGCTACGGATCAGGGGGGTTCCACCCGAACGAGCGTGATGACAGCCCTGATCAGGCATCATCCTCCGGTGGCAGGTTGTGGCCGAGCAGCCGGAGCACTTCGGCCGCGGCGCGGATCAGGTTGGTGCCGGGGCCGAAGATCGCCTGGACGCCCGCGTCCCGCAGCGCCTGATAGTCCTGGGCGGGGATCACGCCGCCAGCGATCACCTTGATGTCCGCGCGCCCCGCCTCGCGCAGGTGGTCGATCAGCTCTGGGATCAGGGTCTTGTGCCCGGCCGCGAGGCTGGAGGCGCCGACCACGTCGACGTCCTGCGCCAGCGCCAGCGCCGCCGCTTCGGACGGGGTCTGGAAGAGCGGGCCGGGCACCACCTCGAACCCCAGGTCGCCGAACATGGACGAGACGAGATTGGCGCCGCGGTCGTGCCCGTCCTGCCCCATCTTGGCGACCAGCATACGCGGCCGGCGGCCCAGCCGGCGCACGATCGCCTCCACCCCGCGCAGCAGCCGTTCCCAGCGCGGATCGTCGGTGTATGCCCCGCCATAGATGCCGCTGACCGGGGTGGGTTGCGTGCCGTAGCGGCCGAACGCCACCTCCAGCGCGGTGGAGATCTCGCCCAGCGTCGCGCGGGCGCGCGCCGCCTCGACCGCCAGCGCCAGCAGGTTCGCGGAGCCGCGCGCGCCCTCCTGCAACGCCATCAGCGCGGCGCGGCAGGCGGCGTCGTCGCGCTCCGCCTTGACCCGCTGGAGCCGGCGCACCTGCGCCTCGCGCACCGCGTGGTTGTCGACGTCGAGGATCTCGAGCGGGTCCTCCGCCGCGAGCCGGTACTTGTTGACCCCGACGATCACGTCCTCGCCCCGATCGACCCGCGCGGCGCGGGCGGCGGCGGCCTCCTCGATCATCGCCTTGGGCCAGCCGGCGGCGACCGCCGCGGCCATCCCGCCCTCGGCATCGACCCGGTCGATGATCGCCGTCGCCTTTTCGACCAGCTCCGCGGTCAGCGCCTCGACATAATAGGAGCCGCCGAGCGGATCGACGACACGGGTCATCCCCGTCTCTTCCTGGAGGATGATCTGGGTGTTGCGCGCGATCCGGGCGGAGAAGTCGGTCGGCAGCGCGATCGCCTCGTCCAGCGCGTTGGTGTGGAGCGACTGGGTGCCGCCCAGCATCGCCGCCATCGCCTCCAGGGTGGTGCGGACGACGTTGTTGTACGGGTCCTGCTCCTGGAGCGACACGCCCGAAGTCTGGCAATGGGTCCGCAACATCTTGGACCGCTCGTCGGTCGCGCCGAGCTCGGTCATGACCTGGTGCCACAAGGTGCGCGCGGCGCGCAGCTTGGCGACTTCCATGAACAGGTTCATGCCGATCGCGAAGAAGAACGAGAGGCGCCCGGCGAACTTGTCGATGTCGAGCCCCGCCGCCATCGCCGCCCGGACATATTCCTTGCCGTCGGCGATGGTGAAGGCCAGCTCCTGCACCTGCGTCGCGCCGGCTTCCTGCATATGGTAGCCGGAGATCGAGATGCTGTTGAACCGGGGCATTTCCGCGGAGGTGTAGGCGATGATGTCCGCGATGATCCGCATCGAGGGTTCGGGCGGGTAGATGTAGGTGTTGCGGACCATGAACTCCTTGAGGATGTCGTTCTGGATGGTCCCGTCGAGCAGCCGCCGCTCGACGCCCTGTTCCTCGCCCGCGACGATGAAGAAGGCGAGGATCGGGATCACCGCGCCGTTCATGGTCATCGAAACCGACATCTCGCCCAGCGGGATGCCGTCGAACAGGATCTTCATGTCCTCGACCGAGTCGATCGCCACCCCGGCCTTGCCGACGTCGCCGACCACGCGGGGGTGGTCGGAATCGTAGCCGCGATGGGTGGCGAGGTCGAACGCGACGCTCAGCCCCTTCTGCCCGGCGGCGAGGTTGCGGCGGTAGAAGGCGTTGGACGCTTCCGCGGTCGAGAAGCCGGCATATTGGCGGATCGTCCACGGGCGGCCCGCATACATCGACGCGCGCACCCCGCGGGTGAACGGCGCGAAGCCCGGCAGGCCGGGATCGCCGACCTTGTCCGGCGCCACGTCGTCGGCGGTGTAGAGCGGCTTGACCGCGATCCCCTCCGGCGTGTGCCAGGTCAGGTCGCGGCCCTTGACCTCGCGCGCGGCGAGCCGTTCCCAGTCGGGCAGGGTGGGCGAGGGGGTTGGTTCGGGCAGGTCGCGGAGCGCCCGCGGTTCCCGGGGCGCGGCGCCGGCATCCTCGCCGGTGTTCAGTTCGATCTCGGCCATCAAGCCCCTGTGAACCGCGGCTTTCGCTTTGCCAAGAAGGCCGTGCCGCCCTCCTGCGCGTCGGCGGTGCCGCGCGCGGCGCGCTGGTTCTCCGCTTCCAGCGCCATGGCCTGCGCCAGCGTTCCCGCCGCGGTGGTGGCCAGCGCGCGGCGGATCATGCCCAACGCGGCGGTCGGCCCCGCGGCGAGCCGCTCGGCGAGCGCGAACGCCTCCGCGTCGAGCGCATCGTCGGGCACGACGCGGTGGATCAGCCCCCAGTCGCGCGCGGTGGCGGCGGGCAGCCGCTCGCCCAGCATCATGAGTTCCGCCGCCCGCGCCCGCCCGACCAGCCGCGGCAGCAGCCAGGTCGTTCCACCATCGGGGACGAGGCCGATATTGACGAACGCCTGAAGGAAATAGGCGGTGTCGCTCGCGACGCAGAAGTCGGCGGCGAGCGCGAGGGAGGCGCCGATCCCCGCCGCGGGGCCGCGCAACGCGCTGACCACGGGCACGGCGAGCGCGGCCAGCGCCTCGATCGTCGGGTTGTAATGTTCGGTCAGCGCCGCGAAGGTCGCCGCGCCCGGATCGTCGGCGCCCAGCGCCCCGCCGCCGACGTCCGCGCCCGAGCAGAATGCCCGCCCCGCGCCCGCGATCAGCACCGCTCGCGCGCCGTCGAGAGCGCCGATCGCGTCGCGCACCTCGTCGAACATCGCCGGCGGCGCGGCGTTGAGCCGGTCGGGGCGGTCGAGCGTCACCACCAGCACGTCGCCGCGCCGCTCGGTCAGGATGTGCTGATGGTCAGGCATGGCCACTCTCCCGATCCCCGTTCGCCCCGAGTGCAGTCGGGGCATGTGTTTGGACGGCGCTCAGCACGAACGGGGGTCCGGACGCAAGGATCAGTGATCCGCCGGTGCTCCCATCAATTCCACCAGCACCCCGCCGAAGTCGCGCGGGTGGACGAACACGATCGGCGTCCCGTGCGCGCCGATGCGGGGTTCACCGAGTACGGTAGCGCCCTTGGCCCGGAGGTCGGCGACGGCCGCGGCGATGTCGGGCACTTCGAAGCAGACATGGTGCTGCCCACCGGCGGGGTTCTTGCGGAGGAAGCCCGCGATCGGCGAGCCATCGTCAACGGGCTCGATCAGCTCGACCTGGGTGTTGGGCGCATCGATGAAGCACACCCGGACGCCCTGCGTCGGCAGGTCGAACGGCACTCCGATCGCCTCGGCGCCGAGCAGGGTGCGGTACGTCTCGACCGACCGCTCGATCGACGGGGTGGCGATGCCGACATGGTTGAGGCGGCCGAGGGTCATGCGCCGATCCGGGGCACGCCGCCGCCGCCGTCGCCGCCGTCGCCGCCGCGGGTCATCTCGATCATGGTCTCGATCCGGACGACGCGCTTGTCGATCGAGTACACCTTCTCGGTCACGGCTCGCAGGTCGGTCGAAGTGCGGCCGATGTCGGCGCGAAGGCCGTCGATCCGCTCTTGGATCAGCATGACATTCTTGAGCGCGGCAAAGGCGTCCCCAATTGCGCTCACGCCCGTGCTCCCATCTCACGCAACATCCGGTCGACTTCCTGATGGGTTTCCCGCAACGTCCGGCTCATCTCGTCGAGCGACGCCTCCATCTTCGGCACGGCCTCGTTCACCTGTTCCACCAATGCGGCCAGTTCCGCTTCTTGATCGGCGGTCAGATCATCCTCGTCCTCGACCTTGCGGCGGATATACTGCCCAAGCGAGATCTGCTGCGCCTTGGCCCGGGCAGTAAGCGCCGCCTTCTTGGCGGGGGTCATAAGAATCGTCACGCGCTCGGTCTGCACCCCGATGCTCCTTCACATGCGATGATAATGCGCTGGAGCGTTGATACAAGGGTAGGTCTGGGGGTCGGCGATCGACCAGTCCCGCGACACGATCCAGTGCCAGGGGCTTGTACCCGGTTCTCCTGGCCAGCGGTGTACCGTCGCGATCGAACGGCAGAGTACGAGGCATCAGTCGATCGCCTGCCCCGGTCAGCGCGGCGATCCGCTCACGCCGGGCCACTGGTCCTGCTCATAGCGGGATGTTGTCGTGCTTCTTCCACGGGTTCGCCAGCTGCTTGCCCCTGAGCTTCCGCAGGCCCAGCGCGATGCGGCGGCGGGTGGAGTGGGGCTGGATCACCTCGTCGACGAAGCCCTTGCTGGCCGCCACGAACGGGTTGGCGAAGCGGGCCTCGTATTCCGCCGTCCGCTCGGCGATCTCGTCGGGCGATCTGCCGCGGAAGATGATCTCCACCGCGCCCTTGGCCCCCATCACCGCGATCTCGGCGGTCGGCCAGGCGTAGTTCAGGTCGCCGCGCAGATGCTTGGACGCCATCACGTCGTACGCGCCGCCATAGGCCTTGCGGGTGATGACCGTGATCTTGGGCACGGTCGCCTCGCCATAGGCGAACAGCAGCTTGGCGCCGTGCTTGATGATGCCGTTATGCTCCTGGCTCGTGCCCGGCAGGAAGCCCGGCACGTCGACGAAGGTGACGATCGGTATCGCGAAACAGTCGCAGAAGCGCACGAACCGCGCGGCCTTTCGCGACGAGTTGATGTCGAGCACGCCGGCCAGCACGGTCGGCTGGTTGGCGACGATGCCGACCGTGCGCCCCTCGATCCGCCCGAACCCGCACAGGATGTTGCCGCCATGCGCCGGCTGGATCTCGAAGAAGTCGCCCTCGTCGACGATCTTGGCGATCAGCTCGTGCATGTCATAGGGCTGGTTGGCAGAGGCGGGCACCAGCGTGTCGAGCGAGGGTTCGATGCGGTCCCACGGGTCGGCGGTGGGCCGCTCGGGCACCGGTTCGCGGTTAGACAGCGGCAGGAAGTCGATGAAGTCGCGCGCCGCCATCAGCGCCTCGATATCGTCCTCGAACGCGACATCGGCGACGCCGGTGCGGGTGGTATGGGTGACCGCGCCGCCCAGCGCCTCCTGCGTCACCACCTCGTTGGTCACCGTCTTCACCACCTCGGGACCGGTGACGAACATGTAGCTCGAATCCTTCACCATGAAGATGAAGTCGGTCATCGCCGGCGAATACACCGCGCCGCCCGCGCATGGCCCCATGATGAGCGAAAGCTGCGGCACCACCCCGCTCGCCAGCACGTTGCGCTGGAACACTTCGGCATAGCCGCCCAGCGACGCGACGCCTTCCTGGATGCGGGCGCCGCCCGAATCGTTGATGCCGATCACCGGCGCGCCGACCTTGAGCGCCATGTCCATGATCTTGCAGATCTTCTGCGCATGGCGTTCGGACAAGGAGCCGCCGAACACCGTGAAATCCTGGCTGAACACGAACACCAGCCGGCCGTTGACGGTCCCCGATCCGGTCACGACGCCGTCGCCCGGCACCACCTGTTCGGCCATGCCGAAATCGACGCAGTTATGCTCGACGAACATGTCGAGCTCCTCGAACGACCCTTCGTCGAGCAGCACGTCCAGCCGCTCGCGCGCGGTGAGCTTGCCCTTGGCGTGCTGGGCGGCGACGCGCTTCTCGCCGCCGCCCATCCGGGCAGCTTCGCGGCGGCGGTCCAGCTCGGCAATCGTCGACGACATGGCCTCTCCTTTGCCCCGCCTCTTGCGGGTGGCGGGCGGCAAAAGCAATCCGCGGCCCCGATCGATGCCGCAGCGCAACGGAACGGGCGCGAGCGCGACGGGTTGACCCGTCGATGCTAGCGAACCTCGACATGCCGGACCTGCCGCCGCCGCCGCCGGACCTTTGCGATGCCAGCCTGTTCCTCGATTTCGACGGAACGCTGGTCGAGCTTGCCCCGCACCCCGATGCGGTGGAGGTGACCCAGGGCCTGCTCGCCCGGCTCGACCGGTTGGCGGCGGCGTTGCCCGGCCGGGTCGCGATCGTCAGCGGGCGTTCGCTGGCGCAGCTCGATGCGATGCTGGGCGATGGAGGGCGGCGGATCGCGATGGCGGGCAGCCACGGCGCCGAGCGCCGCGTTCCCGGCGATCCCCATGCCGCCTCCGAGCCGCCCGCCGCGCTGGCCCGCGCTGCCGACGCGCTGGCGGCGGCGGCCGAGCGCCTCGGGCTGGTGTTCGAGCGCAAGACCTTCGGGGCCGCGCTCCATTATCGCCAGCGGCCCGACGCGGAGGCCGAAGCCCGGCAGGTCGCCGCCGCGGTCGCGCAAACGCATGCGCTCGTCCTCCAGCACGGCAAGATGATGGTCGAGGTGCGCGAGCGCGGCAGCAAGGGCGAGGCGGTGCACGCGCTGCTGGAAGGGGCCGCGATGGCCGGCACCCGCCCGCTGTTCTTCGGCGACGACGTCACCGACGAGGACGGGTTCGCGGCGGCGGCCGAGCGCGGTGGGGCAGGGGTGCTGGTCGGGGCGTCGCGCGACACCGCCGCCCGTTTCGGGCTGGCAGGCCCGGCCGCGCTGCTCGACTGGCTCGACCGGGCTATGGATGGAATGGAGCACGCATGACCCAGACGATGGATCTCTGGCCGATCGGCAATTGCCAGGTTTCCGCGCTGGTCGACCGCACCGGCCGCTTCGTCTGGGGCTGCGTGCCGCGGGTCGATGGCGACCCGGCGTTCAGCGCGCTGCTCGATCGCGACGACCCGGAAACGGGTTTCTGGGCGATCGAGATGGAAGGGGCGACCCGCACCAGCCAGCGCTATCTGCGCAACACCCCGATCCTGGTCACCCGCCACGAGGACGACGCCGGCAACGCGGTCGAGGTGACGGACTTCTGCCCCCGCTTCACCCGCGAGGGCCGCGCCTATCGCCCGACCGCGTTCGTGCGGATCGTCGCACCGGTGTCGGGCAGCCCCCGCATCCGCGCGGTGCTGCGCGTCGCCACCGACTGGGGCCGGCCGACCAGCATCACCCAGGGGTCGAACCACATCCGCTTCCTCCAGCGCGACCAGACGTTGCGGCTCACCACCGATGCGCCGATCGACCGGTTGCGATCGGAGCATCACTTCCGCCTCGAACGCCCGCTCCACTTCTTCCTGGGTCCCGACGAGAGCTTTGCCGGGCACCTCGCCGACGCGACCCGCGCGATGCTCGATCGGACCGCGAACGAGTGGCGGGTATGGGTGCGCGGGCTCGCCATTCCGCTCGAATGGCAGGACGTGGTGATCCGATCGGCGATCACGCTCAAGCTGTGCCAGCACGAGGAGACGGGCGCGATCGTCGCCGCGCTCACCACCTCCCTGCCCGAACATGCCGACAGCGAGCGCAACTGGGACTATCGCTACTGCTGGGTGCGCGACGCCTATTACACGGTGCAGGCGCTCAACCGGCTGGGCGCGCTCGACGTGCTCGAAGGGTATCTGGAGTATCTGCGCAACATCGTCGACGATGCTAAGGGCGGGCACGTCCAGCCGCTCTACGGCGTCGCGGGGGAGGCGGTGCTGGTCGAGCGGGTCGCCCCCGACCTGCCCGGCTATCGCGGCATGGGGCCGGTGCGCGTCGGCAACCAGGCCTATGAACAGGTCCAGCACGACGCCTATGGCCAGATCGTCCTGTCCAACGCGCAGGCGTTCCACGACCAGCGGCTGTTCCGCATCGCCGGGATCGAGGACTTCCGCGCGCTGGAACGCGTCGGCGAGCGCGCCTGGGCGGTGTACGACAAGCCCGATGCGGGACTGTGGGAGCTGCGGACCAAGAGCCACGTCCACACCTATTCCGCCGCGATGTGCTGGGCGGCGTGCGACCGGCTCGCCAACGCCGCCGATGCGCTGGACCTTGGCGACCGTGCCGCCTTCTGGCGCGAGCGGGCGGAGATGATGCGCGAGACGATCGAACATGCCGCCTGGCGGCCTGAGACGAGCCGCATCTCCGCGACCTTCGGCGGCGACGACCTCGACGCCAGCCTGATCCAGCTGCTCGACCTGCGCTTCCTTGCCCCCGACGACCCGCGGTTCGAGGGGACGCTGAAGGCGGTCGAGGAGGGGCTGCGGCGCGGCAGCCACATGCTGCGCTACGCCACCGAGGACGATTTCGGCCTGCCGCACACCGCGTTCAACGTGTGCACCTTCTGGTTGATCGAGGCGCTGCACGCCACCGGCCGCACCGCCGACGCGCGCGCGCTGTTCGAGGAGATGGTCGCGCGCCGCACTCCGGCCGGGCTGCTGTCCGAGGACATCGACCCCGCCACCGGCGAGCTTTGGGGCAATTACCCGCAGACCTATTCGCTGGTCGGGCTCATCAACTGCGCGGTGATGCTGTCGCAGCCCTGGACCGCAGTGCGTTGACCCAGCCCTCCCGACAGCGTCTGATCGTCATCTCCAACCGCGTCCAGCCGCCCGGCGCCGACAAGGACGCGAACCAGGGCGGGCTTGCGGTCGCGCTGCTGGCGGCGTTGCGCCAGCATGGCGGCACCTGGTTCGGCTGGTCGGGCAACACGGTCGAGCGCTTCACCGGCGAGGTCCACCGGACGGAGGACGGCAACATCGCCACCGCGACCATGGACCTCGAAGAAACCGACTTCGACGAATACTACAACGGCTATGCCAACCGGACCCTGTGGCCGCTGTTCCACTACCGCATCGACCTGACCGAGTTCGAGCGCGATTTCGATGCCGGCTATCGCCGGGTCAACGCGCTGTTTGCCGACACGGTGTCGCCGATGATCGGGCAGGACGACCTGGTCTGGGTGCACGACTATCACCTGATCCCGCTCGGCTGGGAGCTGAGGAAGCGCGGGGTGGAGAACCGCATCGGCTTCTTTCTCCACATCCCCTGGCCGCCGATGAGCCTGCTGCTCTCGCTGCCCAGCCACCGCCAGCTGGTCGATTCGCTGTTCGCCTATGACGTGATCGGCTTCCACACCCAGGACTGGCTGGAAAGCTTTCGCCACTTCGTCATCGAACAGATGGGCGCGGAGCTTGGCCCCGACGACACCGTGACGGTGGGCGGGCGCACGATCCGCGCCATCGTCGCCCCGATCGGGATCGAGACCGCCGAGTTCGAGGCGGCGGCGGCCTCCAACGACGCCCGCTTCGCCCGCGAGCGGATGTACATGTCCTCGACCGGACGCAGCCTGATCGTCGGGGTCGACCGGCTCGACTATTCCAAGGGGCTGCGCGAACGGTTCCTGGGCTATCAGCGCTTCCTGGGCCAGAACCCGGACCGGCAGGGACTGGTCTACATGCTCCAGATCGCGCCGCCGAGCCGCGAGAAGGTCAACACCTATCAGGAGATCCGCGCCGATCTCGACGCCCTGTCGGGGCACATCAACGGCGAGTTCGCGGACATCGACTGGGTACCGATCCGCTACGTCAACCGCGGCTATCCGCGCGGGCAGCTGGCGGGCATCTTTCGCGCCGCCCGGGTCGGGCTGGTGACGCCCTTGCGCGACGGCATGAACCTCGTCGCCAAGGAATATGTCGCCGCACAGGACCCGGACGATCCCGGCGTGCTCGTGCTGTCGCGCTTTGCCGGCGCCGCGGCGCAACTGGGGGATGCGGTGCTGGTCAACCCGTACAGCGCCGACGAGATGGCCGACGCGATCGCGACCGCGCTGACCATGCCCCGCGAGGAGCGCGTCCGCCGCTGGCAGGCGCTGATCGCCAACATCCGCGAACAGGACGTGTTCTGGTGGTGCGACCTGTTCCTGGCCGCGCTGGCGGGGGAGCGGGTCGCGGCGGACGCCTGACCCGCGCGTCGACCCCGAACCGGGGTCAGGATGACCGCGAGGGATCGTCCGGCAGCAGCACCCGCCGCCGGACCAGCGCCTCGGGCATCTCCGCCCGCACGAACGCCAGCACCGCCTCGCGCACCTCGCAGCGCAGGTCGAACGCGGTGGACGCGTCCTTGGCGGTCATCAGCGCGCGCAGTTCGATCGCGTCGGCGGTCATGTCGGTGACCTGCAGGCTGCAGAACCGCCCGTCCCACCGGCTCGATCCGCGCACCGCGGCCTCCGCCGCGGCCCGCACCCGCGCGACGTCGGCGGCGGGGTCGAGGTGCCAGAACACCGACCCCATCAGCCGGCTGGTCTCGCGCGTCCAGTTCTGGAACGGCTGTTCCAGAAAGCGCGAAACCGGCACCACCAGCCTGCGATCGTCCCACAGCCGGACCACGACATAGGTCAGCGTGATCTCCTCGACCCGCACCCATTCGTTCTCGACGATGACCACGTCGTCGAGCCGCACGGGCTCGGTGAACGCCATCTGGATGCCGGCGATCAGGTTCTTGAGGGCGGGCTGCGCGGCGGCGCCGACGACCAGCCCCGCGATGCCGGCCGACGCCATCAGCGTCACCCCCACCGACCGGATGCCGGGGATCGACAGCAGCATCAGGCAGATCGTGACGAACACGATCCCCGAAGTCCCGATCCGCCCCAGGATCACCGCGCGCGTCCGCTTGCGGCGGGCGGACAGATTGTCCTCGACGCTGATGTCGGCGCGGATGGCGACGATGTCGAGCAACGCCTGGAACGCCGCCAGCGCCAGCCACCCGAACAGCGCGGGCACGACCAGTCCCGCCAGTTGCCTGAGCGTTTCGGCCTGCTCGCGATCGATCGGCAGCAGCCGCAGCGAGAAGCCGACGAACACCGCCACGGTCACCCAGCGCGACGGCTTGCGCACCCGCGCCAGCACCGGGTGATAGCGCCGCCGCGTCGCCAGCCGCACGAACCGGATCGCGACGAAATGCGCGACCAGCGCCGCCAGCACCGCCGCCGCGATCACCGCGACGCTTTCGGCCCACTGGTATTCGCGGGGGATGTGGAGGGAACGGAGCCAGCGCATCCCGCGCCAACCGGGCGCCCCGCCGCCGGGTTCCGTGCGCATCGTGCAGCCATGATTGCGTCGCCGTCACGTCGTGCCATGCCTTCGGCAAGCTCAGGACAGGCTTGACCCGGCATCCCGCTTCTTCGATGCGGACGGTGAAAGTGCCACCCCGGCTCGGCGGCGGGGTGACCAGGAAAGGCGGGCGAACCCTGATGTTCAAGAAGATCCTGGTCGCCAACCGCGGCGAGATCGCGTGTCGGGTGATGCGCACCGCCAGGCGGATGGGGATCGCCACCGTTGCGGTCTATTCGGACGCCGACGCGCGCTCCCCGCACGTGCTGATGGCCGACGAGAGCGTCCGGCTGGGCCCCGCGCCCGCCGCCGAAAGCTATCTCAAGGCCGAACTGATCCTGCTCGCCGCGCGCGAGACCGGGGCTGACGCGATCCATCCCGGCTACGGCTTCCTGTCCGAGCGCGAGAGTTTCGCGCGCGCCTGCGCCGAGGCGGGGATCGCGTTTATCGGTCCGCCGCCCGAAGCCATCGCGGCGATGGGCGACAAGATCGAATCCAAGAAGCTCGCGCGCGCTGCCGGAGTAAACGTCGTTCCCGGCTATCTGGGCGAGATCGCGGACACCGAGGAGGCGGTGCGCATCGCCGCCGACATCGGCTACCCGGTGATGATGAAGGCGTCGGCGGGCGGCGGCGGCAAGGGGATGCGGCTCGCCTGGGGCGAGGGCGACGTGCGCGAGGGATTCGAGGCGACCAGGCGCGAGGGGCTGGCGAGCTTCGGCGACGACCGCGTGTTCATCGAGAAGTTCATCGAAAGCCCGCGCCATATCGAGATCCAGGTGCTTGGCGACCGGCACGGCACCGTGCTGTACCTCGGCGAGCGCGAATGCTCGGTCCAGCGCCGCCACCAGAAGGTGGTGGAGGAAGCGCCATCGCCCTTCGTCACCCCTGCGATGCGCCGGGCGATGGGCGAGCAGGCGGTCGCGCTGGCGCGTGCGGTCGGCTACCATTCGGCGGGCACCGTCGAACTGATCGTCTCGGGCGCGGATACCACCGGGGCGAGCTTCTACTTCCTGGAAATGAACACCCGCCTTCAGGTCGAGCACCCGGTGACCGAGGAGATCACCGGGCTCGACCTCGTCGAACAGATGATCCGGGTCGCTGCCGGGGAGCCGCTGTCGTTCGGGCAGGACGATGTGCGCCTCGACGGCTGGTCGATCGAAAGCCGGGTCTATGCGGAGGACCCGTATCGCGGCTTCCTGCCCTCGACCGGCCGGCTGGTGCGCTACGCTCCACCGGCGCCATCGCCCGAGCGGACGCCGGGGTTGCGCCCAGAGGAGGGCGGGGCGGCTCACGGGGCGGCCCCAGCCCTTGCCGGGGCGACGGTAAGGGTCGACGACGGCGTCGCCGAGGGTGGCGAGGTGTCGATGTTCTACGACCCGATGATCGCCAAGCTGGTCACCTGGGCGCCGACGCGCGAGGCCGCGATCGACGCGCAGGTCGCCGCGCTCGACCGGTTCCGGATCGAGGGGCCGGGTACCAATCTCGACTTCCTGTCGGCGCTGATGCAGCATCCCCGCTTCCGTGCGGGCCGGCTCACCACCGGCTTCATCGCCGAGGAATATCCGGACGGCTTCGCCGGCGCGCCGGCCGACGCTCGGCTGATCCGCACCCTGGCCGCGGTCGCCGCCTTTGCCGCCACCGCCCAGGCCGATCGCGCGCGGCGTACCGACGGCCAGCTCGCCCCCGGCAGGAGCGGCCGCCTGCCGCCGCCGGGCGAGTGGGTCGTCCGGATCGGCGGCCGCTCCCACCAGGTGCTGCTCGCGGGCGACGACCTTGCGGTCGATGGCGAGCCGCTCGACCTCGCGATGGAATACACGCCCGGTGATGCGATCGTCGAGGTGGAGGCGGACGGCGAACCGCTCACCGTCCGGCTCGCCCGCACCCGCACCGGGTTCCGCCTGTCCACCCGCGGCGCGAGCCATGTCGCCCGCGTCCTCCCGGCGCATGTCGCGCCCTACGCGCGGCACCTGATCGAAAAGGTCCCGCCCGACCTGTCGCGTTTCCTGCTCGCGCCGATGCCGGGGCTGCTGGTCCGGCTCGACGTCGGGGCGGGCGACCGGGTGGAGGCGGGCCAGCCGCTCGCGGTGGTCGAGGCGATGAAGATGGAGAACATCCTGCGCGCCGGAAAGGCCGGCACGGTGAAGACGGTGGAGGCGGCGGCCGGCGACAGCCTGGCGGTCGATCAGGTGATTCTGGAGCTGGAGTGACGCCGTCCCCCTCCTCCCCCCTGGTGGGGAGGGCGGCAGGACCCGCGACATCTTGCGACACAGATTCGCTGGACGGCAGCGGGTGTGTCGTCCATCCACCACGCCCATGTTCCGCGTCCGCGCCATTCTCGTGCCGCTCGCTCTTCCGGCCCTGGCGGCGGCCGGCTGCACCGTCGGTCCCGACTACCGGCCCCGGCCACCCGCCGAACTGGGCGTCCCGCAGGCCTTTTCCGTTCCCGGCGCCGCCACGGCGGAGGACCTGACCCGCTGGTGGCAGCGGTTCGACGATCCCGTGCTCGGCCGGCTGGTCGAACAGGCGGCCACGACCAACACCGACCTTGCCCAGGCGGTCGCCCGGCTGCGCCAGGGGCAGGAAACGCTGCGCCAGAACCGTGCGTCGCTGGTCCCCACCGTGTCGGGTTCGACCGGCTACCAGCGCAACGAGAACCTGGTCGGCGGCGGGCGCTCGTTCACGCTGCCCGACGGCACGGTGGTCGATACCGGCGGCGGTGGTGCGAACAACTATTCGGTCGGGCTGTCGGCCAGCTATCAGGTCGGCATCTTTGGCGAGATTCGCCGCACGGTGGAGGCGAGCCGCGCCCAGTACGAGGCGACGGGCTATGACTTCGCCTCCGTGCTGCTGACGGTGCAAAGCGAGGTGGCACGCAACTACGTGGTCGCGCGCGCGCTCCAGGCGCAGATCGGCAATGCCCGCTCCAGCCTCGTCCTCCAGGACGACAATCTCGAGATCGCGGGCTTTCGGGTCCAGGCGGGGCTGGTTTCCTCGCTCGACAGCGAACAGGCGCGCAGCCAGCGGGCGCAGACCGCCGCCACGATCCCCGACCTCGAACAGCAATACAATGCCGCGGTCAGCCGCATCGGCGTGCTGACGGGCCAGGCACCCGGCGCGCTCAAGGGCGAACTCGCCGCGACCCGCCCGATCCCGACCGGCCCGGCGCCCGCCGGCATCGGCCTGCCCGCCGAGCTGCTCCGCCAACGCCCCGACATCCGCGCCGCCGAGCGCAACCTCGCCGCCGCCACCGCGCAGATCGGGGTGGCCAAGGCGCGGCTCTATCCGGCGCTCGCGATCACCGGCAACATCAACACCAACGCGTCCTCGATCGGCGGGATCGGCGATGCGGTCACCGGCGCGCTGTTCGCCGGGGTGACCCAGGCGATCTTCAACGGCGGCCGGCTGCGCAGTCAGGTCCGCTTCGCGGAGGCCGCGACCGACCTGGCGCTCGCCGCGTACAAGGGCACGGTGCTGCTGGCGCTGGAGGATGTCGAGAACGCGGTGGTGGCGTACAACAGCGCGATCGCGCGCGAACGCGAGTTCGCGATCGCGCTCGATGCGGCCAGCAATTCGGCGGTGCTGAGCCGCAGCCAGTACCGTTCGGGCCTCACCGACTTCACCACGCTGAACCAGCAGGAGGCGGCGCTGCTCAACGCGCAGAACGGGCTGACCCAGGCGCGCGGCGATGCCTCGACCGCATTGGTCTCGCTCTATGTCGCGCTGGGGGGCGGGTGGGACGCGACCCGCGTGCCGGAGGCGCCCCGCCGCGACCTGCCCGCCGGCGCCACCACCGCTCCCGTCCCCGTTCCCTCCACACCGCCGGAATCCCGCTGATGGCCGACGACCAGACCAACGACTTCCTCGGGATGAAGCCCGCGTCGCCGTGGCGGCGCTGGATCAGGTGGGGCGCCGTGGTGCTCGGCGTGGTGCTGCTCGCGTTGCTGCTCCAGCGCTGCTTCGGCGGCTCGGACGCGGTGGAATACGCGACCGCGCCGGTCAACCGCGGCGACCTGACGGTCAGCGTGTCGGCGACGGGCAAGCTCGCGCCGACCAATCAGGTCACGGTGGGCTCGCAGCTGTCGGGGCTGGTGACCCGCGTGGTGGTAGACGTCAACGACCGGGTCACCGCCGGCCAGGCGCTGGCGCTGATCGATCCCGAACAGATCGAGGACCAGATCCGCGCCGGCGAGGCGCAGCTTGCCGCCCAGCGGGCCGCGGTGACGCAGGCGCAGGCCACCGTGGCGGAGGCGAACGCCCAGCTCGCGCGGTTGCAGGAGGTGTACCGGCTGTCGAACGGCCGCGTGCCCTCCGCGGCCGAACTCCAGACCGGCCGGGCCAACGCCCAGCGCGCGGTGGCCGCGTTCCGGGTGGCGCAGGCCAATGTCGCCGCGTCGCGCGCGCAGCTCGCCCAGTCGCAGACCCAGCGGCAGCGCGCGATCATCCGGTCGCCGGTGTCGGGCGTGGTGCTCGCGCGGCAGGTCGATCCCGGCCAGACGGTGGCAGCATCGTTCAACACGCCGACCCTGTTCGTGATCGCCGAGGACCTCACCTCCATGAAGCTGGAGGTCGCGATCGACGAGGCGGACGTCGGCGAGGTCAAGGTCGCGCAAAAGGCGAGCTTCACCGTGGACGCGTTTCCGGGCCGCACCTTTCCCGCGACCATCGCGCGGGTCGACCTCGGCTCC
>Ga0325401_1000037_pt1 | contig 73294 bp, 25 predicted proteins | sample PopdelMetagenome_FD_205666 | JGI IMG/M metagenome (GOLD analysis project Ga0325401, IMG submission 205666) | Populus deltoides microbial communities from Bellville, Georgia, United States - Xylem-PdKOR-R2 | ecosystem: Host-associated > Plants > Phyllosphere > Stem > Wood/Secondary xylem | place...
ATCGAATGCTCAACAGAATTGTTGATCCAAGTAATGATCTTTGCATTATTTGCTTCCCATGTATCTATCAAACCAGCATCTCCTTCCTCAATATTCTTAGGTATCATATAAGTTCCACTAACATACCCCCACATCTTCTTACCTTTAAGGAAATTTCTCATTATATAACTCCAATACGAATAGTTCTTCCCATCCAACCTCACACTCACAGATTGAAGCGAATCATCTCTTTCAGTAGCCATAATCAATAGTCACAGAGAACCAGAATGCAAAAGCAGCGGAAAACAAAATACCAAATTGCAGAAACTGAACAGAGATTGCAGAAACTAAACAGAGATTGCAGAAACTAAACAAATATCTTCTTAATGAAATACCAAAATAATTGCAGAAACTGAATGCAAATATCAAATTGCAGAAATTGAAGGGAAGATGAAATACCAAAATAATTGCAGAAACTGAATACAAATATCAAATTGCAAAGGCTGCAGGAAAGACGAAATACCAAATTTTGCAGAAGCGAAAGACAAAATCTCACTCCAAAATTTTTTGACAAAGCCGCGAACTTGTATTTGGGATTAAGCCTCGTTCCATAAAACCAGCTTTGATGCCATGTTAAAATAATTAAGATGAAACACGAAAAGGAGGCTAGAATTTTTAATGATCTGTTTATTATGAGTGCTTAGTCTTAACCTAAATACAAATAAAGTATATATATGTTAAACTGAAAGTATTATTTTACCCTTAATAAATAAGACTACATATATATTATTTAACAAGTTTAACATATATTAATTCATGGCCAGCCATTCATAACCATTGAACTCGATTCTACAGTATGATTGAAAGTTATCGTCTTCAAGGATTTCTTTAGGTTCCATTGAACTAACAGAAAAAGATATATGAAGTGGTGGTCTTATTCTCCTCGACTGGTACAGTTTTCCTGTCACAAGGATTTCAAGAAATAGACATTAAATTCAATGGCTAAAGTGGCATTTAGGAATAGGAATGCATTAGTTTCCAGGGAAGCTCTATGCTGCGGTCCAAATTAAAAGAAAAATTTGAACTAAAAATTATTTTTCTGCCTAAAAGTATTATTTGACATTTTTATTAAATCTGATTCAAGTATCAATTTTAAAATTTATTAATTTAATTTCCTTGTCTAATATAAATTTAAAATTAAATTATATTTAAAAGTTATCGTGTTTAATTAACTTAGCGGGTAGTTGAGATTAATAAAACAATTTAGGTTGTGTCTTAGCCAAAATTTTATATATATATATATATATATATATATATATATATATATATATATATATATATATATATATATATATAACAGAACACGATAATAACTATGGAGATTATAACATTAAAATAATCATACATTAATTTTTTATTTAGATATATACATTACCTTTTATAATATAGTTCTTCAAGCTGAGAGTTAAGGATGGACATGAAAGTTACAATCTTTTAAAACAAATTCATATTTTTAAAAACTAAAAATATATATTTATATTTTTTGTATAGGTCCATAAAAAAAAAAAAAAACTCCAAATCAAACACTCTCTTGAACATTAGGACACCAGCTGACGTGTATATAAGCCACACACTATAGACACTTTTTTTAGTAATATTACTCGCACACTCTTTCTTCTTTCTCACACACTCCACTGTACTTTGTTTTAGGTCCTCCACTTGCTGCAAATGTAAAGTATCATTATTCTTTTTCCTTAAGTTGACCGGTAGATATCGTTTTATATTGTGATGATGGATTTATTTTAAAGTACTTTATATGTGAAGATAAATTAAAATAATATTTTTTTTATTTTTAAAATTTAAAATCATCACATGTAAAAATATAAAAAATAATTTTAATTTTTAAAAACTGTTTAAAACCCAAAAACAAATTAATATATTGTTCTTCATTGTTTAATTGGAGCCTTCTGCAAAATTCAAGAATGGTAGGTGTTGAAAAATCTCAGTCAACAAGCATGCCTGAATATTTAGTTGGAGGCTTATGAGAAACTCAAAGAATAGGAGGCGGTGATAAATTAATTTCTGGATTGATCTTTAACAGGGACTGTTCAATGGACAAATTTCTACGCCCGAGCTCATTGGACTGGCCTGGTATGTCTTTGTAGACCTAGAAGCTGTTCAGTTGCGTACTAGCTAGGTTCTTGGGACGTTACAGACGAACATATGGACGATAGAGACAAACACCATTAGTGCAAACACTAGCTTTCTTCAATTCGCAAGCAATAAAATCACATCACAAAAGTCTTTTCTCTTTTGAATGATCATAGGTTACAAAGTGATGTTAATTTGATTGTAACATTTCATTGATGAACCTGTCTAAATTGATGGATGATGAACCATTAGGGACTGTAGCCTCTTCCGCCACCTTCTTCCAGTGTTTGGCCTTTTCCCTCATTTTCTTACACTCTTCTCCTCCCATCAAGTTCCTGATAAGCTTCTCCACTTCTTCCCTCCTGACATTGTTATCAATCTGCATGCCAACTCCCCATTCAATGCAAGCATAGCTACAATTTATTGGTTGATCAGCAAATAAAGGCCAACATATCACTGGCACTCCAGCACACAAGCTTTCAATAATCGAATTCCAACCAGTGTGAGTTAGAAATCCCCCGACTGATGGGTGGTTCAGAACTTCCTCTTGTGGACACCAACTAGTTACGAAACCACGATTCTGAGTTTCCACTTGAAACTCAGCTGGCAAAATCGCCGACTCACCGGTAACCAAATCCGGCCTTAAAATCCACAAGAACGAGATCTCGCTATTAGCCAGTCCCATTGCAAACTCAACCAGCTGCTCTGCTGTCATCACTGCTATGCTTCCAAAGTTCACATAGACAACTGACTTGGGCTCCTTGGTATCTAGCCACTGAAGGCATTCACTATCTTCTTTCCATAGATTGTATCCAATAGAGCTCAAACCATCTTGTTGAATTTGATTGAGAAGCAACTGGAGTGGACCGATGGAATACACACGAGGAAATATAGTGGAAAGGCCATCCAAAACATCTTGCTCGAGTGCATCAAAAGTATGAATAGCAATTGCATGAGCCTTAACAGAAGTCTCAGCTGCTCGCATTACAAAGTTGAATGCGAAGTCATCTGGATCTATTCTTCGAGTATACGGAAAATCTTTAAGTTGGAGCGGTTTCATACCAGGGATTCCTTCTATAATTGTATTTTCAAGATAACCATTTGTTAGATAACTTTCATCTGTAAGAACACAGCGCGTTCAAGTTAGATCATGCTGAACAATCATTGGATAGAATCATCAGACAATCATAGTTCTGTTCAAACAAGAATTTTCTCGATTATAATCTAATAACCAGGCAGTCTAAATCAATAAAAATGCCTCATGATCTTACAAAGACTTTCTTGAAAAGTTTTGAGCGCACAATTGGGCTGATCTTAATTTACCTCATCTAAGAATCAAGACTAGATCAACCACGTGCCCTGTGACCTCTACAACAAGATTAGTACCTTTAAGTGGAAGGAAGCCCTTCTCCTATCAAGACTAGATCAACCACGTGCCCTGTGACCTCTACAACAACAAGATTAGTACCTTTAAGTGGAAGGAAGCCCTTCTCCTGGAGGTCATGAAGCTGCTTGAATCCCATATATCCACATGCAGACATGGTGACAAGCATCACAAGTGGGAGTCCAAGTTCTTCAGCAGCTGTGATGGTGAATCGCATGAAAACATCAGAAACTAGGCAAGTCATCGAAGGATTGTCAAGTTTGGCTAGAAGAACCTTTAAGGGAGCTAACATGTTATTTTCAACAGCCATGGCAAGAGGAAGAGTTTCCTGGGAAGCATCTCTATGTGAAGGAGGTAGGCCATCAGGGATGGTTTCAAACCGGAAGTGGGGCAAGCCATCAAGGGCATCTGGGCCTCTTGATTTCAAGAAACGTTGGTGATTGAATTCTGTGTTGACAAATGTTATGTGAAAACCTTTGGAGTGCAAGAGTTTTGCCAATTTAAGCATGGTTTTTATATGGCTTTGAAATGGATACGGGATCAAAACCATGTGAGGCATATAATTAGCTTCTGGTTTGGATCCCATCTCTCTCAACTCTCTATGCTTGCTTCGTTTCTTCAGAAGACTGCAGACCATGCAGTATATTATTGGATGTGAACTCTCTGGTGATATATCTCATCAATGAATATCTTTTAGGGTGTATGTCTCTTTATAAGTACGAGATATGTAGCTTGATGTGAATGGACTCAGAAGTGGATTCTGATTCAAGAGCAGGAAGGCTCAGTTGCCTAGATTCCTCCCCACTTTCAGAAGATACATTCCAGATGACCGGTGACCGGATCTTGTACAGGTTCAATTATTTTATTTTTCGTGGTGATTAAGTTTTAAATAAATCAATAGCTTATTTGGATTCAAGACGTTCTCTGTGGATCCCATTGATGCGCGCATGTGCAATCGCATAAAACACCACTTCTCCAACAAATAATCAATAAAATCGAATCATGAAACTTGTTTTCTTTTTCTAAAATCAAAATAAGTAACAAATTAACTCAATGATTAATTAGAATATTTCATTTATGTGTTTGTCTAAATTAGTGGAGGATAAACCTTTTGGGCCAGTAGCCTCTTCATCCAACTTCTTCCACTGCATGCCTTTTCCCCTCATTTTCCTACCCTCTTCTCCTTCCATTAACATTTTGACATATTGAAATCATTTTTAATCTCCACACCAAACTCCCCACTCACTGCCAGCATATATAGCTACTGTTTATTGCCTGATCAGTAAAAAAAAGGCCAACAAATCATAGGAACTCCTGCACACAAGCTTTCAACAGTTGATTCTCGTTATAGCCAGCCTCTAAGATTTTTTGTAGTAAAAAGAGTTTAGAGATTGTTTAGATATAATGTAATATTCTAATTTTTTAAAAAATTATGTCGGAAAAAAAAAAAACTAGCAAGTTAATGCTATGGGGCTCCAATGGACAGAAGAGTGTGGATTTCTTGCTGAACGACAGCTTGCTCGTACTCATTATTAGTGGGGGTGGGGGGACGGGGGTGGGACGATAAGAAATGTGCGGCAGTGGCACAAGTAAGCTCCTACTCAGAAATGTGCGCAGAATGTTTGATACCTTTTTGTCGTCACTGATGTAGATTGAGCATTCACATTGATCAGTTATTCAAAAAAGAAAAAAAGTAAAAGAACATGACTGATGAGTTTTGCTATTACATGTAGTATTATTATATTAATACAACTATATATTTATTATTAATAAAGATTATATTTTTTTTAATATTTATATAATATAATATTATATTAATGAATCTAATATTTGATTTATAAATGTAGAGTAAAGATAGAGTCTATTAGACAAAAATGCTTAATAAAAAAAATTATAAAGTTATAATTATAGAATTCTTATTACATCAAAGAATTATTTCTAAAATGTTTCTTATCGATATTCTCTTAAATACTGAACATATATTAGAGCAGTAGAGGTTAATAAATATTATGTTCTTTCTATTATGAAAAGAAGTTAATGTTCTCATAAGTTGAGGTATAAAAGATACCTAAAATTAATATGTAGGTATTTGCCATAAGACATGTATACTAAACCAACCCGCATGAGAATTCTATATATAGATATAACATGTCTATGGAAAGGCTCAAGTAACGATTGTGTAAGTAATTTTTAAATTTAAAATCATTAAGTTATCTTATAAAAAGAATGTTATGCTTTAAACCTATTACATGTTATCTTAATCGAGACAACGAAGAGACAAACATTAGGAATAACATGAATCATATGAAGGTACTTGAGTGATTAATAGAGGATTTATCACCCTAGGTGAATTAGAAAAAATGCTCTATCTAATCTCAAATCGTATTGAGTACTAAGAAATTCTTGGCTAAGATTAAATGAAATTTTAAAATAGTTTCAAATTTTATTTAAATGATTAATGACTATTACATAGAGAACAAACATGATTTAACATAGTAGATATACTTCATACTTTAATGTTAAATCAGAACAAACAATATGAGAATAAAACTGCTAGTGTTGTTATAATTATAATTATTAGGAAAAAAAATTCTAAAAGGACGGAAACTACCATAGCAATTCATAATAAAAAGATGATGTTTCCATTTTGAAAACAAACCAAATAACTAGTTACCCGTGGTAATATTGTTTTTCTATATGTATTTATTAGTCATTACTGTACTGATAGAGGTAATATTGATCTTTTTATAATTTTTATGTAGAGTTTTTATCGTATAAAATAATTATATTGTCTTTAAAATTGATTTTTTAAAGTTAATGTCTAGTGATATTTCTGTATTTTCATTTTTTCCAGCTCAATAAAATGGAAAGGCCATCTAAAACTTCTGGTTCCAAGGCGTCGAAAGTATAAAAAGCAATTGCACGAGCTTTAACAGAAGTCTCAGCAGCTCCAATGACAAAGTTAAATACAACCTCATCTGGATCTGTTGTTTGAATAAATGGAAAATCTTTAAGACGAACGTCTTTCATACCAGGAGCCCAGTCTACTTTTGTCTCAAGATAGCCGTTGCTTAGACTGCTCAAATCTGCAAAACACAATCTTATTAGACCAAGCTCAAAATGAAAATTTATTGCACGTAATCATTGATCTTGCCTGTGTGATTTAAGCTTGGTAATTTTTGTCGGAACGCCGGCATACCAAATTAATTAGATTGTAATATTGTTTTAATAACAATAAAGTGTATTAATAAAAAAGAAATCATTTAAAAGATAATTACTAAAAAGTTAAAACATCATTTACACTAAAATAAAATGAATGCGATGTAAAAAATAAATAAAAAGAAAACAAAAAGAAATGCAAAAGGAAATAATAATCAAATTAGTGAGCACATTTAAATACTATTTACATTATGAATAAGATGTATAGCTAAAATTAAATTTATTATACTTTAGTCAAATTGATAATCTATACAAGATCGAAGAGAAACTGGTATCGCAATCCGGCTACACCTTATTATAAACTAAATTATTTTTTATGAGTTAAATACTCCATGTTAGGCTGAAAAAAATGAGATTCCAAGCCTGAATGCGAAATATATCTTCCGCTAAAAAATACTGATAAATAAATAAAAATCTAAGAGTAGGAGGAATGCACCGGATACTCCCACCATCATAAAATTTTTATGATTTCTAGGATTATCTGATTTAATAATTGTCAGATTTTTAGAGAAGTTATTTGGAAAAGGATATTATATAAAATTTACGTGGTTCTATGGCATGTTATTTGAATTATGCCGTCGAACGTACAGTATATATAACATAATATAATATATTATATTTTAAATAAAAGAAATTGTTGTCGTGATAATGTTTTATAATCATTTCTCCATCAACTTGCAAGGGAGAATCTGGATGTTTGAAAATTTAGAAAAGAATAAAGCTGCAAAATACTAAAGAAGTTGTATAATGGTGTAATAAAGCCACTTTGCTTGGAAGTTCACTTGTAATTGATGATAACTTAAATAATAAATTAACAAGCATGTGAATTACTTTTGATTGGAGTGAAGTCTCTCTCTCTCTGAGAGCATGGAGCTGTTTAAATCCCATATAGCCACATGCATTCATAGTGGCATACATCACAACTGGAAGACCAACTTCTTCCCCAGCTTTGATGGAGATTGGAGCGAAGGGATCAGAAACAATGCAGGTAACCGGAGGGTTGTTCTCCGATACGGTATTTTTGAGTTGTAAAAGAAGATCTTTAAAGGGTGCTAAGAAATTCTTGTTTATGGCATCACAAAGAGAAGGTATGTCTTGGGTGGCATCGATATCTGAAGGAGGGAGACCATCAGGAATGGTTCTAAATTAATGGAAGCCAGGCAAGTCATCAAGGGCATGAGGTCCTCTTGACCTAAGGAAACGTTTGTGATTGAATTCTGTGTTGACAAACGTGATGTGAAGACCTTTGTAGTGAAGAAGCTTTGCAAGTTTAAGCATAGTCTTTATATGACCTTGGAGTGGACTTGGGATCATAACAACATGAGGCTTCGAAATGGATCCGATATCTCTCTCCTTCTCTCTTACTAGCTAGTTTGCTTGCTTCTCTCTGTTCAGTCTCAACGATTCTTTTCCTGTCATTTATAGCCAGAAATGCTTGTTTTTCTATTTCCAAATTTGTATCTTCCTTGAACTTTTTATTTTTATTTTATTAATGTCATGTTTTGCCAAGTCATTGTAGTTGTACTATAGTGATAACGACGAGAATTTTTACAGGCACGAGGGAATACCAAGTAGTAGTTTATTAGTTGTTTTTTTTGGATTTATTTAAAAAAAAATATTATAATTAGAATAAAAAATTTTAAATGAAAATATTTTTTTTATATATTTGTCTCGTTTTTTTCAAGGTGGATCAGACATAAAAAATAAAAAGCAACTAATTAATTTGTGAATCACAGCTCACAAAATCAAATCCTAAATATTTTTATTTAGGAAGGAAACCTACCAAATCTTGCACTTACAAACTAGCTTACACTGTGGGTAAAATAATATCAACTACTCAAGAGCGCACTAATTGTCTCCCTCTCCACTTAGGTTTTGTCTTTAATGATTGGTTGTACCATGTTTCTTGCCATTCGAACCACTCTAGCATCTATATTAGCCTCTTTCTCTATAGCACGCATCATGTATATTCACTTTGCCTTGATTGAACTGTGTTAGTATTATGGAATGTGTTGTATTTTAGAAAAGATTATATTTTTCTTGTATAATGTTATATTGTGCAGTGTGCTACATATTAATTATTGTATTCTACTCTACTTATATAAATATAAGAGATGACTACTATAATATGAGAGCCTCTTAAATTGATCATAAACCTTGTTTTAACTTGGTATTAGAGCTTAAAACATCTAGAATAGATTCAAAGCTTCCTTCCCCTCTGCAGAACATGTTCCAGGCTGCCTCCCCTGCATAACAGATTCTTCCCTGTTTTTTTCGCTCTTGCCCGATCTTTGCTATTGCAGGTTTCTTGGTGCAATTTTTGCTACTACATTATTGCCTCCCCTGTAGAACAGATTGTTCCTCAACCGTCTCTCTTGCCTCCGTAGACAAGTGTAGTATTTCAGCTTATTTCCTCCGCTGCAGTATTCCAGCTTACTGCACTCAGCTAGCTCTTCCTCAACACAAGTTATTTCTCCAGCAATAATTTGCCGATTCTGGATCCTTCTGCTGCCACAACTATGAACAATGGCAGCTCTTTTACTTCTTCCTTGAATGTACCTGTCTCTACCAACAATGCAGTCATGACTACTGCAACAATTTCTGCCGCAAAAATAGTCATCACTCCACTTTCTAACACACAACATATAATCAATCTTAAGCTTACCAACACCAATTATCTATTTTGAAATCAATCTTAAGCTTACCAACACCAATTATCTATTTTGATTGGTCAAGGAGTGTTCTCCTTTGTCAATGGCTCTACGATGTCCTACTTCACATGTACAATGATGTTTCTACCACTGAAACAACCAACAACTCTGGCTTTTCCCAAGCCTTTTTGGCATGAAAACAGCAAGATAAACTTATCCTCAGCGCCCTCCTCTCCTCTTTGTCCATAGACGTGCTCCATCTTTGTGGTAGATTGCCTAACATCTGCAAGTGTATGGAGCACGTTAGAACATGCTCTTGCATCTCCGTCAAACTCTCGAATCATGCAATTACATGGTTGTCTTCAGGACCTTCGCCTGGGTGATGATTCTGTCACCACCTATCTACAGAAAGTTAAGGGGTTCTTTGATGAACTTGTTGTCGCAGGTCGCCCCATCTTTTTCACGGACTTCAATTTGCATGTTTTTCGGGGTCTCCGTAGTGACTTTCATGATCTTATTACAAGCTTGTCGACAAAAGTTGACCCTCTGTCGTATTCTAAACTCCATAGCCACCTATCCACTCATAAATTTTTACATCGGAGCTCTTTTCCATTCAGTCACACGGCTGCACTGTTGCTGCCAACGCCTACACAGCCCCCTTCTGCCTTTGCTGCCTAGTGAGTATTTTCAGGATTTAATGGCACTAGTTCTTCCTCCCAGCAGGGTAGAGGAAGACGTAATGGTTGGCGTAACATGCGCCCCTCCTCTGCCCAGTATAGTGGCAACGATTTCAGAGGAGGCAATAACAGGCATAACTAGCAGCAGCACCGTGGAAACTTGCAACAACACCGTCCTGACTAGCAGCAAAACAGATCCAACACTGGACAGTGGGGGCGTCAGCTGAATTGTCAGCTCTGCAACATGTTTGGGCACTCCACACAGTAGTGCTCGCAGCTTGTGCACCATGGGAATCAAGCATAAGCTAATCTCTCTTTTAGTAACGCTTCAGCAGTAGAAAATTTTGTCACTTTGTTTCTTGACACCGACGCAAATCAACAAGTTACTCTAGATATTTCTAGTACGATCAATTACATGTTAGTGATGTTAAGGGACTTGTCATATCTAATACAGCCCATAATATCTTACGTACCCCTAACCGAGTCTTTACTTTGTCTAATATATTGCATATGCCACAAATTAAGAAACGACTCTTATTTGTTCAACAATTATGCCTTGAAAATTGTGTCTTTTTTGAATTTCACTCTTCTGTTTTCAAAGTTAAGGATCTCATAACCAAGCCAGTTCTGATTTCCAATCAGAGTAAAGATGGCCTCTATGTCTTTTCAGAGTCTTCTGCCATGTTTCAGCCTCAAGCTTTTTTGTTTGCTAGCTTATCCACTTCTACTAATGTTTGGCATCGTCAAGTCGATCACCCTAGCTCCCAGGTTTTGAGTTTCTTAGCGTCAAATAAAAAGGTCACTTGTACCTCTCGTCCTTTAAATTTTCAGTGTCCAGCATGTCCGTTAGGAAAATCATTGCGTCTGTCATTACAACCTACGACCATAAAACATCTACTCTAACAAGTTGGATCCGCGAACTTGTGTTTGAGATTAAGCCTCGTTCCATAAAACCAGCTCTAATACCATGTGAAAATAATTAAGATGAAACACGAAAAGGAGACTAGAATTATGAATGATTTGTTTATTATGAGTGCTTAGTTTTAACCTAAATACAAATAAAGTATATATAGGTTAAACTGAAAGTATTATTCTACCCTTAATAAATAAGACTACATAAATATTATTGAACAGTTTCAACATGTGTTCGACCCTTTCAATTTTAAAATTTTAAATGAATTCATATGACATATTTCATCACTTGAAAAGCCTGAATTCATACAACACAAAGCACAGTCATTGCATGCATTTTAAGAATACCCACTTACATATTCAAATTCAAGAGCAGGAGGTGACACGAATTGATTCAGTGGCTCAAATGACTTGGTATCCTCATCTTTATTTCTTAACTGGAAGATAGAATGCTTCAAATAACAAATTCAAACATCCACCAATAAATATCTGAAAAGGAAAAAGAAGAATTGCAGTCCTATATCTCATATTAAGCACAGTGCCAAAAGATCAAGAAGAACCAAGGTGGTGGAATATAAATCTCTACTTGTTATTATTTTGTTTGTTTTTTCTTCTGTAGGAAACAGGACTGGGATGCCGATTTTAACCTACAGCGCCATGACAGGGATTGTTTTCTTCATATTATCCACCGTCACGTTCCCCAATTTGACATCTCTCTAGAGAATATTATGTGCGTGATTTGTTCTTTCAATGCTCTAAAATGTGCCAGGGCAGTGCTGGAAAGAGAGACGCATTTTAGAGAAGCAACTTTTATCACTCCTTCAGGATGCTACTCGATGAACCCACTGCATCGTGCAGCTCGGAAGGTTTAACCCTGAAATGATTGACTTGTGTCTTTTCTATGGAGACAGCAGATGTGTTATTGATGACTAGCACAATAAGATGCTTCTTGTCATGGGGTAATTTTTCGCTACATGAATAAACCCGTGCGGCAGCCTAGTCTCCCGCTAGACTCAGCCTTCCCTCGCCAATCTCACTCGTGTTTGCCTAGTAACTAAGCAAGCGGAATACACAAGTAAGAATAAGAATCAAAGTGCACAACAAGCTTTACAGGAACTCTTTCCCAATCGTTATTGATCTCGTACACAAAGGAAACTATACACAAATCTGTATGTGTGCTATGCACAAAGATTGCATGCTACACCAAGCTATCTCTAACTAGTGCTTTACATGTTCTTGCATGCCCCTACATGTTGGACAGTCCTTCGTCCAAGTTTCAGATCGTGCCAAGTCGAACCAATGACTTGCACAAGCCGTTTCGCGCTGCCGAATTCACATTTGCGTGCAGGCTGCCAATTCCTGCGATGCTGAATTCGCATCTGCGTGCAAGCTGCCAATGTCTTTGCTGCCGAATTCCACGACAACCCCTGTTCTAATCAACCTATGCCCCTGACGAGTTTTCCTGCTTGACATGGATAGTCCATCATCCAGCCCGTGTTCGTCAACAATCTGCGCAGCCAATTTTCCTTTGACGAACCTACAGCCGCACAAATCTGCGCTGCCAATTTTTTCCACTGTTGGCATAGCTGCCAGCACCCTTAGACATTGTTTTGGACAGCCTGCTTAAAGTGTGCACCTCGTGCACGTTTAACACTGTTACAAACCACCCCTATTAAAAGAACCCAACACCCTCGTCGGACAGATTCGAAGTATCCTCACACCGTATCTGTTCCTCGTCACAATCCATGTTTCTCCCACAAAACCTTTAGCTTTCACCACATTCAACAACAATTCAGTCCACCGAATTTCATCAACCTGTTTCAAAACCAAGTTGTGACACATTCTGTTTGGTTCGTTAGTTTTCCATAAATGTCAAACATATCATACTCGTAAGTCTGTTTCGCAAAGTTTAGATGCCACACCTAGCACCCAAGGAATTCGTCCCTTTCTTCACAAAATACAGCCATACAAAACCCCCCATCAAGGAATCATATGAACTCCTATACGAACCCATAATTCCTCATCTATTCCGTATTCCACTTGCAAGTATAAAATTCCAAATATTGCTTACTTGTACATTGTACAGCAATCAACTCATCCTGCCGAATTCGCCTCAGCCCATGTAAGGCTGCCGCTCTCCATCGCTGCCGAATTCTATGCGGTGTGTTTTTTGTTGGCACATCCTCACGCCTAGAGTTAAACCATGATTTGTCCATCGTCAAAGTTATAAAACTCCTCCGTGTTGGTCCCAACGTGACTAAAGTCCATCTCAGTCACTGTTTTGTCTTCTTTGCCCTGCACTGTCCATCGTCAAGGTCTCCACCGAAGACATCAATTTTGCCTCCCCCAAGGCAGCAAAGACACACCAAATCTTCATAGATTTATCTGGCCATTCGACCAAGTCTTCCTCAACTTCGTCGCTAAATTTTGCTTCCACCACCCTAAACATTCCTTCATCAAGATGCACAAAATTCCCCACTTTCTGCCCCTACAAGGCAGCAAGGCCAGACAACATCCTCACCAATATGCTGGCCCATGACAACTGAATTCCATCTCGATCGTCAAGCAAACGCATAACATTTACGTATGTCATATCCCCAACACCATCTTCCACACTGACAGCGTCAAGGTTTCCCTCTTTGGGCAACAAGCCCACAGAAAATAATTTCCATCGCAAGAGAAAAATAGTGTAAATTCATTTTCGAACCCTTACCGATTTGCCTTCTCGTCTGACCTTCCATCGTCAGTAGCAAGTTTGGGCTCTCTCCCACTGAATTGCTTCTTCTATTTTGCCCCAACCTTCCCATTTAGGCTTCGAAAAAAACTTAGAAACTCCCAGCAATCCCTTCGCTGGCCTCTGCTCTCAAATTTGTCATTCCATCAACAGTTTCGATGGTCGAATCAGCACCTATTTTGATATGATTCCTTTGTCATCACTTTGCGTCGCCCATAGATTAGTTAAGCCACCAAACTTCGTAGGCCTTTGAACACCAACACTGCCCAAAAATGCTAGCAAGTTTTTCCTAAAATGGCTTCAAACAAATCAGCCCTTCGATCTGCCCCACAACTATTCATCGTCTGTGCTACGAAACAACCCATCATTTCGTCAAGAACGCGAACTGCGCTCTGCTCCAAAGTTTTTGCCAGTCCATCGGCAGCAGCAATGCTTCTCCCAAATCAGTCCCTTTGATTTGTCCAGAGAAACATCAGCATTCTCGTCGCTGATCATTGCGCTGAAATCTGCCTATCCATCGGCAGAAGCAGTAGCTCTCCCAAATCAGTCCGTTGATTTGGCCACAGAATCATTCTCGTCGTCCTGCCAAGAAAGCAATCGCGCTCTGATACCAATTTCACAAACTATCCCAACGATAGCTTCAACAAATCAGTCCTTCGACCTACTGTCCACAAAACAGTCTCGTCGTCCTACCAAGAATGCAACCACACTCTGATACCAATTTCGCAAACTATCCTAACGATAGCTTCAACAAATCAGTCCTTCGATCTGTTGTCCACAGAACAGTCTCGTTGTCCTGCCAAGAATGCAACCGCGCTCTGTTACCAATTGTTACGGGGTAATTTTTCACTACGTGAATAAACTCGTACGGCAGCCTAATCCCTCGTTAAACTCAGCCTTCCCTCGCCAATCTCACTCGTGTTTGCCTAGTAACTAAGCAAGCAGAATACATAAGTAAGAATAAAAATCAAAGTGCACAACAAGCTTTACAGGAACTCTTTCCCAACCTTTATTGATCTCGTACACAAAGGAAACTATACACAAATTCGTATGTGTGCTATGCACAAAGATTGCATGCTACACCAAGCTATCTCTAACTAGTGCTCTACATGTTCTTGCATGCCCCTACATGCTGAACATTCCCCATGCATGTTGCTGCTTACCCATACATGCCGCCCCCTCAACCAAAAACTACAACAAGTATTTATAGACAAGCATTTACAAGGCACACCCCTCATTCCTACTTTTAAGGAAGTAGTGGGACACTATCTCACCCATGTTCACCCATGAACATAGTGGCCTCATTATCTACCAAGTAATGGTAAGTTTTCCCCCCCATGATCCCCCATGATCTTAGTGGGTTAAGAGCAACCCCTGGTCAGCCCCCATGTTCAGCCCCCATGATCCCATGATCTTGGATATCCATAATTGCCACTACCCACGTTCTGCATGCCCACCTGGCAGCCCCATCTGCCAGCTCTTGCTGTGTCATTTGTTGAGTCACTCACATGTCTTGGACAGTCCTTCGTCCAAGTTTCAAATCATGCAAGTCGAACCAACGACTTGCACAAGTCGTTTCGCGCTGCCGAATTCGTATCTGCGTGCAGGTTGCCAATGTCTTCGTTGCCGAATTCCTCGACAGCCCCTGTTCTCGTCAGCCTATGCCCCTGACGAGTTTTCCTGCTTGGCATGGACAGTCCATCGTCCAGCCCATGTTCGTCAACAATCTGTGCTGCCGATTTTCCTTTGATGAACCTACAGCCGCACAAATTTGCGCTGCCGATTTTTTCCACTGTTGGCATAGCTGTCAGCACCCTTAGACACTATTTTGGACAGCTTGTCAAAGTGTGCACCCCGTGCATGTTTAACACTGTTACACTTCCACTCCATGTGGCGCTTCTTATGTGTAGTCCGGAAGTGCTCGGGTACTACAAATCATTGCATAGATGCTCTATTGTCTGGGAAGGGCTGCTCGGTTAGAGGTGTGTTGTTTGCATGTTCGATGGGGACAAAACGAAGACAATTCCTAAGTTTGGAGTATACTATATGGAAGACGTGCTTTTTGAGGCACTCGACTATTGATTGTATTTATGCTTCTACGTACCTTTTCGATTCTTGTTAACTTTACCTCCTTTTTTCTTCAGGGATCTGGCAGAGTAGTGGGGAGATTGTTTATATGATCTCACCTTGAGTTCTCAAATCAAAGAGTTACTGTTCCTGTTTTTATGTAACAATTTTCCGCTCTTTAGTATTCTTTGTACATGATTGACGGATGACATTGAGCTATATGCAGAATAATCTCCGAACTCCTTTAGTTTGCTTTAAAGTAGAGTAAAACAAACTAGAGACACCACACTTTCGAAACAAAAAGAAGAAAGCTTCTGAGTTCCTTCATCTCCAGCTTGGAATGAAAGCTTTCCGTTCGCCATGTTTTGTTTTGTGAGTTATAAATGATCTAGTTCTGATAAATAAAAAAGGCAAAGCCGTTAGCACTTGCTCAGGGTTTTTCATTTCTTGATCCATGCAAAGCTAACCAATAGCTAGAGTGGGAAACCATGCTTTTAGGACACCAGCAGTGTCCCAACGAGAGACTTAAAACATGGTAAACAAAAGGTACTTAAATTTATCCCCTGGGAATTAGATGTATGCCTAACAATTTAAGGCAGAGTTTTCGATTCTGAAAATGCCATCTTCAAATCAATATTGACAGAGCAAGCTGCTTCAGAAAAAAATAAAAATAAAAAATGAAGGAATTGCATTTATAAAGCACTAATTACAACATGGATAAAACCCAATTATAGATATAATAGACGAGATAATAAGGTTGGATAAAACAAGACATTCATTTTTTATAATGTCAGAAAATCAAGTGGTAATGAATCCATTTCGCTTTAATGTCGAGAAATCAAATGAGAATCATGTAGTTCCTTATATAGGCAGACAGTTCTTTGGCATCGCCATGGCAAAAGGAGCCACAACCTTTTCTTTGTACAACACATGGAAAATGGGTGTGAAGGAGGAAGCCCATAAACAATGACAAGGTTTTTTCACATTGCATATGCATTTATACATCAACCATGGCGGAAGGAAATGAAGAAATGTAGAGCCATCCTCCATAAATACTCATACTTTTAGCTCCTTCTTTCAAGTGCCATGAAAGTGATAAGAATATGAAATAATGTTAATTAGATGAACCGATGGAGAAATAATCAGCTCTTAAGAAACCTCCAAGGCCCCATACCAGTTCCTATCCTGCAGGTGTTGATGTATAAAGTGAAAATGAAGTAAAATGAAAGAAATTGTAGAAAATAACTTATTTGAATATCATATATTTACCATTTCGACATGATTTATCACCTTAAAAAACCAGCTAATGCACGCAAACTCATGAAAGTGGCCAACGCAACCCAGATGCCAACATAACCATGACTTGAGGATAGGGTAAATAAGCAAAGAATGCTTATAATTGCCACCAAAACCTGGGAGGTGCAAGGAGACACAAAGTGAAAAAAGATGATGTAAGAGAATTTAACATGAAGACTCACATTTACTATTGCCAAAATGCAGATGATAGAGTAAATGAATCCAAACATCCTGGACTTGGAAGGTGGCTGTAAGATTATTTACTTTTTTTTTCCTGATGCTTTCTTATAAGCCAAACTAAGCTTTGAAAAACAAGTAGGGAGAATTGAGAGGCAAAGTATACCATTGAGTAAGCGGAATATGCAAAATCTGACGCTCCATAGTTGACTCCATCAAAAACAAAGGCCAAAACATTGATTGGTTGAGTTGCTGCAACAAACTGATGGGAAAAAGTGCGAAAATCTTTATTCACAAAATGATCCAGAATCCATGGAGCTAGAAAGAAAGAAAATACACTACTTTTGTTGACAGAAGAAATGCAGTGAAGATACCGGGATGCCCACACTAATAAGGTGCAAAACACTGGCGTCTTTTGTAAACAATCTCGAAGCAAACTGTAATCCAACTGAAAGGATGATCGAGAGCACTACACCTAGGACCAAAGCATACTGCAATACCACCACAGACAATATATATATAAAAGTGAAAACAAAATAAGTAGCCATCATATATCTGTACTACAAGAAAGAAAAAAATAAAGAAAAATGCCATGCTTCTTTTCTATTTTATTCAGACCAAGTCATCCCTTCTTTTTGTTTATTCCTTTTCTATCAGTCTTTTTTTAGATAAGAACTTTTTTAAACTGACCAATTCTTAAAAATGATGGTGGAAGAAGTAGAAGAGAATGAAATATAAATCATAGAGGAATCGATATTATCTGATGGCATGACAATATATAAATATTTTAATGATTAATTATTTAAAATTATAAAATTATTTGTGAGTACTTAATATTAGTTATATATCAGCACTTGATCCATTCCAATAAAACTACTACTTCCGTTAAAAAGGAAGCATACCTGTAATACACGAGAAGCTGTGGCTGTGGCTTTGTCATAATCCTTCTTTGCAAATGCACTTGCTAGGATTGCCTGAAAAACATGGGGAATCCATTACCATCTGATCACATGGAGAGACTCAGAATCAAAACACACTTAATACTAAAGCTAGCTCGCTACTCCAAGAAACAAAACTATATATGTACGTCCAAAAAGAACCTAAAATTTGATTAAAAGACTTGGAAGGAAAGGCAATTTAATTATCCCAACTCTCAAGATGGATTGTTGATATGGAAACTATTTAAAGTTAGCATGTATTAAGACAATTTGATATACCCTGCTTTCCAGTTCTAGGATACTTCGGAACCAGAAGGCAGAGAGAGCTTATGATAATTGCTGGAAGAAGGAAGACTCTTCCCAAAAATTTTCCATTTTTGGCAAGTATCATGTGATTAAACCAAACTTTTAGTCAATAAGAAGAAGATTTTTCCCAAGAAAATTTCGAAGAGCTTTGGTTCAAATTTTGGAGATGATGTATATGTATTTCTGGTCATTTAAAACTTCATGCACAGGCGAGTGGGGAGTTGCTTCTTTATCAATGAATGCAGGTGATGGTGTAATTATCACTGCGGTTATTGCATTTACATACAATTCACATTTCTTACCTGTCCAGCCACAGCCAGACCATCAGCAAGCAAAGAGGTCGCCAACCAAATCTGCAAGGAAACCTGAAATGCAGCCATTGATGTAGATCCGTGCCTTGTAGCCAATGATGCTGCCAGAGTGACACAGGCTGTTGCAGCTATTACTCTTACGAGGAGAAGACACCCTTAATGGAAGCAAGGAAAAGTCTAGAATACATCAGTGATGGTAGCCATTAACAGATAAATGCCATAGGAAAGTGAGACAGTTGATATGCACACAGACACACAGGAAAAAATAAAGAATGCCTCACCATTTTTGAGAAACCGGCCAATTTGGAGGTCTTCCATGCTTGGTGATAGTAGATCAACATGTTTAATTAATTTCCATAACAGTATTATAGAGATTAAGTACCTGTGATAACCATAGACAAGTCGTAAATCATGGTGCCCGCACCATACAATTTGCAGACATCAATCTAAGTACAATACGAGATAAGAAACCACAAAAAATGTGTATGCTATACTATTAGCAGAAAGATAGAACTTACTGAGAAATGACATGTGCAATGGCTGCACCACTGACATCCATTCGGAATACGAATATAAATATGGGATCTAATACAATGTTTGCCGCATCTCCAATAACTACATAAATATCAACAGGTAAAATATCAATTATTTTGGACTAGACCATGCATACTATGCTTTGTTAATTCGGCTATCAACACACTAAGGGGAATGCAACAAGAGAAATCATCTCACCAGTAGCATATAAAGGAGTTTTTGTATCCTTAATTCCTCGAAAAACCCCTTGCATAGCCAAGGAAAGGAGAACAGCAGGAGCACCGAGTGACCTCAATATCAAGTATCGTTCCGCTGGTATTAGCATCGGAGAATCCTGCAGACACAACATAACTTCCTAAGAAAAAAAAATCTTTATGGGGAATTTGAAGTTCAAACAAGAGAGATTGCTGGGTAAATCACTTCCCGCTGTTTGATGAAGTGGTGAGAAACAATTTGCATAAAATTGCTTCGTTAACTTTCATGGTGGAAGCAGATATATTTAAGCAATTTCTCCATATAACAAACTTAATACCAGCATCATATTTAAGCAATTTCTCCATATATTTAAGCAATTTCTCTAACTAGCATCATATCAACTCACCAACAAGATAATAAGAAAGTAAACAATCATCCAGAGACAAATATGGATTGTCAAGTTGCTGCAAAGACTAGAAGGTGCAAAAGAAATGGGGAATAATAACCAAACATTCAAATCACTCAAGCTAGTGCACTTACAGAATTTACACCCATGTAGCTCAAGATTGGTTTAGCAGAAAAGGTGAGGAATAAAGTTTGGATTATGCCAAGAACACAACCAACGAGCAAAGCAGAAGAAGCAGATGGAATATGCCTTCTCTCATATTCCCTTTTGGTGTAATTACTGCTCACGGATGATGATTTGTATGTGGACTCTGCTCAGAGAAGAACAGAGAAACAGAACATCTTACACAGGTTAGAATTATTCAAAAAATCATAGAAAAGTTAAGTAGAGACCACGAATCATCTTGGCAAAACAATAGCAGAAGTATACCAGCTTGAGGTAACAGCTCTTCCATTTCTTTATTGACAGCAAAACGACATTGAAGTTTTGCCTCTTCATGGTCTTCAGTAGTCAATCCTCCAGTAGCATCTTCCTCAGCAACCAAAGAAGTTGTGATACTAACAAGTGGGAATATGGCAATCTTGGACACTTGATTGAAAACAGCAATAGAAACCCCAACAGCAGCAAGCTCCACAGGGCCTGTGCAAAAGAACATAAAAACTGAAACTAAGTACTATACCTTGTGCTTGTTATGCTGGTAGTAGTTATCACTATTTCAATTGAAATAGATATCAATTCAATTTAGCAAGCATGCTAGTTACAACATCAAACACAATATGTTGATGTTCTTCATAGTTTTGTAGTGGTATTCAACCATCATCATTTAAAAAAGAAACAAATAAAAATTCCCATAATGTGATATCTATTATATACATGCAGCTGTCTTCTCCAAAAAAAAAAAAAGAAGTTGCAAGCACAAACCTATATGGCCAATGAATGCTGTGTCAATTAAAGAAGCAATAGGGTCTGCTGCTAAAGCAAGTGCTGCAGGAATTGCAATTTGTGCTATTTCCAGCCCCAACTCATCCTTCCTGAAAACACTCCTGGCCAAACAATTAGGGAATAAAATGTTAGATTTTATCAAATCATCGTTAACCTTTCATAAGGTAACAATTAATCTCAAAAACCAGAAAGAAACTGATCTCCTGAAAACAAAGAAAAAAAACATTTATCAACAACGAACAAAGTCCATATCGGCTTTATTTTATACATGGATGTTGTTGACGTCCATTGGTAACCAAAAGGAACTAAACTAATAGTTTCAGAAACAATACCTTGCGTCCTTGAAGAACACAAAGAGAGGCATCTTGGCCATGTTTCTCCATAGATAAAGAACAGCATCAGCGGCGAACATTGGCTATAATCTTACAAAACCAACAGATGGAGTCAATATTACTAGTCCTTTATCAGAGAGCTCCAAATTATGAAAAAAAATCAAACTCAACAACCCTCAACATCAAATACACGAGAATCAAATAACCAAGAAGTTCAAGTATGTCAAAGAACTGTTCGTCAAACAAGTTGACAAGGAAAAAAATGAAAGCAGAAAGAACCTGGAAAAAAGAAAACGCACCCAGCCTATGAATCAAGGTTAACAGAGAGTTAGTGGGCAAAAATTGATAAGAGAAATACGAGTTCTTGGAGTGCTGAACTAACCATGTTTAACCCAGGACAGGAAGGCGGAGTCCGCATATACCTCCCTCGGTTACGCTAAGCCTCATGATATTGAAAAACTATAAAATATGCATTAAAAGTGCCTTGTTGCTTTAACTTAACATGTCACTGTCACGAACCGATCCCCGACCAATAACCGGCATATATGTAAGGTCTCTCTCCATGTTATTTACCAATACAAACTCAAACATATATATAAACCTTTCCCTTTAACTCAACTAGAGTTCTATGCAGTATTTGATAGCATAATTAACTTCATAATACAAATCAATTATTACAATATAATTCAATAAAAACACTAACTAGATATAATAAAATAATATTAATTACAAATAAAAAAACAAGTTTTAAAAGTCCAACAAAAATAATCTATTAACAAAGCTATAAGTTTGAAGAGAATAACTAATAAAAGGATGAGTTCAACGACTTAATAAATGCATAATATTCAATATACACCTACAATGTAATACAATAATGAGAATATATACAAGATTGGCTTTATGTTTTTACAAGTGAGTTTCACGAGCAAGCCATAACAAGAATATAAAAAGGTAAAACTCGTCAAAAAATCAAAATGCAGTGAGCATAATGCTTCAAACAATGAGGTTATCAGTCACTAAATATTGGTGACTCCCCCGACTAACTAGGATTAAGAACTACGATGTGCACAAAAACTAAAACTATTCTGTTAGTATGAGGATTCTAACTGACTGATATATCATAGGGTCATAATCAAACAAACAAATTCATAGCCTAGCATGGAACCACGTGATATATATATATATGTGTGTGTGTGTGTGTGTGTGTGTGTGTGTGTGTGTGTGTGTGTGTGTGTGTGTGTGTGTGTGACTTGTGCTTCATTGTAGGACATATATTTTTATTTTTTATAAAAAAAAAAATTATATATGCAAGTTTTTTCAACACATTTCTGTAGTTTAAAAAATTTAAGTTCAAATAAATTTGTTATGCATATATGTGATTAAATAAATCGAAAACTATGTACGCAAATAAATAAATAAAAAGTCAATACCTGAAAATAGAACTTAAAAAATCAAGAGACAAGTATAAATCAAGATATTTAATTTTGAAAGATAGGACATTTATCCAATTGTGTTTACTAAATTTATTTATTAAAATAATTTTTTTATTTAAGCAAATGATAATAGAAATAGAGACACAAATTAAATTGATCGAATAAAATAAAAGGGAAAAAAATCATACAAGGCTGCATATATTAGAAATATTATCTGAAAATATTTTTTTTTTCAAAAATAAAGTTCATTCATACAAAAGATTAAAAAAAAATATAGATGAATCAGAAAAACTCTTCAAATTTAAATGCATAACTAAAAGAATTAATCATCATTTAAAAAAGACTCTCCAAACAAAATGACAAAGAGAAGGGGTACTAATTTAAATATAAATCTAAAAAAATAGATAGAAAACCGTAAAAAAAGAATCAATAATTTAAAAAAATCAGGAAAAAAAATTAGAGAAAAAAGCAAAAGTTATGCTAGGCCTGCTAATTTGCCCTATTTTGTCAAGGCCTGTATGATTGAACCTTTAATTATTTTTTTGTTTGCAACTGGGGAAGATAACATGTCATCCACCCCAAGTTGTTTTAGAAAAAATCAGACGACGCGTCATCTGATTTGCCCAGATTCTAGCACCTGTGGTGGCCAGAAAATCGGTGCTTAAGTTTTTTTACCCAAAAACCTTTTTTCAATTTATTTTGACCCAAAACACCTATAAAATATCATAGAAACCGCAATAAACTTATATATGGTTTCAAAAAACCAAAAAAACAACTACCAAAAAAACCAAAATCAACTCGAATCCAAAAATTAACTCGAGTCCAAATATATTTTTCACGAACTTTAAAGGTAGAAAAACACATAATATAAACTCTTTTTATCAAATGGAACCATTTGACACAAATATAATCTATTTTGGTGGTCTAAATCGGTGTCACCGACACTTTTCTCTCTCTACCATCGGAATCCACCGACCTCTTTCTCTCCTCTCAACTAGAGACTAAAAATAACAGAAATAAACTGTTGCATCAAAATTGAATTGGAAAATTATTAAGATACAAAAATTATAAAATTTGCATGATTTTTAAAATTTAAGGACCAAAGTGTATCTTTTACGAAACTTATGGCATGCCACCTATATTTGATCTTTTTTTTATTTTAGTTTTTTTTTTTTTTCAATCCTACTTTTTTATAAGAAATTAAAATTAATTAGTCTTTAATTAGAACTAAATCGTTAAATAAAAAAGTTTGAAAATAAAATTAAAAAAATATAAAATTTTACATAATGTGAGAAGATGAAGAATGAAAGCGTGCTCAGTAAAAAAACACTAAAGCTTTTTAGAATAATACTTTGTATGGAAAACTCTACTCCTATTGTACCTACAGAATTAAAAAGCGACGGCGAGCAAAACTTGTCGCCGGAGTCAAATTTTCAAATAAGCAAGGGTAGGTTTGAAAGGGTTGGCTCTCCACTATAAATAATAATATTTTCAACATCGGTATTATGAGGTATGTCCCTTTTGAATTTTAATCATTATGTGGATGTAATGGAGATCAAAAGATCTACTACCTACTGCCTAGGTTGTCTTTCAATATTGTGATTTGATCTTCTTTTAAAAGTAGTATCTTCATTTAGTGTTTGCTAGGTTACTTCCTGCTAAGTTTTTGAAGGTAAGAAATAATATTCTAATTTTTTTTTTAACATTATTATGAAACCAGTTTAACAGGTTAAATTTAAAAACTTGAGTGATTTGTTATCTAATTTAGATTTTAAATTAAATAATATGAAAGTGGCTTTAACATAATCTAGATTAAAAAAAAAACAAATATGGATTGACTTAAAAAAATTCAAAGTAAGATTTTTAAAAAAAAATTAAAATGATAATATATTAACCCACCAAACTAGTTACCCCAATCAGGTTATGAGTTTCATTGAGTTTAATAACATTTTTGTTATTTAGTTATATGATAAAAAATATTAAGAGAAATTAAAAATCAACAAAATATTAAAAAATAAAGCTAATAAAAATCAATGTAAAAAAAAAAAAAAACCAAACCAAGCTCAAGGGCCTAGGTGGACTAGCATGTCTGGACCTTAAGGAAAGCCCGAGAGCTTGGTTATGGGGCAGGCCCACTCATTTAAGCTATTTTTATTTTTTTTCTACCTCTTTTTTTTAAAACAAAATCCTAAAATTTGGCCATCAATGTAGAAGCTAGAAGATTACAGGTGTGGGTTTTTAGGTTGAAAATAAAAACACCTCAAAATATCATAAAAATCAATATAAATTACCTAACAACCCAAAATGACTCAATAAAATAAAAATCAATCGAATTTAAAAAAATTAAAATTGAACTCAATTTGTCATCCTCGACATGTTTAGAGGAAAAACAATTGTCATGGAACTCTTGTCATCGAATAGAACTCTTTTTTACAAAGCTTGACTATTTTAATTGTTAAACCAATCAAGGAGTTACATAGAGTTTCGCAATATATACTCTTCACACACAAGTGGAGTGTGAAGAGAATTTTCAAAGAGAATTATTCCCTAGAGATCAGTTGGAGAGCCTACAAATTCTTAAAGAGAGTTCTTGTGTTAACTATTAGCAACTGAATATTTAAGTTAAGATGATAATAGTTTGAAAATCACTAGATATTTTAGCAAGCTACTACGATAAAAAACAAAACAGAGTATTTATCTTGACAATTAAGGTAATATAGTTACAAAAAAATTATAATAAGAAATATTTCTATTGTAATCTTCTAAACTATTGAAAGTTGTCTATTTTGAGTTTAGCTGCTCTAGAGAGTGTTTTTAATTTTTTAAGAGTTCTTCAAAAAGTTTTTTTTTATAATTAAATAACTTGTTTATTTAAGTTTTTTGCATTTATATTTATGTGGTTACTCTTTAATATTTGAAAAGTGTTATCACATTACTTTTTAATATATAAAAAATAGAAACGAGATTGTCACTTCGCATGAGACATGAATTCAAGCAATGTTCTTGAATGAAAGAATTGTATTTCTTTCTTTAAATGCATAGATATTATGAATTATGTGGTGCCTTTCTTTTCAAATGTAATAAAAAAAAATATCAATGATGTCTGAAAAATAAATGACGAAATGTGATTTGTATTTATGGAATTATGGATAACATTATTGTAATTTTAGATTATAAATGAAAAATTATTATTTTAAGGATTTTTAGTCATTAAAATAAATATAATAATAAACCTGTAAATAATCAAAACAAATTATTAATTTTTTTAGAAAATACTAATCATTAATGCGCGTATAAAATTTAAAAATATAATATAATTTCTCAAATTATAAAAAAAACAAGATCAAACCTTAAATAATCTTTTTTTTATTAATATAAATATCTAAATCAAATCAACTTGGGTATATCTTAAATAATTTTATATGCCGAAACCTTGATAGGATTTTTATAATTACCCCAAGCAGGTATAGAAAGAATCATGTTCGTTATGGATTCCTGGCTGTACCGATAAAAGATAAGGAATCATTCATTAACAAATATGTTTGGGAGGGCGGTTATAGTTATTATATTTTTTGTTAAAATATATTAAAATAATATTTTTTTTATTTTAAAAAAATTATTTTTAAAATTAGTATATAAAATGATCTAAAATATATAAAAAATTAAATTTTAATTAAAAAAATTAAATTTTTTAAAAACATGATATATACTGCATTCGCAATCAAACATGTCTCTTCCCGATGCCAACTCACCCACTAAAGCCACCTATTTAGCGGCCAATTCAGGTTAGGTCAAATCATGAATCTTAGACCGGGTTAGATCCCGAGGCTTGAGCCAGGTATAACTGTGTTAAAATCAATAATAATATTCTTACTTTTTAGGGACAACTCTTGTAACTATTGTTATTTAAAAATAAATAATTATTATTCTGAAAAATCAGTAAAAATATATTTTAGATAATGGTTTGAGATTATATAATTCCAAAATCTATTTTTAGACAAAGCTACATCAAGTATGATTATAATTATATAATTCAATGTAATCTTTTTTTTTTATTTGTTTGGTTATACTATAATCAGTAATGTACTTCAAATTTATATATTTAAAATACTTAATTTAATGAAACTGACTAAAAATTATGTAACTTCAAAGTTAATCTATAGTACAAAAATTAAGGAATCTATAGTTTTTAGTTACACTCGGATATAAAATTCCAAATTCTTTGCAATTGGTTCATTTTATAGGGATGTCTTCCCTTCACAGCATAAATAATTTAGTTTCTTAGATTGCATTTCATTAGTATCACAAGATAAAAGAGACAAATACAGGAGAGAAAAAAAATTATTTGGGAAATAAAAATAAATCTATTTCTGGAATTGTTTGAGATATATACAAGAAAACCTATCTTCTCTGTTCCAATCATTTCCATCTCTTTAATCTCGAATCAGTAACGAACACTATCTAAATAGACAATAAAGCAGTGCCGCATTGCTTCTGCTTGTACCATCACACACCAGTGGATCACCCCTAGACAGTCAGTTTCAGAAATAAATAAGAAAAACCGTAAAGCAAACAGGTTGCACTACTCAAGAAACATGCGCAAACAAGCAAGGAAAAACAGGATTTTCCACAAGATTAATAACTTATATTTTAAATTAGCACCCTGCCTCAAAAAATGATGAACATAAACAAACATAATAGAAATACCTGATAGGATGGTGAATCAAAAACGTAACACCTCTTTGCAATCGCTTAATAAACCAGAGTTCCTGCTCCTCGACTCCAAGCCTGAAGACTAGGTTAATGACAGAAAAAATGGCTTCCTCCTGCCAAAAGGAGCCCCTTTTGGTGCCTTCTATGTATCTTCACCTTGTTTTGTTGTCTTGCAAATGGTTACATATGAAATACATTCTAGCAAGGCCAAACAAATCTCTTACAATTCAGTCACCAATAGTCAGCACAAGAGCATTTCCCATCTTCAAAACGATGGAACCGGTTGTTATCCCTCACAATGATTACTCTCCCAGAGAGTTTGGAAATAAACTTGATTGCATTATGACAATCACCGCAAACTCGCAAGTTCTTCATAATCCTGATTGGCCTGCCAAGCGGGATGGAAATGAGCCCAAATGCAATGGCCAGTCTTTCACTATGGTACCTAATGGTCTGGTTTTTCTCTTCACTACCCACCTCTCGCAGCACAAAACTTGTGTCTGCAACATAACCAGCTCTCTCCATTTCCTCTCCCAACTCCTCCAATTTCTGGTAAATTTCTTTCATTCTAACATGAAACCTATCCCCTGCTGCAAATTTGTGAACTCTATTTCCCTCCTCGATCCAACTCAATCCAGTTTCCTTCTTCACCCCTCGGTCCCTAAGCATCTTTCTAGCTTTGGCTGCATCCTCATACCTTCCAGCAGCTGCATAAGCATTCGATAACATCACATGCAAACCTGAACTTACAGCACCCAACTCGAAGACTTTATCAGCTGCGAAGGCTGCCAAGTCAGTGTTCCCATGAATGCGACACCCTGTTATGAAAGCTCCCCACACAGATTCTGTTGGTTCTGTAGGCATTCCCTTGATAACCGAAAGTGCTTCCTGCAATTTTCCAGCACGGCCAAGTAAGTCCACCATAGAAGCATAATGCTGGGTCCCTGGCTCAATCTCATACTTCTTCATGAGTGCAAAATAGTTCTTTCCTTCTTCAACTAACCCTGCATGACTACAAGCGTAAAGCACACATAAAAAGGTAATAAAATTTGGTCTCATCCCAGCATTTTCCATCTTCTTAAACAAATCAAATGCTTCCTTCGTATGTGCATGTTGAGCACAAGCGATCAGCATAGCATTCCACATCCCAAGATTCTTAATAGGTACCTCATCAAAAACCCTATAAGCTCCTTCAATAAGACCACACTTCGAATACAAGGAAATCAAAGAACTACCTACAAAACCCGACAAATCGTAACTCGTTTTGAAACACAACCCATGTATTTGCTTCCCAAGTTCAAGCAATGTAGCACTACCACACACCCTGATTACACTTGAAAGCGTAAAATCATTCACATCTAAACCTTCTAATAAAGCCTCTTTAAACAACCTCATAGCCTCCTCATGTTCACCCAATTGAGTATACCCATAAATCATCCCACTCCAAGAAACCACATTCCTCTGCGGCATTTCATCAAACACATTCCTCGCTTCGTTAATATCCCCACACTTGGCATACATATCAACCAAAGAACTCCCAACAAACACATCAACATCATACCCAGTTTTAATAACCAGACAATGCACAGATTTCCCAGCATCACATCTCCCCAAAATCGCACACGCTTTAGTAGCACTGGGAAAGATATGATCATCAGGGCATAGATTTTCGCCAATCATCCGACAAAAGTACTGAATGGCAAGCACCGGTTCCTCATTCTGTGCAAATGAGGATATAACAGAGCTCCAAGTAGTCGATGATTTCCTTTCGCTCTCTTCGAAAACTTGGCGGGAAAGAAGGGGCAGCTGTGTCTTCGAATAGAAGTTGATAAGGTAATGGCAAACGAGAGGGATTACTTGTAGGCCAGATTTTATTATATGGGCATGAATTTGTTGGCCCTTTAAAAGAGACCTTGAGCGTGTTTGTGACAAAAGGAGGTCACATATGTGCCCATACTTCTTTTCAGAACAAAATCGGTTTGGTGGATTTTGTGGGGTTATGGTGCCTTCTTGAGACAAAGATTGGGTTTTTATTATTGGATTTTGGTGCTGGGATTTTGTTAAGATATTTTGTAAGGGCACGTACAGTGGTCTTTTAGGGCCATGCTGAAGCATCGGAGAGGGAGGGAGGGAGGGAGGGAGGGAGGGAGGGTTCGTTACTCTGCCCCTGGGTTTCAAACTTGGTTTTTGTAAGTTTATATGATAGTCAGGTGCCGGTTGGCGGGAGAGAGGACAGCAACATGAAGGGAATGTGACGAGGGTAGGGTCAGTCAGAGTTTTGGTGTTTTTCAAAGCACGTTAGATTGGAAATATATTAAAATAAAATTATTGGTGATGGTATACAAATCTTAAGAAAATAAAGTTTAGACCACGGCCCAAAAAACAACATCGTCGTCGCTTGGGCTCTAGCTTAAAAGGCTACAGCCGGCCTGGCCCGAATAGATCCCCTCTTTTAATACCATGTTTAAGATTAGAAATTAGAGGTAAATTGATAAAATAACATTTTAAATAATATAAATGTAAGTTTTTTATTATGTGTATTTTAATATAAAAAAATCCATTTTGAAAAAAAAATTGTTATGGAGTGAAATAAATAAGTGTTTTATTTTTTTTTAATAATTTTGATGTTATTTTTTTTCCACATGGCTATATTTAATTGGTTTATTTTTTTGCTGGCCTCATTTTGTTAGTTTTTTAAAAAAAGATATGTAAAAATAGTATTTGTGAGAGAGAAAAGGCATTTTATTATTTTGTTTAGCTTTTTTCTTAGAGCAAGAAAAATAAGTAAAGAAAAGTTAAAATATTACTTTTTTATTTTTTACTATTCATTTAACTCTCGCGTTGGAATTACTCTAATACACATACTAAACTTAAGGAGTCAAAACATGGAACTACACATGGCCAACACACATATGTTTTCTATGCTTTTTATTGATATCATCATCAAGTTGTAGTTTTGACATGCTACGTCTTTTTTTATTTATTTATATTATTAAAATTATAAAAATTTATTAAATTCAATCAAATTAATTACCGGAGTCTTGCTTTTTTAAAAATACTTCCATCACCTTAATTTTTTTTTTACAATGAAAAAAATTGGGACTGACCCACAGAGTATCACTTATCTAGTACTTTCTATTTCCGGTCCAGTCCAATTTTAAAAAACATCCTACACCGCAATCAGAAACTTGCCCTAAACTCTACTTCTATGCAGATAATGTTTGTTATTCAAACTTTATACAAACCATCATCTAATCTTCCACCTTTAGAGCGTGTTTGGTAGTGTGGTTGCAGATACTTTTCAAATAGTTTTTCGTGCCGAAATGCATGCCAATGATGTTTTTTTATTTTTTAAAAATTATTTTTGACATCAGCACATCAAAACGATCCAAAAAGTATAAACCGCACTTAATTTTAGTAAAAAAAAAAAATCAAATTTGCACGAAACGCAGGTACAAACGCAGTACCAAACATTCCCAACCTCCAACCAACTTTTCATTATATATATTTTTTTCGTTTATGAAAAGCTACCACTGCCTTTGTCGTTACCAATAAGCCATTTATCTTGAGACAAATCCAACCCAAAATCACGACTCCCACCAACAAAAACAGCTCAAAATTGATTCATTTCAACTATCTCTCTACCCCTCCGCTAGCGAATCATATACCAATTTTCTTCGACTTGTTTTAAGAGGTTGATGAGTTATATTATGAGTATACAGTAATAAACTTTAGAGATGAAATGTTGTTTTTGATGCAAGATCATTGTTGAAGCAAAAAAAAACATTTTACAAGTATATGAAGGTATAATTAATTAGAAAAAAATATTTTCCATTCCATTTTAAACAAAAAAAACACCCTATAAACATCATTAAATTAATCTCTTAGGTCAGAACATCCTAAATTGATTCAAAAATACTAAATTAAATCATCCAAAAAAAAAAATTTTCGATCCAGATCTATTTTTTCAAACAATATAAAGGCTAAAAATCATCAGGATCAAACTTATTTTGTCAAATGGGATTTTTCGACATCAAACTTGATCATTTTAACTAATGCAATCATGACAATCAATAACTTTCTCTTTCCTTATTGTTTTCAGGTGAGTTCCTCTCTTATCTTTTTAACTCAGATAGTGAAATGCAACGAAAATAAACTTTGAGATTAGAATGAAAATTGTTACTGTTTTTAGGTTAGCCATATGTTTTCTCTGTTTTTTATATTTTAGCTCTTTATCTTTTAATTTAGTTTATATACTGTAATTTGAAGTCTAACTTTATCTAATTAGGTTATAGAAGGATTTAATTGAAAAAAAATTAAAATAAAATTGAGGTGATTCACTCTTTATAATAAAAAAATAAAAAAAGAACTGAACATATATTATTTAGTTGTTTTTGTTAACAAGGAGATGAATACTATGTGTTACTGTGTTTTTCATTTCTTAAAAAAAAAAATCATAAAAACTGATTTTTTAGTATTTACAACAGAAATGAGGAGATGATAATAAAGGTTAGATTAATAAATTTATGCTAAAGAGGTGTAAGGAAGTACAAAAGCAATTGAACTCTATTGAAAAAAAAATGGACTTATTAAGAAAATAAATTTAATTTCTTTTTTTTTTAATTTTTAACAACACCCCTATTGCTTATTGTATTTTATTCCAGAAATGTGGTGGAGCCATCATCTGTTTTCAGGGTGTGTTTAAATTGTTTTTTAATATACTTTTCAAGTTAATTTTTGTTTAAAGAAATATTAAATTAATATTTTTCATCTTTATTTCTCTTCACCGATCATTAATAATTTTTTTCTATTTTCAGTGATATTTAACTCTTCAATTTATTAACACACAAAACATCCTTAAATATCAGTATTTACATCCTAAAAAACTGCTCTTATTTTCACTACTCATGATGTAATAATTCACCTTTTATTTTTTAATCCCGTACCGAATTTCACCTAAAGTCTAATATTCCAATGCTCCTGTGACAACAAAAACCACTGGCCCCGCCTAAGCCCCGCCCCCGGGAAGCTAGCCCCTCCAATGGGCACGAAGAAGTTGGACAACTTATCTAGTTAAAAACTTGTCACGGCGGCCACTTGTGTTTCGTAGCTGAGAAAGTCAAATGTCATTTAATATTTAAATGCATTAACCTTATCGTAAACCTAAAAGCATAAACTTCCCTTTCATTTACAATTTTATTTCATCGAAGGAATTTTTCCTGTCAGGCTCAATTGTGGGATTTAGTCCCCTGTAACCATACTTTTAAAATCCGCCCGGCCTCCAGGTTGTCTCGGGATTCGGTCGATCCAAGACTAAAACCAGGTCGGGTTGAAGAAAAAATAGAAAAAAAAAAACTCGGTGTGACCCGGTTGATCCAACGGGTTGACCCAGCAAGAACCGGTTGCAAACATGTTGACTTTTATTTATTTATTTATTTTACTAAAATGATATCGTTTTGATTTTAAAAAAAACTAATCCGATAAGCTGGTCAAAATTCAAAACTCAGGTCTTGGACCGAGCCGGCCACCGGACGGGGTGTTAAAATTATGCTTGTAACCCATTGTGACCCAAATAATTAATTCTCCTTGTAAATTAATATGGTCTCTCTCCTCTCCCTCTCTCTCACACACACACGTCAATATATATATATATATATATATATATATATATATATATATATATATATATATATATTTTGACGTCCTGATGCCAATTGTTGTCACACTATCCCCCAAATAAATTCAATTTTTATAAAGATATTTTGAGCAATCGTGTTCTAGCATTGTTAATTGAGCCAAGCATAACATGTATATATGTCAGTGTGCGAGTAAAAATATTCATAGTTCATGCAAACATGTTAATGAGCATGCAATTCTTTTCTAATCTTTAAGAATTTAAAATTTATTGATGCATTCTCAAACTAACTTTCAGGAATTTAACTAATTATCTTATATTTTAGACACTCCATATCTATGTCATAAATTATTTTTGGGTTACTCCCCAAAATTTATTATTTTTTCCTCTTAAAATAAAAATAAAAAATAACAACAAGAAGACTAACATTTTAACAAAAGCAGGCTGAGGATGATTCAAAATATACAGAAAAAAAATCAAGTTGAATTTTTTTTGACAAATTAGGAGCCTAATAGTACTCTTTTGTACGAAAACAGAAGAAACAATGCAGATTTCAAGTTAAATTAAATTATTTTTTAATGAATCTATATAAAAATTAAGCTCAGGAACATAATTAGACTTTTAATAGGTATATAAAAATTAAGCTCATGAACATAATTAGACTTTTAATAGGTCAAATTGATTTAATCATGGGCCGAATTGAGAATTTAATTATGTTTAAGAATTAATTTGGGTCCAATTAAAGGATTTAATTAGGTGCAAGGACTTAATTATACTTTAAATGAGTCAAATTAATTTTATTAGGGGTTTAATTGGTAAAAAAATTAAGTTTTGGAGCCTAATTTGGCCTTAATTGAAAAGATTGAAATTTTAGAGGACCAAATTTAATTCTTACAAAATCAATTGGTTCAAAACAGGGGTAAAATCATAAGAAAATTAAAGTTTTTGGGTCAATTAAGGGCTAAATTGAAGAAATTCACAGCCAAGAACCTATATGTAAAAGGCGCCGCACTATGGGGATAAAATTGGATAAAATCAGAGGTGAAATTAAAGAAAATTAAAAGTTTAATGGTCAATTTAGGGTCAATTTGCATAAATTAAAGATCAAAGAGAAAAATGAGAAAAACGTTGAAATTCGAGGCTGAAATTAAAGTTCGCCAAGTGCAAAATTGCATGAAATTAAAAGTTTAAAATTAATCAGGAGTGAAATTGAGAGAAATCATAAATCGAATGATTAAGTTGAACTTTACCAAAACAGCGCCATTTTGGTTAGTGTTCATCTTCTTCAATTTTCATTGAAAGGACTGCTCAATTGGCTATTTTTAGGGGCATTTAATGCTTTATCTTTCTACTAAATTTGACAAAACTTGCACGAAAATGATCACCCGACATCTGACCACATCTCAATATGGTCCTTTCTGGCCGATTGACACTACAACGGCTATGGTGCCAGCCCAAAAACACCAACTCAAGCAACTCTCAATTGTCAAAATTGACAGTTCCTTATACACACTTTGAGCCAATAGTTAAATCCTTCGGAGCTGAATTAAGAACTAAGATTTGGCACAATTAAAGATAAAATATCCCTTTTCCACCCCTATAAATCATCTTTCCCTGGTTCTCTTCTACCAATTTTATTCTTTCCCTCTCTCTCCACCTCTTTAGCCACCAACAATCTCACCACCAGCATATCCACCACCAACTCCACCACAAGCTGTCAACACGACCACCAGCAGGCTACCTTTGTGTCAAGAATAGCCTATGTAAATTTCATCTCTCCACCACAAATCCCTTTTCCCTCCTGTTTATACACCATCGGACCCTCCACTAACATCGCCTCCAGCTTTGAGTCGATGTTCTAACACGATCAACCACCACCGCTACACCAGGTAGCCTACTCCCCTTCCTCTTCCTCCTCCTTTTCTTCTTCTTCCCCGATTCATCTAGTCATTGCATGCAATTCTGCATGAAGTGAAAATAATTAATGTGGTTGTTAGGCTGGCCAACAACCATGTGGGCTGGACCCATTTCGGCCCAGCCCAAACCCAAAAAAAGAGGAGGGGTTGTTGGGCTGCCAGTTGGCCTAACCCAATTGAGTTGGATTGGACTTGTTGCAGCTCGACTCATATGGTTAGGCCGAGTTTAGCCCACCCTAAAAAAAGAGGTATAGTCTATTGGGCCGCTGTCGGCCTAACCCGACCTGGCTGGGCCTAACTCAACCCAATATATTAAATAATAATATAATAATATAATAATACAATAATATTAAAAAAACTTCAAATTTTTCAAAGGGCATTTTAAAATATTTATGAGTTCCTCGTGTGTTTTTCCAATAATTTTTTATAATATCGAGTTGTAGACGTACACTATAAGATACAAATCTTATATTAAAAATATCCGGTTTCCTCTAAAATTTCAAAAAAAAAATTAAAAATTCAAAAAACCAAAATGTTTTGTTTTTGTGCACCCAGACAAATCCTAAAAGTTTTCCAAGCATATTTTCTAGAAGATAAAAATTACAACATTTTCATCATGCTTTTTTTTTTAAAAAAAAAAGATATGATAACCAGTTGATGTTTATCCACTAAGATTGGACTAAAATATTAAAAACTCTTCACCAATTATTTTGTTCATTTTCTATTTAAAGTGTTAGGGTTTAGTTGTAGACTTTAAAAATATATTAAATTAATTTTTTGAGATTTTTTTTACATCTCAAAAAATACTAAAATTTAATTTTTTTAAAAAAATAAATATATTTTAAAACATATCTAAACATAATTAAAAAAACAGTTGGAAATAAGCTCTACCAGCCTTGTACCACCACTATAAATACAAACATTCAAGTACCCTTCCATATCCTTATCATCAAATTAACAATCATTACACAAATAATAAATTACTCTCTCTCTCTCTCTCTCTCTCTCAAACCAACCTATTTTGGGTCTTGACCAAAAAAAAGAAAAGCTCAACGACCAGTCAATCGATCTAACTATGCTGCAGTTGTTCTTCGCGGTGGCCTTCTCGGCGGTGCCTTTGACTCTCTACGTTCCGCCCATTCGATCTCTAAACTTATTCGTGGAGACCATGGAGGATGTATTACGCCAGACATCCTTGTACACCGTCAGGGCTTATCCTAGGATTCGTCTTGTGTTCTCTCGTTTCTTTCGCAATCTCTTTAGCTTGTCCAGGTAGACTTCGTCTCCGCTCCTTTCACCGTATAATCACTCCCCACCTCACAATTTGTTGCCGCTACCATAGTCTTTTTCTTTTTCTTTTTTTTTCTTTAATCAGTTTTGTTGTTGATGTTGTTGAGGTTGATACTGGAAATCAGGATTTTCTGTGGATGGGAAATAAATTAAATATGGTTATATACTTAGTAATACTTTCGTTTCTCGTTTGCCCATAGAGTTTTGGAACCTGGGAACGTATTTTGTTGCTAGCAATCTTAATTTGATTATATAAATTGTTTTTTCCCCCTCTTAATTAAAAGTCTGAAGTGTATTTTGTTAATTTTTGTCTAGTTTCTGGATTGGTTTGTTCATACCCGGCCTCAGTAATTAGATTTTTATTAGACGCATTTATGATTGATTAATTGGGATTTATCATTAATAAATCCGGAATTGCATTTCCTTTTTTCTTTTTTCTTTTTTTGTATAAAACCTTAGGTGCGAAAATAAGTATTCATAAACCTATTCACATGTATCGAAGGGAGTTCCAACTCTCCATGATGTATCTACCTAATTGTTAAAAAAAGAAAAAAAATCTCATTTTTAAATAAATGATAAATTCCCATAATAAAAATAAATGAGAGATTTGAGAATGGGACACAGAGAACTTTGAGATTTTGGGAAAATACAGTGGGTGCAGGAATTGATGGGCTAGCGACTGACAATTATCGACCTTTTTTTGCACTGGAGTTTTATGACACTTTGAATTATTTTTTTTGAATTTGATGAGTCATGTAAAAAATAAATTAAAAAATATTATTTTAATATATTTTTAAATAAAAATTAAAAAAATAATTTTTTTAATTAAAACAGAAAAAATTGATGATTTTGTTTCTTAAAACCTTGCAGTGTAACAAACGGTATCTTAATTCGGTCCAAGAGGACAGGTGGGGCTGAAAGGGAAATTGCAGCATTCATGTGCGAGGAAACAAGCATCAATAAAAGAAAGAATATAAATCATATATTTGGCACTTTTCTGGATGCATTTTGTAGTGGTTGGTAAGCAGGGAGGAATATTGCCTGTTTACTGTGAGGCATGTAGTTGGATTTTGTGGCCTCGTATTCTGGGATTTGATCAATCAAAGAGATCCCTTTATGCAAACGAAAAACGAAATGCATGTATTGCAACCTTTAAAGTTTAAAGGGATTCTGAGGTCAAGGAGGATGAAGACTTCATGATGATGTGGGGATTTTTTTTAAGTACGGTTGAGGTTGGTTTTTAAAGTTTTTTTTATATTAAAATAATATTTTTTTAAAAAAAATTATTTTTAAGATTAGAACATTAAAATAATTTAAAGTATATAAAAAAATTAATTTATAATAAAAAATAAAATTTATATTTTTTTAGAAACACTAGTAAAACCTTTTATTGGATTAACTTGTTGAAAGCTCAAACTGCTCCAGTTAAACATATTCAAAATAAATAAAAATAAAGTAAGTGTTTTCTGCAAGCGATTGTGATTCCATTCTGAGGGCATTCTTCTTCTGGCTGGCATGATGATTTTCTGCTAGACGGTGACAATGATGGTCCATACCTAATTTCAACTTCCAGAACGGTTGTTGGTGATATCAATTTGAGGTCTTGTTTCTCCAAACATGCCCAATGAACTTTCAAAGCCAAACTGGTAGCTGCTTTTTTATTTCCTGTTGATTTCTGCCACCGCGAGGATGGTTTGATGCTAAACACTTCTGTTCACCACCAAGGTAGTATAAATGGATGACAATGGATATCGTGGTTTGGAAAATACGGAAAAGAATATTTGCCTTTTAATTAATTATATTGAATTAGGAGACGTCCTAGCCATATATAAGATTTTCTATATGTAGAAAACTAAAAGGCATGAGTGTTATATTAATGGTTGGATTATGCAAAAAATTTTATTTTTTTAATTTGATTTTCAATTTTTTTTCATATAATTGCATTTCCCCCCAAAATTCAAGGCAGTTGAATAAAATTTATTGGATAAGAATGAAATTGAAAGATAAGGGTTCAAAATCTCTCTTTTTTTTTTTTATAATTATCAGTTTTTAAAAACTTATATAAAAGATCAATATAAAAGTGAGTACTTTTAATGTATTGCTCCACCATGTATATAAAATGGAGACTCCCATTAGGGTAACTTCTTCTATGAAAATGGAGCTCGATTGAACTAGGTCAACTACCTCTAATTTGACAAAATTGGATGGCTATTTTACCTCGAACGCAAACTTGAGAATATTTAGTAAGTTATTTCTTAATAATATATTTGATTTTAATATATAATAAAAACTAAAGGGGAAGGAAAATTTATTGTGCATGTAGACACATTTTACTATTCACTTTAACTATGTAATTACATTTTTGTCCTTCAAAGAAAACCAATTGTCTTTATGTTGGAGGTATTTTGATCTTTTCACGTGGTCTATCACTCATTAAAGAATTTACTAGAAGTATAAGTGTCTTTTTTTTTTTTTTACATAGCAGAATAATCAAATTATCCTCAAAGTCTGAATTTCTAAAACAGGCTAAAAGGGATATTTTTATCTTTTTATTTTAAAAAAACAATGAAATGATAGGTTTATTCTTGAAATAAATAAAAAATATTACGCCATATGTACATGGGCCTTTTAGTCTTTTCACTTTGACTTTGGTGATTATCAAGTTCACCAAGGGGTTTTGGGTCTTTTAAAAGGAATAAATTATTAATTAAATTGAAAAAATTATAGGTACGTATGAGGTGTTCATATACTTTAAGAGGTGCTGCCGACACCTTCCGGTTGTATAAAATGCCTTATTATTGTGTCATTGAAAGCACTATCGCGTCCTCTTTCTCCTGAGACATTGTGTGTCGGCTACGGTGGGGTGATTTATCACTAATCGACCCTTCTTCTTTTTTTTCCCCAATCTTTTCTATCTCCTCCCTTAAAAATTTTAGGTTGGTCATCTTTATTGTTGATATTTCAGTTTTAATCCTTATTTTTTTATTTCTAATTTTTGCTTTTAGCCTTTTTGTAGAAGTCTTATTTGTTTTTAATTTAGTCCTCCAATTCTAATTTGTTATATATTATTTTTTTAATTTGGTCCTTGTTATTTTGATTTATATTTTTTTCCTTAGTCATTTTGTAAAAGTTTTATAAGTTTTCAATTTCATCATTCAATCCAAGTTTATGGTGTATTATTTTGTTCAATTTGGTCCTCATTCATATGAATTTTTTTTATCATCTTGTTAAAGTTATTTTTCTTTTCGATTTAACCATCCAATTGAAAATTTGTAGTTGTCCTCTAATTTATTTTTTATTTCGATTTCCACCTTGATTCTTCTAATTACCATTTTTTTAATTTTAAATCCTTTTGTGTAATTGATTTTTTATATATATAATTTCATCATTCAGTAATTGACTTTATGGGGATTGAGTTTTGTTGTTTTTTCATGTATGCTATTTCTGGTCTAATAATCTGGGTCACAGGTCTGAAAAATTAATGCGGATCGACATTTTTTTGTTTGGCTTGTTTTCTTTTATGATTTCATTGTTCGGACTTTTTTTTTAAAAAAAATTGTTTTGTGGTTTTTTTTAGTTTTTTATCAAGTTATCTCGATTTCATGATCCGGGCCATGAGTTTTCCAGGCTATCCCAGGTTGGCTAGTCCTTTATTATTCATGTTACATGTTTATCACACTATCTTAGTTTGACCTTGACATTATTTTATCTCTTTTTTTTTATCCAATATCTTACTTTCAATGGATTTTTTAGGTTATCATGATTTTTTTTTAAAATATCTATTTATTATTATTATTATGTACTTTTTTAATTATCTAATTAAATTAAAACTAATTTGTTAAACCTGATGAGCTATAAACCAAATCATTGTTTTTTTCTTTTGGTTTTTCTAAAACATGCTTGTTACACCAAAATATTAGTTTTTACAAATAAAATAGGGACACGCTACATAATACGAGACCACGTCTAGTTGTCTATCTTAATAAATAGGGCTTATGCTCTATTGGTTTTTATGTTTTAAAAACGTTTTTTAAAAAAATTTAAATATATTTTATTTTTTTTGCTTTAAATTAATATTTTTAGTGATTTTTGATCATTTTGATGCTCTGCTATCAAAAATAATTTTTAAAAAATAAAAAAATATTATTTTAATATATTTTTGAGTAAAAAACATTTTAAAAAACAACTGCAGCTACAATTTCAAACACGTTCTAATAATAAATTTACCCTTTTATCCATGTGGATGCATTCGTTTATAGAATGAAGGTAGTCTTTTTTTCCCGTATTGTTAGCTAACACTATGAATTCTTTTATGGTGAAAAATCGAAAATGAGCAAAATGAACATCATTCCACTCGAAGTACTTAAATAAAAATTTATTAATTAAATTATCTTAATATTCAATTATTCATACTATTATCTTGTAAGAGATCAGTCAACGAAAAACGTTAAGCTTCTTATAAAAGGATGTTATTTTTATTAAAAAAACAAAATTTCAACCGAAATATAGATAAAAAAAATCTTGAAACTAGATGAAAGTCTTTAATTGAAATTTTGAAAAAAATAAAAATAAAAATAAAATATATGGAAAAATATTTAACAACAAAATTAAATTTATCTATATAGTACATCGATATTTATAAAAATTAGAAAAATAAGGGAAATGGAAAGAAAAAATAAGTTAATTCCAGCCGAAGTGATGGTCGTTTTTTCTATTCCCCAAATAATGGAAGGAAAGAAAAAACGAGAAGCCGAGAATCGAAATCCTTCTAATAAAACGAAATTAAAAAATTCAATTAAACAAAAGGGAAGGTGGTAACTGATAAGAGACCATAGGAATTCAATTCTCCGAAAATTGGAGCTCCATTTCTCGACATACATACATGACCGTTGGCTTGCGTCTCTGTGATTTAAATTCTCTAGAAAAGGTACTTACAAATTACACTCTTTTTAATCCTTCGAATTCTCTCTTATCTCATGTTTGGATCCCGAGAAAATTAACAACTCCCCAAAACAGAAAACAATTTTTTTTTTTTGAATTCCCCCACAAAATCAAACCTCTTTTTAATAAACCAAACAAACTAATTAGGGTTAACTGCCCCTTTCATCAATCTATATAGTCTGTGCACAAAGTAGGGTTCTCATTCTTTAAATTAACAAACCCTAATTTATGGTGATTTTATTATGTCAAAATTATTGTTTTTTTTGGTAGGTTTTGAAAAAAAAGGCTTTGATGGATGACCCATCTAGTTCAGCTACGACCCTCGCGTGGCTTTGGGTGATTGAGTACCTGGCAAGTTTTCGGCAAATAGAGCCCTCGATTTTACATGGTATGTGCGCTGCATTCTCGAATTCATAAATGAGTGTGTAAGGAATTTGTGTTGTGTGTTTTGAAATGAAATGTAATTTACTTGGGCTGTTTTGATTGTTCTTTTGGTGGGGGCTGAGGTGTTTTGTTTTGATTTGTTCCAGAATTGATTGAGGCAGCTCCGGAAATACCTGATGATTTGGGGAAAAACACGAGGGAAATGGTTGCTTTGAGATGCTTAGAGGATTTGTTTTGTCGTAGTGATAATGGAATTGCAAATGATGTTACTTCTAAAGAACTGAAAGTCACGTTTGATTTGTCGGAGAGTTGTGAGGATGTGCTCCAGTCCATACTGCAAGAGGTGATTCGGTTTACTATTTCTGCTTTCACTTGTAAGCAATTTGGGCTTGAAATCTTATAAAAACACTTGTTACTCCTGTGGGCCATGATGGTGAATTTTGACATAGATTTCTTGTTTGTCAGACATCAGTATCGGATTTGAATAGGGGTGGACCGGAGCTATTGAAATGGGATATTCACCCTTTCATTATGCATAAAAGAGCTTGCATGCCTAAATGTGCTTTGGAGAAGGTGATTGAGAATTTCTTTATTTTGTTAAATTTCGATGTTAAACAGAAATGGAGATGATTAATCCTCATTTGCTGTTTGGTGATTTTTTTTTTGTTATGAAAACCAGGTGAAAGATGCAATTCTTGAGGGTATTCATCCATATGCTTCATTGAAGGCTTATAGTGAACTGGTGAATGCAAATGATAGGGTTAATAGTATCACTACAGATTATGGGGACGATGGTGCACCTGTGGGGAGGATAGGTGGGAGTGATACTGATGGACAAATTAACCCTCCTGAAGAAAGTTCCATTCCTTTGCTGCATGAAAATGAGAATGTAGTGGAAGACAATTCATATAACAGGAACTTGTTACACTTTGAGAGAGAGAGAAGTGGTTCGGCTAGTCAAAATCTGGCTGGAGACCATGAAGATCAAGGTTGTGATGATGGTGATCATCTTCAGCCACAAGCCAAGAGGTTCAAGGAAGATGCCTTGTATGACAATCTGTCCATGGGACAAATTTCTTTGACTCCTCCACAGCACAAGGACATGGTAGAAGATTCATTTGAGATGGTGGTTGAGGATTCTGAAAACAGAGATTTTCACTTGGAAAAAGAATCTTCACAGGGAGGACTGGAAGGAAGCATACCTGTAGAGAACGATCATGATGAAGATGTTGGTATAGATAGGCATGGGCATAGTCTTGATGCTGACAATGCATTCCAGCACAATCAGCATGAAATTGCTCATAATGCCAACAAAATGCCACTATCTGGGGATGGACTCCATCAGTATAGCTTTGTGGATGAAATCAACCATGCTGAACCTAGAAAATCAAATGCTGCACCGTCTGTGGGAACCTTGGACAGATTATTTGTTAATGGAAACAAAGGCAAATCTGATCATAGTGGTCAACAAAAACCATCAAATAGTGTATCCTCAAACGGATTTCACAGGAATACTGATGCTGATGAAAGAGAAGCTGGCACAGACCATCTATCTGAAGAAGATGAGTCAAATGAGAGTGACGAGTATGAGCAGGAGAGGGTTGATGTTGGTTTGAGGAAGAGTCATTTTCTGAGTTCTCAATACATGTTAAGTCATGATTCTCTGGCAGAAGCTAACTGGACAGATAAAAATCTTTGCATAAAATGCTGTAAAGATGGTCAGTTGTTGGTTTGTGGTGCTGGTAGTTGCTCATTGGTGATTCATGAGAACTGTTTAGTTTTCTCACCACATTTTGATGAGAGGGGAGACTTTTACTGTCCTTTCTGTGCATATTCTCTTGCTATTTCAGAGTACCTTGAAGCTAAGAAAAAAGCCTATTCAGCGAGGAAGGAACTGAAGTTATTTATTGAAACGAGACAGGAGTATCGGTCAAACAAACATACTCAAAGACTACTTAGCAAAAGACATGGCAGCTCAAGACAGAATGAAGATAAGGATCTGCTTAATAAATTTCTTGATTATGAGAATTTGGTTGGAGAAAAACGCAAACAATCAAATAATCAAGGTCAGATATCTGAAGGTAATGACCATCAATTTCAGAAAGGAAAAGGGAAGAAGAAGCAAGTAGAGCCTTTGGCATCATGCATTGGTGTTAATTCACTGTGTAGAGAAGAAGAGCCTGATGTAAATGTTAGGACTAATCATACATGTACGGTAGAAAAGGAAGGGGAGGAGGTGGTTCAAGAGAACTCATCTGGAACCGAACTTGACATAAATCAACACCAAGTTAGTGTTGATAATCATTTGTGTAAAGAAAAAGAGATTGTCTCTGGAAGCCAGAGAACAGATGGTCGAAGACAGAAAGCTGTTTGTGCCATCAGCAGCGATGGAGGAGAAACCTCTGGTGACGAAGATGACAAGTCAATAAGTACTAATTACTTCATAAGATTCCGAAAGAGAGAGAGACAGTAAGTTTCCAGTTATTCAAAGTGTTATGCTGGTGGTTATATAGTACACCTCTGAATGCCATTTCCAGAATTAAAACAGTTTTTCCTTTTATAGTATACTACCTTCAAAAAATCTGACTATGCTATGTCAACTTCTATTATTAATTTATTATTCTTTTGTCGTGTGTGAATTTGGGTAAATCACTTTGCTCCCTTGTTAAACCCCATCCTTATTAATTTGACATTTGATTGCAGTGGCAATTGTAGTTGACCAAAATGTTATTCTGATCTGCAGTACCCCTGCAATGCCTCAGTCGAGGCGAAAAAAGGTTCCGTGGACAGCCCATGAGGAGGAGATACTCAAGGTATTTGTTTACTGCTTATATGCTTCTGAAACCACTATTTATTTCAATTGTATGCTCACCGGTAAATGCATTTATACATATTTAAGAGAGATTTTCTTGGTTGTGCATTCTAAATCTGTTTTCTTTCACAAGCTAAAATCATATAGTTTTGGCTTTTAGCTCTTCATTGTGATCTATCAGGCTCTAATTTCTTGCTCTTTTACTGTTAAAGGAGGGAGTGCAGAAATTTGCAAGTGACGGGAAATATCCCTGGAAGGACATTTTGGAGTATGGTAGTTCTGTATTTTCGAATGGCCGAACAACAATAGACCTCAAGGATAAATGGAGGAACATGTGCAAATTAAGCCCTAAATCCAAGTAAGAATTTGCCAGCCTCGTCAGTTTGCGTATATGGATGGGTTCTTATATTTGGGTCTTGTCAGCTTTGCTTTTTCAGCAGGATGCATTCTGATTGTCTAAGAAACTGTTGTATATTAAGCTTACACTTGACTCCTTGTTATTTCCTGTATAGTGTATACTAGTTATCAAAACTTTGACGGTCTATGAAATGGATCTCCCTTTTTCGCTGATGCTCCGATTTTCTCTTGTTACTGTATTGTTGACACATGCTATCCTGCAGTTCAGATTTTTTTTTTACATGAAAAAAATACCTTGCTGTTGCCAATGTTTTTTTTTTTGAAAAAAATTGATTTGATATAATCTGATTGACTTAATAAGTCTAAAAAATTCAGGATGACTAGTAAAAGTATAGTTTGACTCGAAATAAATATTAAGAAGACAATATATTGAATTGATTTGGGTCAAACTTGGTTAATTTGTCAATCTGTATATCGGGTTATGAGACTATGATAATCTGATAGAAAATAAATTAAAATAAATTATGAATCTCAAGTTTTAATGAATTCAATATGAATGATGAAATTGAAAAAAAAATCAATTAAAAATTGAATAAAAAAATAATTTGAGTTAATTCGGGTTAACTTGTCAAAATTACGACTTAGGTTATGAGATTGAGATAACCTAATAGAAAACAAATTGAAATAAATTATAAAATTTAATTTCTAATAAATATAATGTTGAAGGATGTAATTGAAATTGAAAAATTGATTAAGAAAGGAACATAAAAAAATAACTTGAATTAACTTATTAAACTTGTGATCAAAGTTATGGAATGAAAATCACTTCTTAAAAAGCAAACAAAAAAATTTCATGAAGTCTATATATATATATATATATATATATATATATATGATCAGATTGAGATAATCTCATAAAAAGTTAATTGAAAAAAAATTATAAAGTTTAATCCCCAATAATTCTAATGTTGAATGATGAAATTAAAATATAAAAAAAACATAAATTTAGGGAAAAAAACCAAGGAAGGGGAAAAAAAATATTATTAAAGTGAATTGTATTTTTTAAGAGGGGTATAGTAAAATCCCCTCCTCTTTGTATCAAGTTTACACTCAAGACTTTATTCTTTTATTTTAATTAAAAAATGGATGCTCAAGAGACGATAGTGTTTTAAAAGAAGTAAGAAAAACTCTTTACTCGGGCCATCAACTTGACTGAATCCAATAAGATTGTATAATCTAATAATTTGATTTAAAAAGTAGACAACAACAACAAATGAACCATAAAAAATCATTTGGAAATAATTAACTAAAAAAAATGAGTTATCAATATCATACTTGAGAAGAGAAAAAAAAAACATGTTGAAGACTCACAGGTTGTACGATGACACTATAAGAAGTCTCATAGGTCACTAGAGCAACGACCTAGAAAAGCAAAACGAACAAAATATAACGAAGTGAGTTTCTCATGTTTATATTCAATCAATCAATTCTATTTAATTTAAGAATAAGATTTATTTAAAAAAATAAATAAAAAAACAAATAAAACGGCCCGAGATAACCCAATTAAATAAAAAAAAGGATAAAACAAAGGACGTAGAAAGCAGATGAAAAAAAAAGAGCACAATCTCCAATAAAATAAATGTTGAATGATGAAATTGAAAAAAAACATTAGCTTAAAGAAACGATTAAAAAAAACTAAGCAAACATGAACGAATCTCCTAAAGCTGAGTTAATTTCTCACACTTGTAACCTATGAAATCCTAGACGCAGACTTAATCAAGAAACTCAATCTAAATCAATTTAATGTTGAATGATGACATTAAAAAAAATCAATCTAAAAAACTTACAAAGTAAAAAAAAAATTAAAAATAAATCCTAATAGGAAAAAAAGGAAGATGGAATCATAAAAAAAATTAATTTTAAAAATTATTTTAGATTATATAAATAACAATTATAAAAATATGATTAAATTTGATAAATAAAAAAATTGAACGAGAATAAAATTAAATTTTTTTATAAATTATTTTAAATAAAATAAATAATAATGACATAATAAGAATTAAAATAAATAAATAAATAAAATGGTCTGAGGAGGCTCATTTTGTGCCCTTGCTGTCAGGTCATGGTGGCACCACCTAGACGAGTTTTGATTATAGCTTTGGATCACTTGACAGAATCTCCATGAGGCTTAAAAAAACATATCTTTCGTCTTTTACTCCAGAATTTATTTATTTATTTTTATATTTACAAGTCAGTGCGATTTCTCATATCTCCATGTCTGTTATGTTTTAAGTACAGTTTAACACGATTTCTTTCCTTTTAAAAAATGTTCCATGCAAAAAAAAACTCTCATGTGTTTTTATCATCATGTAATTAAATGAAAAACAATTTTTAATATAAAATTTTTATTAAATCTAATAACATGATTGGTAAAAAAAAACTATTATGTGTTTTTATCATCATGTAATTAAATGAAAAAACAATTTTTAGTATAAAAATTTTATTGAATATCATGAATTTATTTGGTTAACTCAAGTTTATTTAGATTTTTTTTTTCCAGATAAGAGCTATTTTTTTACAATTTTCATCCTTCAATATTAAGTTAATTAAGCATTAAGCTTTTCATTTTGTTTTTTTTAAGATTATCCTCACGTCTCTTGCATGTCAACATATGTTAATCCAATATGTTTCCATCTTGATATTAAATTAAAATAACATTCAATACATGGTTAAAATATATTTTTTTCTAGGAGACACGTTACCAATACATAGATTTTTTATTGCATTTTTTTTTTTGCTCCATCCCATGGTGTAGCATAGGCCAATGTACTATTTGATGATGTTTTAAAATCCAAGATATATAAATAAAAAATTATTTAGTGTTTGTAATAAAGGTTAATTAATATGTTCAAGTGTTTGGATTTCTTCTTTTTAATCTAAGAAACTCTAGATTTATAATAGAAGTTTGAGTACTTGTAAAAATAGTTCCAATAGAAGAGATTTAAAGACCCTCTATTGATAAAGTCAATATATTTATGAAAATGATATTAAATGATTTAGAAAAATAAATTATTTAAAATAACTTTAAATTTAAAGAACAAGGATGTTTGTTTTTTAGTTTTAAATTGGTTAATGCTCTGAAATTTATATATTTCTTAAGAGATAAAAAGTTTTGATGTTTTTTCTTGATGTGAACCTTGTCATTTTCAGAGAAAGGAATGACTAATGACTAACAAGCTTTATGCTTTCGACGATATTAATAGAAGATAAATATCTCTTACATATCATTAATGAGATAATAAGTATAATAGGTCTCTTAAGAGAACTTGTATACACCTATGAATATAAACATGACGGTTTATTATATCTTTTATACTTTATTGTAGAGAATCGTCCACGGTCAAACATTTAGCCTTAGAACTTAAACATTACCAAACATGTCAGATCCACATTACCATAGGCGGGGTTGACTACCAAACCCAAGATTTTTGAGTTTAACATATTCACTAAAGCTATTTTTACTTTGAGGTATTTTTCCTTCGAGTTTAATTGATTGTTAAGCCCAAGTATTTCGAGTCTGTTATATTTGCAAAACCCATTTTATTTAAGAAGATTTTTATTTAATTTTTTTTTTTTTTTTTTGTAAAAGATAACTCATCAATAGTCATCTCTGTATCAAATCAACTTAGCATACAATTTGCTAGAATTGAACATCGTACGTTTAAATCAGATTCATGTCCCACGAAAAGGTTATCACTAGCCTGGTCCCTAACCACTAACAGGTGACAGATCTGACCTCGTTAATGAGAACTCCTCAATCAAAAAATACATAATTAAATTTGCTCGATCATTACTAAATCATGGTAACTATCATTCAACCATTCACTAATGACAGTTAGTGGAGCAAGGTGATGAGCACAATCTACTATTACTCACGTGACATGTCCTGGTAATTTGCAGGCCTGCTAGGTACAGTATACTCAAGTAATTAACCCAGGGAGAGAGAAAGGAAGGGTGGAGAGAGCATTGGCATGGGATAAAGATGAGAGTCTCGGGAATCAGGTCGTCAATGGCAGGACAACATGTGAAATAGGGCTCGTGAAAATGAAAAATGTTGAGGTGAGTTTCCTCAAGTAAAGATTCAATTCATGTAGAAACACTAGTATAGAATCCAAGGCAAAGGAAGTCAGAGAGCGATCGCTTTGCAAGTGGGATTTTATTGCAAGAATCACTTCATTTCATTACTCCGAAGGCAGTCAAGCTGTTCATGACAATTTTCCCGTCATTATCACAGCGAAATTACTTGGCATAATCTTCATCAGCTTTGGTAAAAGAAAGGAAAAATCTCATCACTTGGATGAAAAACCTTTCGCATAAGCCGTGGAATTCAATACAAAATACCATTTTATGCTGTGAATTTGATTTATATTTTGTGCAATAATTTATCGTGTGACATGCTGGTGTTAAATGAGAATGCATAAAGAAATACTAGAGAAGTCACCCATTGTTTCTGGCAACTAGTTTGTTCAAACTTCAAAGTATAACTCCATTTTTCATCAATGGGCTTGTAATTTTTTTTCACGTGTCTGTTTAATGTGATGGATAAGCTCCAGCAACATTCCTAATTGGGTAGTATTTAAGATTGTAGTATAAAAGTTATTTTTTAAAGTATTTTTTGTTTAGAAATATATTAAAATAATATTTTTAATTTTTTAAAATTTTTTTAACATCAGTACATTAAAACAATCCAAAACACACTAAAAAATTAATTTAAAAAAAATACGATATGACTGCAAAAATAAACTATGCTATATTGTGATTATAAGATGGGAATTTGGATATAGTAGTATTTTATTTTTTAAAATTATTTTTTGACATTAGTATACTAAAAAAAATTAGTTTGAAGAAAAAAATTAATTTTTTGAAAAAACAAGATGCCACTACAAAAATAAACATTGCTATATTGTGATTATAAGATGGGAATTTGGATATGTAGCATTACATTTTATAATTTTTGCTTATGTCAACTTCTTCCTTCCAAGTTCCTACTCTTTGCCAACTTAATTCCTTCGTGAACCCTCAATATGAGTATGGTAATCTCATCTTCTTTCCATCCATACTTGATGAGACATAATATAATTAAATGGTTTTCTATATTAAAAAAAAAACCACCATTAAAATAATTAAAAATTACTAAGATTTGAAATTATTAAACACTCACAAACGGTCACATGGGCATGAACTCTTCCTAAACGTGACAACATTTAAACCAAAGCTGTTTTCTCACACTACATATCCCGCGCCTTTCCATCCATTTTCTGTACTCCCCAAGTCCCTACTGTCACTCACACTCCTCACTGGGCTTACTTCCACACCCCAAAAACTCTAATGGAAAATTGCAGAAGGTCTCCATTGAAGCCGTGGAAGAAAGGTCCAACAAGAGGCAAAGGCGGTCCTCAAAATGCCATGTGTGAGTACCGAGGGGTTCGTCAAAGAACATGGGGCAAATGGGTGGCAGAAATAAGAGAACCCAAGAAGAGAACCAGACTATGGTTGGGTTCTTTTGCCACTGCTGAAGAAGCTGCTATGGCCTATGATGAGGCTGCAAGAAGATTGTATGGACCGGATGCTTATCTTAATCTACCTCACCTTCAGTCCAACTTTAATCCTCTAAACAAATCACAGAAGCTCAAATGGATTCCTTCAAAGAACTTCATTTCCATGTTTCCTTCTTGTGGGCTGCTTAATATACATGCACAGCCTAGCGTTCATGTCATCCATCAGCGGCTCCAAGAACTCAAGAATAACAGGCCCCTTCATCAATCCTCTGTCGCTTCTAGTTCTTCCTCCTCTGAATCCAGAAATGAAGTGGTGATTGTAAGTGACGAAAACCATGTAGCAAATCTCGCCGTAGCAGAGAAAGATGTGGAAATATCATCAGAGAAGATGCTGCTAAGAAATCATGACGAGAAACCACAGATTGATCTGAACGAGTTCCTTCAGCAGCTGGGCATACTGAAAGAAGAGAAACAGCCAGATAGCAATGATGTCGAAGAATGTCTCACGGTGCCAGAATCTTCACAAAAATATGAAAACGAACTTGCAGCATTGGCAGACAAGAGTTTCAATTGGGATTCACTGATTGAAATGCATGGAATTACAGATCATCAAGCAGCAGAATTAAATAGTTTTCCAGTTTATGACGTCCAAGATGAGCCGGCTTTCCCAACTTCCATTTGGAACTTCTAGGAGGATAAAATGATTTAGGGAGAGTGAAAGCTAGCTTTGCTGCTTACTTGTTTGGAACTAGAATGTCTGCTTTCACATAATAAGGTCATACTTAGATTGTTCTAGATCTACTGCCATTTGAATTGCTCTATGATAATCGTTACTTCTGTTCATTGGCAACATAGATCAGACTAGAAAGCATTTGACCTTACCAGATAGATAGAGCGGAGGCGTTATAGGAGCAAGGGTTGGGTGGAAGGAAGTTCATATTGCAATATCATAGTAGCAACTTACTAGGTTTCTTCTTGACCCATGGCTGATGTGAACTTACCCATGTTTGTTGGGCTGATTTTGGCAACGCTAGATTTATTTGTGCTTCTGCAATTTGCTTGCTTTACGACATAGGAATTCACAAGGAAGCATGTTACAAGATAACTGATGGACAAAATAATCTTGACGTACGTTTTCCACACCCGCAGTTCTATGCTTTAGCAGACTTCACATTCCTTCCATAATTTGATCAGTGAGCCCTCTTATCATTTGTGTTCTCGTGCACGATCAAACCTAAAAATGACTATAATTTGATATCTTAGAGATGAAAACGAATTAGTTTAATATTCAGGATTTTACCTGGAAGTACGGATCAGACTGATACAGCCAAACAACGATTGAACTGTGAAGGTCTGATAAAGATTAGAACTAAGAGCAATGACAGAAAATTCGATGAATGAAAGAAGCAAACACAAAACATAGATACAAATGCTACTCATGCAGCACATCCCATGCAAAATTATATGCAAATGCAGTCTTTTGCTTAAATTCCCCTCTGAGGCTTTAGATAATTCCTCGTTGATTACGGCAGTTGAGAAACTATCCTTTTTGTGTTTCTTTTTCTCTTGCTTTAATGAGAAAGTTATAACCCCAACTACACAGTCAAAATTGCTTGCCTTTACTTCAATTCCATGCCAATTACTTCCTGTGATGATAAGGCTTTTTCTAGTTAGTGTAGTTCAATTTATCGGGAAACCCATTACCTAAATAGCGAAAGAATATAGACTAGATTTTGATAATCTATTTCAAAATTCTGGTAAAAAATACAAAGCATAATCGTTTATGGTCAATTAGATGAATCAAAACAGGTAAAATCTTCAGATGGTGAGAATACTTTCCCAGTTACATCTTCCAGTAAACGATTTGATAATCTCTGACAGTTTAAAACAGCCCTCTTCACTAGCAACCTTCGCTTATCCATTGAGGTGCTCTGATGCACTTAGATACTCCCTGTGCTCCTCAAAATGCTCAATTAATCGCTTTAAGAACCCATCACTACTCATTGTCTCCGTGTCACATACAAGACAGCGCTGTCTTCTTGCCCGTGTCACAGCCACATTCATTCGCCTGTGGTCACTCAAAAACCCCACCTGAAATGTTTTGAAAATGTTCCCAAGTTTCAACTGCTAAAATCTCTATAACTAATCTTCTTCATCTAAAATCTGAAAGGAATCAAAAAGATGAACTGCAGAGGCTTAAAGTACCTCTTTCTTTGAGTTCGATCGAACCATTGAAATAATGATGGCTTCCTTCTCTCGACCCTGGAAACCATCCACTGTTGGCAATGCCAAATCTAATCATCTGTATTTTCAAAATCAATTTCCGAGTAGCCATCTGACTTTTCCAGTCCCGCAGTTCCACCTTCCATGTTCATCGAACGAACAAACTAATGGTTCTTATAACAGGGATAATCGAAGGGAGATGTCAACCTGTACTAGTTTCTGCTATTTATTTAAGATTTTTCACTAAAATTGATGTAGATCAAAATAAAATAGAAAAATAGCTCACCTCTAAATCCGTGAAAACACCGACATTGACCAAGTTCATAGTTACAAACTCCTTGACCACTACAGTTATTTTTGCAGCTCCTGCCCCTTTTTGTGTGCAAACAAAACAGTTGACAATAACACCTACCAGAATGAAACTGGATTTGACATCAACTTAAGCTGTCTAAGAACTAAGAAAGAGCATGCCAAGATCTAAATCTAGCCTCATGAGTCGATCGAATTTCACCAAGCTCTTCCACCTAGAGAGAATAAGCATTTCCCTCGACTGCAAATATCGAAAGGATTTCAATAATGTCGCTTACATTTGGCATTTGGTTTTGGTCAGTGTTACGTGACAAATAAAAAAATAAATTAAAGAGATATAAATAAATTTATCTAAGAAATAATTTTGAAATAAATTTTTATATTTTTAAAACATAAAAATTAAAAAATATATATGTTAATTTGTCTTCGTTATCTTCTTCTCCGAGACACTACTTAATTCAAATTAATAATTATCGTTACTCATAGTATTATTACCTCAACAACAGTGACTTCCTTAGTAGCTGAATCACAGACAGAAAGCCATCGCCCAATCTCAGCCTTCCATGGAGCATTCCGATGAATTAACCACTACCCCATGCAAGTCAACTGGGAAACGTCCTAGGCTCTAAATCTAGAGCCGGTTTTAAATTTTCCAAGACATGGTGATGATTCCTTTCATCCACTGCTCCATTAATCGGGACACTAGAATTCCGAACATTGAAGCGATCTAAAAAAGGCAGCACAGGAAACAAGAACAGAGGAGCTGCCGAAACTAGTGCCACTACAGACACAATTGTTGCTATCAAAGACCATGAACATTTCCATTTCTGAATAGAAATCATTATCCCTTCTTACTCCTCTCCCACAACAAACACAAAACTACACCTGCAAATCAATCAATTTAAAATCATAAACACAAGATAAATGACGCAGCATGTATAGAAGATAAAAACTAGGTTTCTCGAGCTATAAACTTATAAACTTAAACACTGTAGAAGAATTGATAAAATATTTGATATTTTGTTTATAAAAAAATAAGTTGGATGTTAAATCAACATCATAACAGTTTAAATAGAGATTAAAACCGATTTAAACAAGAAACTTAAGCTAAGAAGATAAGTAAAATAATATCACTCATTACTCCATGAAATCCAATAAAAACAAATAGATATAAATAGAAAATAAATAGGATGTTACTACTTATTTTTTTTAGCATCATAAAATTATTTACTAAGTTAATTAGTAGAAAATAAATAATTAAAATAGAAAAAACTGCAAATTTTAGACTATACAATAACCGATGAAGTTAGTCTTTGTAGGAACTTGGCATCATCTGATCAAATTTAAGTATAATCCAATAGCCTAACCTTAGGCTATCATTGTTTTCATCAAGCTTCATATATGATGTACTTAGACATCTTCATAGCTTATTTTCAAGATTGGTCTTATCTTTCTCGTCCATAAACATATTTGCAAGAAGTTGCATGTTCCAAAATTCCACAATCAAAATCATCTGGAGTAAAATAAAATAAAATAAAAAAACAGCAAGGTGAAGAAAACGACACTGAATTTGAAGGTTAAACCCATAAAATGCATGCACAAACTCACAATAGAGGCAATCTCAAGCGAAAACTGAATAAATTCATCAAAAGAAGAAAAAAAAGAAATCTATAATTAATGAGAGAGAATGAATCATCATCGTTATAAATAAGGTAGTAAATTCAGGGATTTGAGGAGCGGACAAAGTTTACCAGATAAATTAAGGAAGGTTCCATAAAATCAAATGAATAATTTAATTAATTCCGCAGTTTCTTATTTTTTATTGGTGTTCAATATAGCTAATTGATCATCAATTTTCTTTAATCCATACGTAATTGATAACCAATTAATTTACATATAAACCACCAACTCCCTGGCAAAATAATTGATTTTACTAAAATTAATTAGGAGTAATATAAATCAAACAATAATAGAAGCTTTGGTAATTCTATAAATAAGAGATTTCATAGAATTTCCATAGATATTCTTTCAAACAAATATTAATTGCAAATCTATAGAAAATATGAAAATGGAGTGTCAGCTTCCCTCTTTTGATTGGCAGAAGAAAATTAGTCTGAAAGATAAGTACTTTCCTTTTATTTCGATTTTTAGGGATTGGCTGCATTCAAGTTATTGCATTTGTAGAAACAAAATTCTTTTTTTCAAAAAAATCATAAACTAAATATAATAATATTTAGATTTTAATTAATTTCTATATATTTTTGTTCAAAACCAGTACAATAACCGATTTCACTGGAATAATGTTATTTTACAATAGAAATTAATAAAAAAAAATTGATTGCAAGAAATATTGTGAGCATTAATCCAACATGGAAGTTATTTTCTTATGAGTCATCTAATGCTATCCACATGAGAATTATCAACTCAAAATCTTTTTGAAAGCATTAATATTCAAATTCTACATAAACTTGAGAAATTAATTTAAGAAAAATGATTTTTGATATCATTTTTGTTTTCAATTTTTTAAAAAAAATATAGATATAAAACTTAATTATTTTTTTTAACAAAAAAGCATAATCAACAATCATTTCACAATTTGTAAAAACCACTTTATTTGTTTTGACAACTAATTGTTAGTTTTTTTTATGTTTTTCAAGAAAGAGAAAAAACAATGATGCAGTTGGGCTTATGAAAGCTGAAGATTCTAGACATTCGAATGAAAATTTGTCACAATCAAATAGAGATTTTTTACGAATAGACTATATGAATGATCTAACATATATTTTTATAAACTAGTTAAATAGATCTAAACTAAAAAAAAGATTTAGTCATATCAAATCAGGACAATAACTTAAAAAGATGATAACAAAATATTTGACTGATGAATCGAGCTCAATTTTTTTTCGGGTGATTCTACATGCAATTTTCTCATGGGAAATGACCTAGTCATTCATCGAAGGTTGGATATCCCAAGATAAGGCCACGAAGTTGTTTGGGCTAATTTGGTTATTTTTTCCTGGTTTTTTTTCTGATTTATTGTTTAAATTTGGATTTTGTGTTAATTTTTTTTATACTTTTGGATTTTTAGTTGTTTTCTTATACCAATATAGTTTTCTAACTTATTTAAAATTCTTGTGTGTTTTGATATAACACTATAAATTTAGGATTCACATCTTCAATCTTTTTTTCCCATCAAATCTCCCATTTTATCTTTGTTGTTGATGTCACGTCAAACAATCTAAAATAATCCCTAATGTTTTGATTTTTCTTTAACCACAAACTAACATTTTGATAATTACCTTATTTCATCAACTAATTTGTTATAATAAGTCGAAATCAGAAGTCATGACTGAGCTGACATTTTGCTGTCTCCATCTGCAGCAAGACAATTAATTCGAGTTTTATTTATAAATTGGAAAGAAAATTATATTGGTGGTAGAGAAAAGACATCGATCCATATAAGACATGGGATTGATAACTTCGGTACTAAACATTTATCAGGATCAAGTGATAGATTTTGTCTGGCTCTTTGCGTTTGCAAGCTTGCTTGCAATCCAAGGCATATACTGTCGGCACATCAGACAGGTCTTCACACAAGAGAAGTTGATTGATGAAAATAAGAAGAGAAGTGTCTTCACAAGAGAACGAGTTTGAAGGCTTCATTGTTTCAATTCCTTCTCAAAAGAAAACTAACATCCTTGGATAGGATCAAGAGTTTTTTTAACATGAAAAATGAATATGCTGGTGTTCCAATGTATTTTTGACATCGAGAAAAGGTATTTATTATGAATTGAAAAAATGATTTATATATTTAATTAAATAAATTATAAATCATATACACAAATAAATGCAAAATAAAATAAAATAATAATAACTCGGTGAAGATAACTCTCAATCTTTATATATGTGTGTGAAATTAAAGGGCATGAGATTGATTAATGTGGTTAAACCTCCTATGTGTTTTAAAATCGTTCTTGTGAAGATACTTGGTGTGTTTAATTATTTAAACTACTAGGAAAATAGCAAATAATAATGGAAACACCAACAAAAATATTTCATTAGTAATTTTTTATAAAAATAATGATGGAATATCTTACATTGATCCCCACTTCTCTTCTTCCTTCTCTTTCAAAACAATAGCCCATCTCTCCAATTAATTAGCAAACCACGCTAGCTGTTCACAAATATGGCAACCTAATCTACGTACCGGCATCGATTTATATCTTTTCTTTTTTAATTTTATTTTTAATTAATTTTTCTGTTTATTTTTATATTTCAAAAGCATTTTTGATAAAATTTAAATTTTTTTAATTTTTTTCTTTACTTCAAATTAATATTTTTTTTATATTTTTAGATCATTTTAATACGCTGATATCAAAAATGATTTTAAAAAAACATTATTTTGATACATTTCCAAGTGAAAAATACTTTGAAAAGCAATCGCAACCACATTCCCAAACAGGTTATAAGTGGGCAAATCTATCCTTTTTTTTAACCTATTTATATTTTAGGTTAATTTATTGAAATTTTTTTGTAGTACTTGTAATTGGCTTGTATATTTAAGTGTTTTCCAACTTTGTTTCCTAGATAATTTTATTGTATTAGAACATGATTCATTTGTTAGGGTTTGTTTGGGATTTAGGAGAAATTGGTTTTATTTTTCATTTGATGAAATTGAGTTTGCTTTTGTAACTTAGATGTGCTATAATTGAAAAAATGATAGGTAATTTAATGGGTATCAATTACCTTTTGTCAATTTTATTGTTAAGTTGGAAATTTAGAGAAAATTGGTTTTCATGAAATTGATAATAATTAAAATGTATTAATTTAGGTTGAATAAGTTTGAATTGAATAAATGATAGGTAATTAGTTGAGTATCGATTATTTTTTTATTAATTGTATTATTTAGTTCATATTTTGACGGAAAGTGAAATTTGTGTGGAATTGATAATCAGTTATTGAATTATAAATTTATTTTACTTTCTAACATAACACATACCCTCAAGTAAAAACTTTTTAAACTTGAAATTTTCACAAACTTACAATTATCTTTTGCTTATCTTTATTTATTAGAATGAGAATAATAAAATTTTAACTCGTGACTACTTGTCCAAAGCTCGTTACCTTGCTAAAAATTATTTTAATTCAAAAACTTAATTATTGATGAAGCTTTAAAATTGATTTTATATTATTTTTTAATATAATTAATATTTATTTTTATAAAAAAATTAATATGTTAATGATTATTTATTATAGTATATATACTGCTTCGTACACTTTTTTTGTTAGGGGTAAGAAATCAAATGGATTTGAATAACAAAATTAGTTAAGCAAACACAAGAACACCAGTGTTCAACTTAAAAAATTTGTTGGTTGGGATTTAGATATGACTAGTTTCAAAAAAAATCTAATTAAAAGTCTCTCTGGATAGATTGTGATGAGATGTCAAAAAAGTCAAAGTAATTTAGTAATAATATTTATGTGATGAATAATCGATTATATCTTGATTCTAGTAATTTAATTTATTATTCCTAACTAAGATGGCTTGTAGTTAGTGTATGATAAATCAAATGACCTTTAATAGATTTGAAGATTCTCGGATACTTAAGTAAGTATCTTGTTAAAGAGAAAAAATACAATGATATTTTAGAAAGATGGACTCTGAAAATATATATGCTAACAATATTGAGAATAAAAAGATTGTAAACTTGAAGTTTGAACATAGGGTATTTACAGCTTATAAATCTTATTTTTTTATAAAAAAAATAAGTTAAAGAATCATTTTATCCTTATAATATTTTGAATTATATTTGACTAAAAAATAATACATATTATATTATTATAAAATATTAAGAGATTCGTACTAAAATCCCAAAAAACACCTAAAAATCTACATGGAGTTCTAAAAAAACCTTTTAAAAAAATATAAAACTCAAGAAAATTGAACTTAGAGGCGCATGCCAAAGTTCAAGGGATGCTAGGGTACATGATCAGCCAGATGTTAGGCATGCCCCTGAAAAATAATACCTGAACCCAATAATAGGTGCTCTCCGTACCCTAATTAATTTTTAAAAAAAATTAATTGGGTTTAAGAACAATGACTGACCCAATTAATTGAGGTAATAATCTGGGCTTGTTTTATTTGATAGGATTTTTTAAACCTGATAAATTTGGATTTATCGTTTTAGTATTTAGATCTCCGAAGAAAAAAAAAAACCCGGTTAGTTGGCTAACAATTAAAAAGAGCATGTAGGCGCTAGCCTAACTAAAATTGGCCATCAATTGCTTTAAAGTCATCCCATCTTCACACCTGCTTCAAAGTACAGTTTTTCTCTATAAAATAAAGGAAATTGTAAATTGAATTTAAGACACCCACCCAATCGGAGATGTCGTGGGGTTTGGTCGTCCAATCATGGCTTTAATATTGTGACGTACCAATCACACGTGCCATTTAGTCAGCAGAAGGTCAAACTACAATTTGGACCACATGCATTCTTGGCATGAAATTAGAAACAACAATCCATGCATTTATGCTTTTGCCTGAATAGCCGGTGGGAGTAGCTGAGATTAATTGAAGAATCGGTTGAAAGTTGAAACCTCCCGATCGAGGAATGCCGATCTGCTAGATTAGGTTAAAACAGTTGAGCAACCCAGATGACTTTGCTGATAATTTCGTGTGTTCAATCGAAAAATCAAGTTGAATTCATCAAATTTATAGCCTGGATTATAAACTTTACAGATAATTCAAATCTTTTAGATGTACTAATTTCTTGGGAAGCGCTACGTTACAAATCAAATAAAAAAATAATCCATTGTAAAAAAATATTTAGGTGAAGAAGGAATTACTTTTTATTATTATTAAATTTAACTTAACGTGTTAATTTTGAATTCTTTCATTTTGACTTTTTTTTTTAGCTTATATTTAAAATTAAATTGATTAGGAGTTTCTTCAATGTGACCCGGTTGATTTGCCGACTCCAAAAACAACTTTGATATCCAGTAAAAAAATATAGTTGGACTATAAAATAAATTCAAGATGACATCTTGTTTTTAAATATTGAAACCACGATATATTAGTTCAACCTATATTTCATGGCTTAACCTTCTAAAACCACAACTTGGATCATGGACTCCATGGGTTTAACAATTTTTTTTATAAAACAAACATTACATTTAATTGATGATATGATAACAAACCAAAAATGGATTTTTCTCTTAATGGATATTTATTTAAGATTACAGTAATCTCGTAGAAAACAAACAAAAAAATGAATTTTTCTCTTTAAAAAAAACTATTTAACATTGTTATTAAACTCTACTTAGTAAGTCAACCTTAAAACCTCTAAACTTGGCTCCTTACCTAACTTGGATTTAAAATTAATATATATGAGAGTTGCTCCTACTTGACCCGATTGACTTGACGGGTTAAAAGACAAATCAAATGATTGTTAAAAAATGGTTTAATTTTAAATTTTAAAATGATATTTTTTTTAATATTAAGACACGAGCTTCATTGTTTTATCTCTAAACTTGTAATTCGAATTATGAACTTCATTAAATTTAAGAACTTTATATTTTAAATTATTTTTTATTTAATAATATAATAAAAAAATAAAAAATAAATCAAAATAAATTATAACAACCTATTCTAAATCAATAAAATGATTTTTTAGATGTACAGAAGGAATTTTGAAGTGGACAAACTAGCACGGGAATGTAACCTCACATTCTTATTTCTATTTCAAAATGTTTTCCAAGCATAATTTTATATTTTTAATGGATTTCTGTAATCGTCAATAAAATTCAACTATTATAAAAAAAATGTTGAAGGTGAAATTAAAATAAAAAAAAAGACAAAAAAAATTCTATCAAAAGAAGATAGAATTTCAAAAAAGAAAAAGAAAAAGAAAAAGAAAAGGAAAAGGGCCACCTCCTTTAATATTTACATGAAGTGAAGGAGGCGGAAAACCACAACTTTCTTAGTTCAACCACAATTAATAATTAGGTAATAGGGAGTAGATTCACTCCTACCTGGACTGCTGCTCTTGACAATGACCGTTGCGTTTAATAATCCATCGCCCAATAATGAGTGCATTCCTCCTACCTATTGCCCAGTAATACTGGACAAGTTCTCTGTTCTGCTCATGATTGCCAGTGGAAGTAACTGGTATTTTAGAAAACCTTACCAAAAACTCAAACGTATAAAAATCGACAAATTAATCTAATATAACATGAGGTTTTCCTCAAATATATATATATATATATATATATATATATATATATATATATGCAAATACAAGTATTGTTTCCTTTAACATCGATTTTGTTTTGTTTTCCAAGAGGAAATGTGTTTTCTTTAATAACGAACGACGACTAATCAGCACTGTCACCATTCACTGTTGTTCTCCCGATGTGGACTGTATAATATATATGCATGGTCACCAAAATTCCACCTAAGGTCTCTGTTCTTCTTGTAGCCCAAGCATTTTTGCTAATTCCTTGACGCTAATGTTTAAGTTTAACATGGGACCCAAGTGTCGTCACATTTTATAAAATGAAACTAGGAAAAAATATAGATTAAACTATGTATTGGATGACACTTTTTATTAAATATCAAGACAATGACATATTATATCCTTCTGGGTTAATAAGTCAAATCTACGATGCGGGTTATGAAATTATGATAACTTTATAAAACATAAATTAAAATAAATCATAAAAGTTAATTCTTAATCAACCTTATGTCAAGGGAAAATATTGAAAATATTAAATTAAAAAAAAAGAACAAAAAAAACTGCATGAGTCAACCTGGGTTAACATGCAAATCTGTATCTCAGGTTATGAGATTGGGATAACCTCATAGAAAGCAAATTGAAAAAATTTATGGAACTCCATTTCCAATCAACCCAATTTTAAAGGATGAAACCTAAAAAAATAATAAAAAAAACCCAAGTAAACCTAAATTAACTTGTTAAACTTGTCACATGAGTTATGAGATCGGGATGACTTAATAAGAAGCAAATAAAAAAATTTACAAATCTTTAATTCCAACATATTTAATATTAAAAGTTGAAATCAAGAAAGAAAAAACTAAATCCAAAAGACTAATATAACTTAACAAAAAGCAAATTGAAAAAAAATATTACGAAACTCAATTTTAAAACAGCCTGGTATTGAAAGATGAAATTGAAAGAAAAAAAGTAAAAAAATCAAGTTGTTAAAGGGTAAAATTGAAAAAAAATCAATTAAAAATGACAAAAAATAAATGAACCAAGTAATCCTAAATCAACCTATCAAACCGTCACCTGGGCCAGTCTGATTGAGATAACCCCATGAAAAGTAAATTAAAAAAAATATTCAATTAAAAAAGACCCAGAAAAATTAATAGAGTCAACCTGCTAAACCCACAACTTGGGTCATAAAATTGAGATAACCTTATAGAAAGCAAATAAAAAATATTTTTGAAGCCTAATTTCCAATCAATCCAATGTTGAAGGATGAAATCAAAAAAATAATCAATTAGCAAAAGCAGTAAAAAAAATGACTCAAGTGCACTTGGGTTAACCTATTAAATCCACGACATGAGTTATAAGATCATGATAGATTCATAAAAAAACAAATAAAAAAAATTATGAAGCTCCACTTCCAACAAATCTAATATTGAAGGTTGAAATCGAGAAAAAAAATTAATTCCATGAAACTAGCATATAACCCAACAAAAAAGAAGTAAAAAAAATTACAAAGCATAATTTTCAAAACAACCTAATATTGTAGGATGAAATTGAATAAAAACTAACTAAATAAAAAAGAAGAAGAAGATTAGGTTGATGAAGGGTTAAATTAAGAAAAAAACTAAGCAAAAAAAGAGATTGTTCTAATTAATTGTTTTTTTAGTGTGACTAAATGAGTTAGCCATATATTTTAATATTTTGTTAATAAAACCGGTATATAACCCAACAGAAAATAAATTAAAAAATATGAAATACATTTTCCAAAAAAATTTAATATTAAAGGATAAAATTCATTTTAAAAAAGACTAAATAAAAAGAAGAAGAAGATTAGGTTGTTTGAAAGGTTAAATTGAAACAAAAAAAAATATAAAAAACTATTCTAATAAATAGTATTTTGTAAGTATGACTACAATGATTTAGTCATGTCTTTTACATAGCGTTTAGTTACTGTCTTGAGACAGAAGTGATAGAGACAGAGGAGACACGACATAAGACAGAATTGTGTTTGGTAGTAATGTACAAGATAAAATGACTGACTTTTTATCTTGTTTGATTTTTGGTGAATAAGATAAAATAAAATATGAAAAAATATACTTTACCCTTAATATGTATTATTGCTAGAGTTACATATTTAAAAGAATAATCAGATTGCTTTTTTTTTTTTACTTTAGTTTATACCGAGTGTTGAAATTAATAATATTATAAAAACCCTAGTTATAAATTCAGAAATGACTTGACAGGTTGATCCGAGGCCTGAATTGGTTCAAGTTTAAGAAAAATAAAGAAATGATTAACTCGACATGACTCGATCAAAAACCCAGGTCAACCCGGGATAAAATATGGGTAAAAAACCCGTTGAGTTTATTTATTTTTTTTTGTTAAAACAAGGTTGTTGTGATTATTTAAAAAAAAAACTGGTTGGCCGGGTTGACCCTCTCAAACTATGACCAAAACCTTACCTTCAGCCGACTCTTGGATCGAATTTTAAAACTATGATAATAACTATTTTTATCCGTTCATTGACTCAGTCAACCAATGTTGACTCTTTTGACCTATGACCTGGGCCTTGGTCCAGTTGAGCTCTTGAGTGGGGTTTTAAAACTATGATAATAATAAATTTTATCTTTACATTGACCCGAGTCTACCCGGGTTGACCCTTCTAATCCGTGCTCTAGACCTTGCCCCGAGTTGACTTCAGAATCAAGCTTTTAAACTATGATAATAACAATTTCTTTTTATGTTGACCCTCCTAACACATACCCAGACCTTACATCGGGTCGACCCTTGATCAGTTTTAAAACTATTATAATAACTATTTTTGTTTTTAAGTTGACCTTAGTCAACAATCAACTTCATTTGTGACTAGTGTCTTGCCTTAAGTTAATATCCGAATCGGATTTTAAAACTAAGATAATAATTACTTTTATTCTTACGCTAAATCAAGTTAACTCGAGCCTCGACCAGTGACCTTGTCTTTGCCATGGATTGACTTCCGGATTTAGTTTTAAAACTATAATAATAATCATTTTTTTATTACATATCTTAGTTGAACAATTTTAGAATTGAAAGTTTTTTACAGTGATATTTTATGACTAAAAAATAATAAATATTGTTGATTGAAGATTTCTCCTCTCCATACCTCATAATATTTTTTAAGAAAATGAATTCACTCTAAAATTATTTTTTGTTTATTTTTCTTTAACCAATTATATTTTTATTTTTATTGTCTTTACTATTTTATACTAGGACAGTAAGCACCTGCTGTCTTGGTGTTTTGTTAATTAAAGTTAATTAATGTGTCTTGGAGGCAGTTGTTCGGTTGATTTTACCAAGTTGCAAACATCACCACTGGCCTCTGACCACAAGCTTCATTTCCGCGCACCACTCCTTGAATTGCTGGACGTCATTTTGCGTGCTAATAAAAATTTACGCGTCGTTGTTATTGAGCATGATTACGTCCTTGTCGAGTCATCATAGGATTAAAGTTAATTAATGTGTCTTGATGTTTTTAATTATTTTTTATGTTTGGTAAGATAATGAAAAATAATTTGAAAAACACTTTCTAGTATTTGATAATATCATAGAAAATAAGTTGGAAAATGACTTATTAATATATTATTTTTTTTAAGTTTATTAAAATAATGAGGAACAAATCTTATAAATTAAAAAGTTGAATGAGAATGAAATTGAAAAAAATATAATTTCATAAATTATCTCAAATAAAATAAATAATAATCAAAATAATAGAGATTAAATTTAAAAAATAAAAAAATTAAAAGATGAAGAAATTAAAATAATAATAATTAACATTTCATAAATTATTTCAAATAAAATAAGTAGCAATCAAAAGAATGATGACCAAATTTGATAGATAAAAAATTTCAATTAAAAAATGATAAAGGAAAAGCAAATAACAATTATAAAAATAAGGACCAAAATTAATATAAAAATTAAATTCTAAGGAATGAAATTGAAAAACAAATATTCAAAACAAAATATATATAGCAATCAAAAGTTTGAGGATCAAATTTGATATAATCAACAAATAATATGATATTTCTAAATTTTTCACAACTTCCGGAAAGTGTTTTCCACCCAAAATAAAATGAAAACACTTTTATGAAAATTAAGCCAAATTTTTCTTTGACCAGAAAGTCTTTTTCGTTGACCAACTTTTCTAATGACAAACAAATACAGAAAAAATTTAGAAATTGATTTTCCTGAAACAAACACAACCTTAGTAATAGGAAGCGACAGGTAGAGGGTCAAATTAATTTTTTTAACATGAAAAATATTTGTTAATGTTTTTTTTTAGTTAAAAAAATTTAAACAGTATAGATATTGATTCAATATAACTCGATTAACTTGATGAGTTTAAAGACAACTTAAATTATTATTAAAAAGTTTGAAATTAACTTTTTAAATTTATAATTTGAATTATAAGATTGAGATAAAAAAATTCATTGAAAAATAAAATTAAAAAATAAAATTAAATCTAAAAAGACAAAAATAAAATACTGATTTCCCCTTCTCTATCAGCTTATGATAATTATAACCGGTGTTGACAATTGGATTTCAATGAAATTTTCCTAAATAGTAAACTTAAACTTTTAAATTTTGCAGTAGGATTATATTAGTCGATAAAAAGTAACTTTTTTGGCCTGCCATACTTCACAATCTTCATATGTTGCTAACAAATCCGGTAATATTGGATTAATATTTCTAAGATAACATTTAATTAATATTTTAAAATAAATAAAACAAAGATAAAGATATATAAATATATTTAGTTGAAGAAACAAAGATAAAAATATAAAATAAATATGTATTTAAAATAATTTTAAAATAAATATTTATATTTTCAAAAACTTATTTTTTCCCTATTATCCCTATTATCTTTATTTTTTCTATTTTGAAAACTTAGTATCTACTTGTAATTTCACTAAAAAAGAAAAAATAATTTCTGGTCGCAACTTATCCAAGCGTGATACCCGACAAGAGGAGAGGCGCAATTAAAAACCGCATTAATTTGTCTCTCTCTCCCTCTCTCTTTTTTTTTTGTTTTTTTTCCGAAGACGGAAAAACCAATACGGAGAGGGAGATGGGGAGGGAGAAAGAAATAACGAGAGAGTGTTGTGTTTCCTTTACAAGATTTACTTGAAATGAGAAATCATCGCCTTTAAAGCTCTTCCTCCCGGCGCTTAGTGAATGATCCTGACACTCTTATATCATCTAATCCCCATTTCACACACCCAAAAAAATCAAAAAATCCTACGACCTCCTCTCTTCTCTTTCTGCACTCTCAAATCTCTCCATTTTCTTTTTTAAAAAATAAAATTAGTGGAGGTGTTTGGCTATGGCGATTGTATCACTTGTTATTTTGCCGTTAGGCGTTTTCTTTTTTTGTTCAGGTTTAATTGTTAATCTCATTCAGGTATATTAACTTGCAAGTTTCTTTGTCTTGAGATTTCATTTCTGTTTTCCGTTTCGAAGTTTCGAGTTCCGTTTCGAATCTCTTACCTTTGTATTTCTTGATTGTTTTAGAGGATTCCGAACATAGGTGACAACGATGCTTTTGTTTATGTTTCAGGCAATTTGCTTTGTTTTTATTCGGCCTTTATCAAAGAGCACGTACAGAAAAATCAATAGGCAATTAGCGGAATTGTTATGGCTCGAACTCGTTTGGATCTTCGATTGGTGGGCTGGAGTCCAGGTTTTTAATCCCACCCCCACAAAATCTCACTCGTCTATTTCTTCTTCTTCTTCTTCTTTTTAACCATTTACGAGCATTTGATTCTAAGCATGTTGCTGTTATATCAATTGAATTAAATTGCAAGGTTTTTAAATTAGAATTAGAATTCAATAACTATGTATGTGTATTGGACGTTGTAGTAAGAATGGTTGCTTAAGTAAATCCTTGGCGATTGCAGTATTTGACATGTCATTTCGACCATGTTCAGCACATTTCTGAACTTGTTTGTGAGGTTTTTGTTACTGAAATTGCCTTTTCAATAGTGCATGAACATAGAAATGGGATTGATAGATTGCTTGTAGAGTCTCGCTTGTCATATTTGGATTTATGTTTAGATTTTATTCACTATCAAGTTAATTTTGGTTATCTGCATCCTTGTATCTTCAGATCAAAGTGTTTACAGATCCAGAAACTTTCCGTTTGATGGGTAAGTTTAAGCTTGTTCTGTTTGTGAGATGCTGAGTGCCTATTGTTCTTCATATGTTTTAGAGGACAGGTATTTGTCTGCTTCAGAGATCTTCTTAGTTGCTCATTTGTTTGCTCGTACTGTTAATTTTTTCAGGTAAAGAACATGCACTTCTTATATGCAACCACAAAAGCGACATTGATTGGCTTGTCGGATGGGTTTTGGCTCAGGTGTGTTGTTTAAGAGTGACAACTTTTTTTATGTGTGAGAGACATACAAACTATTGCACTATTTGTATCGCCTGGGTAAACAAGTGCATAAGACCTATACACATGTCCCACACCGGTGTGTTTTTACTGTTCATGCAATACATTACTCGTGAAGGGATATTGCAATCTACAATGCGGAGAACTTCATTTTTCTGGTGTCTGTGTTTATTTTTCAAATTCTCTACTGCTAGCTGATTCTTGAGGCTACATGTGACAGCGATCTGGGTGCCTGGGAAGTGCGTTAGCTGTCATGAAAAAATCATCAAAATTTCTTCCGGTATGTTTATTCTTGCATTTGGATATTGGATTTGAATTTAATGCTGAAAAAATTAAGTTCAGTTCTCATGTGGGATCCTAAACTTTGGATTGGCATTTTCACTTGCAAAAAGGTGGACATGTATTAATAAACTGTGGATATGGTAGAGCGTACGCTTTTTGGAACTTTGAAGTTATTTAAATACAATATTTCATTCACTTTTCCCTGTCTTAAAGGAAGCTACATGTTATGGTTATATATAATCAGTTACATAAGGAGAAGTCTTGTTGTCATCAGACTCATCACAGAAGAAAATGTGCCATCTGATGATCTGATCTTCGATTCCTTGCATGGCATGATCAAGAAAATAAAATGTTGTGATTTAGCATGTATGTTCATGCTTGATCCTATGGATTCAGTGTTGAAGTGGCTTTGGCATGTAACATATTTGCACCTTAGGGTTCTGCTTCAGTCTTCTCTCTCATGCCAATGCTCATTCACTAAATATATTTGCACTTGCCATGTGACATAATTTATATGCTTATAAATAGAGGATAATCGCTGTGCTCATCCTTTCAGGTTATAGGTTGGTCAATGTGGTTTTCTGAATACCTTTTTCTTGAAAGAAACTGGGCCAAGGATGAAAACACATTAAAGGTATGCATAAATATGTTCTAGCACACATGTACAATAAAAAGTAAAGACACTTGACATTTTACCACATATATTTCTAGAAACTTGCTCATCTTTTTGACCATCTCTGCGGGTGTGTATGCCCTTGTGGATACCATTTTGAATTTTCTGCAACTCTTATCTGCAGTCAGGTCTGCAACGGCTAAAGGACTTTCCTCGTCCATTTTGGCTGGCTCTTTTTGTGGAAGGAACCCGCTTTACTCAGGCAAAGCTTTTAGCAGCTCAGGAATATGCAGCTTCTCAAGGACTGCCTATCCCCAGAAATGTTTTAATTCCTCGTACGAAGGTCAAATTTTCATTGCACGAAAGGCGGGCTTCTGTTGACCCCAACCCGAACAAATTAATTAATTAGTTCATAAGCAAATAAAAAACTGAAAAGAGCTCGCACTGTGCAATGAAACACCTCATGCTTTGCCTTTATTACATTCAAAATAGTTATTGGTTAAGTGGATAAAGTAGAGTAGTGGTTCACTTTGCATGGATTGCTTTCAGGGATCAATTAGGCACCAATGACCTCATGCAGCTTTCGGAATGTAATGAATATCTGTGTTGTTTTTCAGGGATTTGTTTCAGCGGTGAGTAATATGCGTTCATTTGCACCAGCCATATATGATATAACATTGGCTATACCAAAAAGTTCTCCTCCACCTACGATACTCAACCTCTTTAAGGGGAAATCTTCTGTGGTAAGCTTCTAGAATAACATAAGGTTTATTATACAGCTGCATGAAGCAGTTTACTTTTTTGTTAAAGGCTTGCAGTTGTTTTTGTTGCAATTATTCTTAAGCTTTCAAATTATATAATCTTTAGATGCATCCAACATCTTTCATTTGCATTTTATGATCATTTGTCCTGGCATGTCATTCCAAAAATATTTCAATAATGATGAAAGCATCTTATTACTTTGGACTTTTGAATGCTTAAGATATTGAAGTGTCAGACCACATTCAGATATATTTGAATTCATATAATGGAAACAATTCAACTTTGCTCTCTTTCAGGTGCACGTACACATAAAGCGGCATTTGATGAAGGAATTGCCTGAAACAGATGATAGTGTTGCACAGTGGTGTAAAGATATTTTTGTGGCCAAGGTGGGTATAACTATTTCACATGTTTTGTTCAGTGCTGCTCCTTTCTGTTATTGCAATTATATCCATTCTGTTATTGCAATTATATCCATATGAAACATTAAAATGTAAGGAAAATGATAGTAGACTTTACAAAGCTATTTGTTCTTGAGGCCGGTGTTCAACTCATTTATATGGTGGCTTCTATTTGCATTATTGTTGCTTGTCGCCCCTCATTGCCTCCATTTGTAATACCAGGATGCATTACTGGACAAGCATAAGGCTGACGACACCTTCAGTGCCCAAGAATTGCAAGATCATGGTCGATCAAAGAAGTCTCTTGTGGTGAGATATTTTTTTGTTAGAAATCAAATGTATCCTTTTTTTTCTTCTTCTGGCATCAAGTGGTGGTGGTTCTTTCATGGAGTATTATTTGACTGACTGTCTTGATCAGGTTGTTACCTCTTGGGCGTGCCTCCTTATTTTTGGGGCGCTGAAATTCCTTCAATGGTCTTCCCTTTTGTCCTCACGGAGGGGTATGGCATTTACAGTGTCGGGTTTGGCTGTCGTCACTGTCCTAATGCACATCTTGATTCGGTTTTCTCAGTCAGAGCGTTCAACACCTGCCAAGGTTGCTCCAGCTAAGACCAAGAATGAAGGAAATCCTTCAGAGACAGGAGATGACAAACAACACTGAGTCGAGTGTTTGTCAATTCTCACATGCATTGGCAACCCATTGGCAGTCAGTTTTGTGATAATACGTGTGGTATGGGTGTCTCCCCTGCCTTTTCACCTTGTGAGTTTTCATATTAAACTAGTCATAGTAATGTCTTTCATAACAGCACAGTTTGTATGCATATCAATTCATTATTTGCTAGTCAAATAGGTTATTTTGTGTAGATTGGGTCCAAACTGATCATGGCCTGTATGTATCACCGCTTAAATTAGGCTAGTCGTTTACCCATTTACAGGTTTTCCCTTGCCCGCCTTCTGATAAAATTCTCAGATAGTCCGGAACTCAAACTCAGCACATTTTTTAGTGCCATTTGGCTTCTGCAATGCAGTTGTGTCATGTTTTTGTTAAAATTTGATTTTGATTTTTTTTGAGATTGTTTTGATGTATTATTTTGATATATTTCTAAGCAAAAACATGTTAAAACAAACACTATATAATTAATTCAGTCCGTGAACTTCAGTGACTGAAGGATTCTATTTTAAATTTCAAAAAATATATTGGCTTTTGAGCATGGAATGCAGTGAAACCCTGTAGTTCTGTGCTGTAAAATAATCGTTGAATGTTTAACGCCTTGTCTTCTTGCGTGATTCAGCTCGGCCTGTTTGTGTTTGGTAGGGAGGTTGCTTCTGCTTTTAGTGTCTGTTCCAGGTTGATTAATTTTATTTAATTTTATTTATGTTTTTGGATTATTTTAATATGCTGTGTCAAAAATAATTTTTTTAAAATTAAAAAAATATTATTTTAATATATTTTCAAGTAAAATATTTTAAAAAATAACCACTATTACATTTTCAAATATTTCTTTAATAGTCAACCATAATTTTATATTGTTTGGTTACAAAACTAGTTCATTTGCTAGTGCTCTGTCGTAGGTTAAATTATATTTGTTTTAAAAAAAAATAGTCGTCAAGCATCGAGTAAGAAAAATTTTTAAATTTCTTGGATTTATGCTTGGCATGGGATTTTAATAAAATATATAAAAGCAAACTGAATGTGAATTGGTTTATTTAATAGGTTTAAAGAAAATATAGATGACTGTATTTTATATATTTTATTTTAAAAAATTAATGTTGAATGATAAAATATAAAAAATCAATAAGGTAAAAAATAAAAAAGAATGTCGAGCCATATAAACTTTTCAAACTAATAATCCAAGATATTATATTTAAAATACCATATATGAAAAAGTGATGAAACTCAATTCCTAGCAAATCTAACATTGAATGATGAATTATGATTATTATTATCATAACTATTACTCTTCTCGTTGTTGTTGTTGTTCTTATTATTATTGTTGTTACTATTATCCCTATCATTATAACTATTCTCATCACACTGTTATCAATAGGTAATATCATTGTCATTATTATTAGCAATATTATTGTAATTAATCACTATCATTATTATTGTTACCATTATTATTGTTGTTATTATTATTATTAATAATACTATTTTTATAATTATTATCACCACCGCTACAACTAATATTACCATTGTTTTTATTTTTATTATTACTATTGCTATAAGTTTATCACTATCATTATCACAATCAATATTACTATTATTACTATTACCATCATCATCATCACCATTACTATCACCACCACAATTATTGATATCATAACAACTACGAGCGTGTTTGGTAGTGTGGTTGCGGTTGCTTTTCAAATAGCTTTTCGTGCCGAAATACATGCCAATGGTGTTTTTTTATTTTTTAAAAATCATTTTTGACATCAGCACATCAAAACGATCCAAAAAGTACAAACCGCACTCAATTTTAGCAAAAAAAAAAAATTCAAAATTTGACGAAACGCAGTTGCAAACGCAATGCCAAACACACACCATCATAATAAACTATTATTAGCACCACTACTACTACTACTACTACTATGATTCATATCATTCATGTTACTATTATTATGATTATTATCATCATCATCATCATCACCACTATTATTGCTATTATAAATATTATTATCACAATTATCATCATCATCACCACTATTACTATCATAATAAACTATTATTATTATTATTATTATTATTATTATTATTAAAATATAAAAAAATCATAAATTTGCTTTGGATGATAAAATTAAAACCTATAAAAAACTTTGATAAAAAGACAAGGAAACAAATAAAAAATCAAAAGAAAAGGACCAGATTGAAATAGATATTATTATTATTATATATTGAAAAAAATCATAAATTTGATTTGAAGGATAAAATTAAAAAATATTATTATTATTATTATTGAAATAAAAAAAATCATAAACTTGATTTAAATGATAAAATTAAAAACCATAAAAACTTTTTCAACTAAAAAGACATGATAAAAGCATAATTTTAACCGCCAGGAGATGTCGTACACCCCGCCTAAAATGCATAGCACCTTTCATATGCCAACAACTATTTCAACTAAAATAATAATAATAATTAAATGATAAATTACGATACCACCCTTGACAAACTTAGAAATTACATAAAACAATTTAAAAAGACAATGATACCCTTATATCAATGCCTTACTGTTTTTAGCTCCAAGGTTAAATTTTATAATTTTACTATATAGTAGAATGTGAAATACTTGAAAAGACCCTTTACCATAATTAAATGGTTTTTTGCTTTTAAGGGTAGCAAAGTCATTTTATTGCATAAACATTATAAAAAAAAATAAAACCCATGAACAATTATCAAATGACAATTTGATTGAGTGAAAATACCATTTTACCCCTAAAAACACAACATTCTAAGAGTTTTTCCGATGGTTAAATCATTATTTTACTAGTTTAATCTATATCTAATGAAAACCTCATATATTTCAGCTTCTCTTTTAACGAAACCCAAGTTTTATTACTGGTCCCACCAATAAATGAGATCTGCCCTAAGTTTTTGGAAAGCAATTTATGAATTTTTTTTTGTTCATCCTCACTTGCTTTTTATACGTCCCAAGTTTATTTTTAAGATCTACACCTTTTCTTTTTCGAAGATCAACATCCATCAACGCCTAGGTTTTTGAAGTGATAAGGTCATAAACACTGTTTGTGATTGCCTCCTTGTTTTTGTTTTGACTAAAATCACTCCTCTTTTTTTTTTTTT
>Ga0325401_1000038_pt1 | contig 73214 bp, 65 predicted proteins | sample PopdelMetagenome_FD_205666 | JGI IMG/M metagenome (GOLD analysis project Ga0325401, IMG submission 205666) | Populus deltoides microbial communities from Bellville, Georgia, United States - Xylem-PdKOR-R2 | ecosystem: Host-associated > Plants > Phyllosphere > Stem > Wood/Secondary xylem | place...
ATCTGTTCGCGCGCTTCCCTGAGCTCGCGCAGGGTGGTCTGATGGGCATGGTCGCGCGCGGCGGCTTCGGCACGGAGCGCCGCCAGATCCTGCAACGCCTCGCGCGCGCCGGCGAGCTGATCGGTGGCAGTGGCGAGCGCGGCGTCGCGCGCCCCCGCCTCCGCGCGGAGCCCCGCCGCCTGCTGCATCGCGTCGTTGCGTTCGCGCTCTACGGCATCGCGCGCCTGGCGGACGAGGTCGGCATCGGCGGCGCGCGCCTGGGCCGCGGCGAGATCGGCGGCGAGCCGATGGCCGGGGCGGGCGCCCAATACCCAGCCGATCGCCGCACCCGCCAGCAGCGCCAGTATCGCGACCACGATCAGCTCGACCATCATATCCTCGAAGTTACCGAAAGCGCCGTCATCGGCATGTATTCACGCGCCCTTCCCCGCGTTGGCGGCAAGGATGCGGAAGCGAACATAGATCGAACGCGGGCGGTAGGACAGCGGCAATCCGCACGGTTCGGCGCGCTGCGACCGCGGGTCGGCCAATGGCCCTACGCGCGCACTGTGCTGCTGGCATCGGGCCGGCAGCACAGTGGCGCGGGTCAGCCGCGGCGGAGCTTGGCGAGCTTCTTCATCAGCATGTCGCGTTTGAGCCGGCTGATATGGTCGGTGAAGAGCACGCCGTCGCAATGGTCGATCTCGTGCTGCATGCAGGTGGCGAGCAGGCCGTCGAGCTCCTCCTCGTGCACCACGCCGTCGACGTCCAGCCAGCGGACGCGGGCGCGGGCGGGACGCTTCACCTCGGCATATTGTTCGGGGATCGACAGGCAGCCCTCGTTATAGGTCGACAGCTCCTCGGACGCCTCCAGCACCTCCGGATTGATGTAGGCGACCGGGTTGCGGACGGGCTTGCCCTCCTCGTCCTCCTGCTCCTGAAGGTCGATCACCACCACGCGCGCGTCGACGCCGACCTGGATCGCGGCCAGGCCGATGCCGCGGGCGGCGTACATCGTCTCGGTCATGTCGGCGACCAGCCGGCGGACGGCGTCGTCGATCGCCGCGACCGGCTTGGAGACGAGGCGGAGGCGGGGGTCGGGAATCTCGACAATGGGGAGGACGGCCATGGCGGCGCGCTATGCCTTGCCCCCCGCGGCCGCGCAACCGGCCCCGTCAGCCGACCGGACGGCGCGCGCGCAGCGCCTGGGCGAGCGTGCCCTCGTCGAGATAGTCGAGCTCGCCGCCGACCGGCAGGCCGTGGGCGAGCTGGGTGACGCGGACCGGGAAGCGTTCGATGCGGTCGGCGATGTAATGGGCGGTGGTCTGCCCCTCCAGCGTCGCGTTGAGCGCGAGAACGACCTCGTCGATCCCGCCCGCCTCGATCCGGGCGACGAGGCGGTCGATCGTCAGGTCCTCCGGCCGGATGCCCTCCAGCGCGGACAGCCGGCCACCGAGGACGTGGAAGCGGCCGGGGAACAGCCGCGCCCGGTCGAGCGCCCAAAGGTCGGCGACCTCCTCCACCACGCACAACGCGCGGGCGTCGCGGCGCGGATCGGTGCAGATGCCGCACGGGTCGGCGGTGTCGACATTGCCGCACCGGTCGCACGTCTCGAGGCGCTCGGACACCTCGGCGAGCGCGGCCAGCAGCGGTTCGAGCGCGGTTTCGCGCTTCTTGAGCAGGTGCAGCACCGCGCGGCGGGCCGAGCGGGGGCCGAGGCCGGGCAGCTTGGACAGCGCACCGGTCAGTGCCTCGATCTCGGGGGATGCCATGCCGGAACAGATAGAGGTTGCCGCGCCCTCGCGCCAGCGGCGGGCGAGCGCCCCAGCTTTCGCCGGGACGGCGGAGGGGGTAGAGGCGCGCCATGCGGATCGTCTTCATGGGAACGCCCCTCTTTGCGGTGCCGACGCTCGACGCGCTGGTCGCAGCCGGGCATGACATCGTCGAGGCCTATACCCAGCCGCCGCGCCCCGGCGGGCGGCGCGGGCGCGAACGCGTGCCCTCCCCCGTTCACGTCCGGGCGGAGGCGCTGGGAATTGCGGTCCGGCATCCGGTGTCGCTGAAGGGGGCGGACGAGCAGGCGGCGTTTGCGGCGCTGAATGCGGAGGTGGCGGTGGTCGCCGCCTATGGCCTGATCCTGCCGGGGGCGGTGCTGGCCGCGCCGCGGCACGGGTGCCTCAACGTCCACGGCTCGCTGCTGCCGCGCTGGCGGGGTGCGGCACCGGTGCAGCGCGCGATCCTGGCGGGGGATGCCGAAACGGGGGTCGGGATCATGCAGATGGAGGCGGGGCTGGATACCGGACCGGTGCGGCTGGAGGGGCGCGTTCCGATCGACGGTCGGACCGCGGGCGCGGTGACCGAGGCGATCGCGGCCCTGGGCGCGCGGCTGATGGTGACGGTGCTGGGCGACCTCGACGGGCATCCGGCGGTCGCGCAGCCCGAGGACGGGATCACCTATGCCGCCAAGATCGACAAGGCGGAGGCGCGGATCGACTGGACCCGGAGCGCGGTGGAGGTCGAGCGGCTGGTGCGGGCGATGAACCCGGCGCCGGGCGCATGGTTCGAGGTGGCGGGCGAGCGGGTAAAGCTGCTCGCGGCGGAGGTGCTGCCCTTTTCCTTCCCCGGCGGCGAGGGCACCACGGTCGACGACGGGCTGACGATCGCCTGCGGGGACGGCGCGATCCGGCCGTTGCAGGTGCAGCGGGCGGGGCGCGGGGTGCAGAGCGCGGCGGAGTTCCTGCGCGGGTTCGCGGTGGCGTCCGGCACCAGCGTCCAGTCCGGCCAGTGACCCGGTTCGCACTGACGGTGGAATATGACGGGCGGCCCTTCATGGGGTGGCAACGGCAGGCGCATGGCCCTTCGGTGCAGCAAGCGCTGGAGCAGGCGGTGACGGCGGTGACGGGGGAAACCGTCGGCGTCCACGCGGCGGGGCGAACCGATGCCGGCGTGCACGCGCTGGCGATGCGGGCGCATGTCGACATCGCCAAGGCGATCACGCCGTTCCGCCTGTCCGAAGCGCTCAACGCGCGGGTGCGGCCGGCGCCGGTGGCGGTGACCGGGTGCGAGGTGGTGGCGGACGACTGGCATGCGCGATTCTCATGCATCGGGCGCGCGTACGAGTACCGCATCCGCAACCGGCGGGCGCCACTGACCCATGACAAGGGGCTCGCCTGGATGGTGTCGCAGCCGCTCGACGAGGGTGCGATGGCGGAGGCGGCGGCGGTGCTGGTGGGGCGGCACGACTTCACCACGTTCCGTTCGGTGCATTGCCAGTCGGCGAGCCCGGTCAAGACGCTGGACCTCCTGGCGGTGGCGCGGGAGGGCGAGCGGGTGACGGTGCGGGCGGCGGCACGGTCGTTCCTGCACCATCAGGTACGATCCATGGTGGGGTGCCTGGTGCTGGTGGGGCTGGGCCGGTGGTCGGTCGGGGATGTTGCGGAGGCGCTGGCGGCGCGGGATCGGCAACGGTTGGGGTTGAATGCGCCGCCGGACGGGCTGTTCTTCGTGCGCGCTACCTACTGAACCGCGCGGCGAGTTCGACATGGGTGGACCAGCGGAACTGGCCCACCGGCTGGACCCAGTCGAGATGCCAGCCGCCCTGGGTCAGCAGCTGCGCATCGCGGGCGAAGCTGGCGGGGTTGCAGGACACATAGGCGAGGACGGGCGCGCGGCTGATGGCCAGCGCGGCGGTCTGGTCGCGGGCACCGGCGCGGGGCGGGTCGATGACGATCGCGTCGAAGCGGTCGAGCTCGGCCGTGGTGAGCGGGCGGCGATAGAGGTCGCGATGGTCGGCGATCACGGGCGCCTGCGTGGCGTCGGCGGCGGCCTTGAGCGACAGCACCGCATCACGCGCGCCCTCCGCGGCATAGACCCGCGCGGGCAGTGCGAGCGCAAAGGTGCCCAGCCCTGCGAACAGGTCCGCCACCGTGCGCGCGCCGCCCACCGCCTCGCGCACCGCGGCGACGAGCGCGGCCTCGCCATCGGCGGTGGCCTGAAGGAACGCGCCGGGCGGGAGCGGCACGGGGACGCCGCCCAGCGTGATCGTTGCCGGGCGCGGTTCCCAGCGGGTTTCCGGGCCGAGGTTATCGTCGAGCGACAGGCGGGCGACGCCGTGGCGTTCGCAAAAGGCGGTGATCGCCTCCGCGGCGGCGAGCCCGTCCGCGGACAGGCCGGTGACGAGCAGGTCGGGGCCCTGGTCGGCGAGGGTCAGTTGCAGCGCGAGGCGGCGTCGCGGGCGAAGGCGGGTCAGGAGGGCGCGCAAGGGGGCGACGAGCGCGAACAGTGCGGGGTGCAGGATGTGGCATTCCGCCAGATCGACGATCGCGTGGCTCTTTTCGGCGGAGAATCCGAGTCGGCCCTTGTCGTGGTGAAGGGTGGCGCGGCGGCGGGTGCGGGGGGGTGACAGGTGTGGCGCACGCAGGGGCGCGTCGAGGTCGTGGGCGGCCAGCGCGGCGGCGATCCGGTCGGCGACGAACGCGGCGTAGCTATGGTCGTCGAGGTGCTGGAGCTGGCACCCGCCGCAGGTCGGGAAATGGCGGCAGGGCGGCGGCTGGTGATGCGGGCCGGGGACGACCTCGCCGGTGTCGGTCAGGGTATCGCCGGGGGCTGCAAAGGCGGCGTGGCGGCCGTCGGCGGTGACGCCGTCGCCGCGGGCGGCGACCCGGAGGATCGTGCTCATCACGCGGACCGGGCGGGCGCGAGCGCGCGGGCGAGGGCGTCGGCGGTAAAGCCTCCTCCGAACCGGCGGGCGGCCTCGACATGGAGCCACACCGCCGCCTCGACCGGATGGGCGGTGGACGACGCCAGCATCGTCGCGATCGTGCCGGCGAGGACGTCGCCGGTGCCGGCGGTCGAGAGCCAGGTGCAGGCGTGGGGCATCGTGCGGGTGCGGCCGTCCGGATAGGCGACGACGGTATCCGGGCCCTTGAAGACGACGGTCGCGCCCGAGCGGAGGGCGGCGGCGCGCGCGGCGTCGAGCTTGCTGCCGGCGGGTGGGCCGAACAGCGCGGCGAACTCGCCGGCATGGGGGGTGAGGACGACCGGCAGGTGCGCGGGCCGGGCCGCGAAGCGGGCAAAGGCGGCTTCGTCGAGGAGGTGGAGCGCGTCGCCATCGATCACGAGCGGGACGTCGGCGGCGATCGCGGCGTCGAGCCTGTCGCGGGCGGCATCGTCCCTGCCGAGGCCGGGACCGATGACGATCGCGGTCCTGTCCCGCCGCTTGCCGTCGAGAACCGCGGCCAGCGCCTCGCGCGACCAGCGGCGGCGGACAAGGGCGTGGGGCGGGCCGGGGGTGCGGGCGTCGAACAGCAGGACATAGCCCGCGCCCGCGTGGGTCGCCGCCTCCGCCGCGAGCGCGCCGGCCCCCGCCATGACGCCGCCGAGCACGATCACGAGGCCGCGGGCGTATTTGTGGTCGAAACTGTGGGGCGGCGCGAATGCGGGTCGATCGATCGTCCGGTCCGATCCGACGTCCGGCATCGGCAGGTCGTCGAGCCCCAACCCGATATCGAGCAGGCGGACGGTGCCGCAATGGTCGGCGGCCGGGTAGAGGATGTGGGCGGGCTTGAGCGCGCCGAGTGCGAGCGTGAGGGTCGCTTCCACCGGAAAGGTGGCCGGCGCCTCGCCGGTGTCGCTCATCAGCCCGCTGGGCAGGTCGACCGCTATGCCAAGGCGGGCAGCGCGAAGCAGGGCGGCGAGCCGGTTCGCGACCGCGGGGTCGATCGGGCGGGACAGGCCGGTGCCGAACAGCGCATCGATGCAGATCGGCGCAGGTTCGGCCGCGTCCAGGCTCTCGACGGGGCCGGTCCAGCGCGCGCGGGCGGCGCGGGCGAGGTCGGTGGCGGGGTCGGCGAACTGCGCGACGCGGACGGGGTGCCCCGCCGCGGCGAGGGTCGACGCCGCGACCCAGCCGTCGCCGCCATTGTTGCCGGGGCCGCACAGGACCAGCACCTCCGCGCCCGCGGCGAGGCGGCGGGCGGCTTCGGCCACCCCTGCCCCCGCGCGGTCCATCAGCGTGGCGAGCGAGTTGCCGGCCGCCACCGCCCGCTCCTCCGCCGCGCGGGTCGCGGCGGCGGTGAGGATCGGCTGGCCTTCGATCGGGATCATCGCGGTGCCGTGGCGCCTTTCACCGTGGCGGGCAAGCGGTAGCGCGCGTCGCCGACCGCGACCTCGATATCGCCCGGGCCGACGATCGTCACCGCGGCGGGCTGCGCGCCATCGGCGGTGACGACGCCGCGGCCGTCGCGGGTGACGAGCAGGCGGTGGAAGCCGCCGTCCGGCTGGCGGACGGTCAGGGTCAGCCCGTCGGGACCCTGCACCTGTTCGACGGTGCAGTTGCGGGCGAGCGGCGCCTGCCCGCGGGTACACAGGATGCGGCCGTCGTCGGCGGCCGCCTGCCCTTGCGCGGACTCGGCCCGGGCGAGCGTATCGGTGTCCGCGGGACGGTCGGGGGCGGAGCAGGCGGCGACCGCGAGCAGCAGTGCGGTCGCCATCGCCTTTCCCATCCGCCCTGGGGGGAGAGGGAGCGAGGCGTGCGGCGCCCGGTGGGGGGCGTCAGATATCCGCATAGACGTGCCGCTCCGCGCCGGCGCCGGGATGGGTGACGGCGCCGAGATGGGCGGGGCCGACATTGCGCTGGTAGCGCCACAGCGCGCCCGACTGATAGGCATTGACCCGCGGGCGCCACCCGGCGCGGCGGTCGGCGAGAACGGCGTCGTCGACGAGCAGATCGATCGTGCCCGCCTCCGCATCGATGCGGATCGGGTCGCCGTCCTCGACCAGCGCGATCGGGCCGCCGTCCGCCGCTTCGGGTCCGACATGGCCGATGCAGAAGCCCCGCGTCGCGCCCGAGAAGCGGCCGTCGGTGATGAGCGCGACCTTCTCCCCCATGCCGAGGCCGTAGAGCGCGGCGGTGGTGGACAGCATCTCGCGCATCCCCGGCCCACCCTTTGGCCCTTCGTAGCGGATGACGACCACCTCTCCTTCCGCGATCAGCCGCGCCTCGACCGCGGCAAAGGCATCCTCCTCGCAATCGAAGCAGCGCGCCGGCCCTTCGAACTGGAGGCGGTGCATCCCGGCGACCTTGACGATCGCGCCTTCGGGGGCGAGCGAGCCGACCAGACCGACGACGCCGCCGGTGGGCGTGATGGGGGTAGCGACGTCGTAGATCACCTTCTGGTCGGGGTTCCAGGTGACCCGGTCGATGTTCTCGCCCAGCGTCGCGCCGGTGACGGTGAGGCAGTCGCCGTCGAGCAGGCCGCCGGCGAGCATCGTCTTCATCAGCATGTAGACGCCGCCGGCCTCGTACATGTCCTTGGCGACATATTGCCCGCCGGGCTTGAGGTCGGCGAGATAGGGCGTGTCCTTGAACACGCGGGCGACGTCGTGGAGGTCGAAGGCGATGCCGCACTCGTTCGCCATCGCAGGGAGGTGCAGCGCGGCGTTGGTCGAGCCGCCGGTCGCGGCGACGACGCGGGCGGCGTTTTCGAACGCGGCGCGGGTGCAGATGTCGCGGGGGCGCAGCTGCGCCGCGACGAGGTCCATGACCTGCGCGCCGGCGGCGACCGCGATCTGCTCGCGCGAGGTGTAGGGGGCGGGCACCATGTTGCTGTTGGGCAGCGACAGCCCGATGGCCTCGCCGACACAGGCCATGGTGTTGGCGGTGAACTGTCCCCCGCAGGCGCCGTGGCCGGGGCAGGCGACCCGTTCCAGCTCGTGGACTTCGGACAGCGGGCAGGCGCCGGCCGCGTATCGGCCGACTACCTCGAACACGTCAACGACGGTGACGTCGCGATCGCGATAGCGGCCGGGCAGGATCGAGCCGCCATAGACGAAGATCGACGGCACGTTGAGGCGGAGCATCGCCATCATCATGCCGGGCAGCGACTTGTCGCACCCCGCAAAGCCGACCAGCGCGTCGTAGCAATGGCCGCGGACGGACAGTTCGACCGAGTCGGCGATCACCTCGCGGCTGACCAGCGACGCCTTCATCCCCTGATGCCCCATCGCGATACCGTCGGTGACGGTGATGGTGTTGAAGCGGCGCGGCATCCCGCCGCCCTGGATCACCCCGGCCTGCGCGGCGTCGGCCTGGGCGTCGAGCGTGGTGTTGCAGGGCGCGGAATTGTTGCCCGCGGAGGCGAGCGCCACGAACGGGCGCGCGATCTCCTCCTCCGACAGGCCCATGGCGTAATAGTAGCTGCGATGAGGCGCCCGCTCGGGACCGACCGAGACATGGCGCGACGGCAGGCGGGACTTGTCGAAACGGGAAGGCGCAGGGTCGTTCATGATGCGGCTATGGCTGTTCGCAGCGGCCCGACGCAAGAGCATTGCTTGCCCCGCCGGACCGACACAGCAACCGAAACGGTTCGGTTATGGAAACATGCATCGTTCCTAACAAGGGTTCTGGAAACCGGCGTTGTCGCGGCGTATCATCGTCGCAGAGATCGGAGGCCGGACATGCAGTGCTACCGAGATACGCTGACCCACCTGAACGCCGCGCTGGACGCGATGATCGAAACCGGCGACACGCTGATGATCGCCGCGATCGCGCACCCGATCGCGGTCGCCGAGCGTCACATCCTGGAACGGCAGACGGCGATCATCCGCCAGCATTTCGCGTCGGTCGGGATCACGGACGCCGGCTATGTCGATCCGCCCCGCGGCTGAGGCCCAGGCGGACGGCCGCGCATGAGCCCATGAGCGGACCGGTCCGAGCGGAACGCGGGACCGCAGACCTGCGACGACGGAACGGGCGCTAGAGCGCCGACAGCGCCTTTTCGACGCCGTCCATCGTGAACGGCTTGAGCAGCCGCGGGCGATCGCGGAAACGTTCGTCGACCCCCTCCTCGGTGCCGCCGGTCGCGAACACGAATGGGATGTCGCGGGCGGCAAGCGCCTCGGCCACCGCGGTGCTCTTTTCGCCCAGCCGCAGGTTGACGTCGAGGATCGCGGCGTCGATCGCGGCGCCGTCCGACGCGGCATCGATCTGGGCCAGTGCGGTTTCGACCGAGTCCGCGGTGCCGACGACCTTGCGGTCGAGCACCTCCAGAAAATCTTCCAGCATCATGGCGATCAGGGGCTCGTCCTCGACGATGAGGATGTGCTGGGGGTCGGTCATCGGTCCGCCCTCTAGCGGGTCCGCGATCAGCGCGCCAGCCCCCCGCCGCCGGTCGTCCCGCCCGCCCCAGCCCCCGCCCCTGCCCCCGTCACCGACCCCGCGGCCGCGAGCGCATCACGCGCCGCCTCGCCCAGTTGCTGGACCGAGAAGGGCTTGGGCAGGAAGGCGACCAGGTCGATGTCGATCGACCGGCGCAACTGTTCCTCGGCATAGCCCGACATGAACAGGACGGGCAGGTCGGGATACCGCTCCCGCACCTGGCGGACCATGGTCGGCCCGTCCATCGAGGGCATCACCACGTCCGAGATCAGCAGGTCCGGCCGCCCCGACTGGGCGAGCAGCGCTAGCGCCGCCTCCCCGTTCTCGGCGGTGAGCACGGTGTAGCCCTGTCGCGTCAGCGCGCGTTCGGCGACCGCGCGGACCATGTCCTCGTCCTCCACCAGCATCACCGTGCCCGACCCCCACAGCTCGCCGGGCCGCGGCTGGCTGCGCTGGGTCGCGCGGGGCACGGCCACCGGCGCGGCGTGGACGGGCAGGTAGATGGTGAAGGTCGCCCCCTGCCCCGGCTTTGAGTCGGCGAAGATCCACCCGCCCGACTGCTTGACGATGCCGTAGACGGTGGACAGGCCGAGCCCGGTGCCCTTGCCCAGTTCCTTGGTCGTGAAGAAGGGTTCGAAGATCTTGCCGATGATCTCGGGCGGGATGCCGGCGCCGGTGTCGCTGACCGCGAGCGCGGTGTAGTCGGCAGGCGGCAGCACGTCGTTGCCGAGCGCGCGCACCTCTGCGGCGGTGATCGATCGGGTCTGGATGGTGAGAACGCCGCCGCCGCGCGGGTTGGCGCTGAGGATCGCGTCGCGGGCGTTGACCGCGAGGTTGACCACCACCTGTTCGAGCTGGCCCGGATCGGCGCGCACCGCGCCCAGGTTGCGGCCGTGGGTGACGTCGAGGCGGACGGTTTCGCCCATCAGCCGTTTGAGTAGGTTCGACACCTCCGACACGACGTCGGGCAACTGGAGGATCTGGGGCCGCAGCGTCTGCTGACGCGAAAAGGCGAGCAGCTGGCGGGTGAGGCCGGCAGCGCGATTCGAGTTGGTCCTGATCTGCTGGATGTCGTCATAGTCGCTGTCGCCGGGCGAGTGGCGCATCAGCATCAGGTCGCAATGGCCGATGATCGCGGTCAGGATGTTGTTGAAGTCGTGCGCGACGCCGCCGGCGAGTTGGCCGACCGCCTGCATCTTGGTCGCCTGCGCCACCTCGCGCTTTAGCCGGCTTTCCTCCGAATTGTCCTTGAGGCTGAGAAGCACCGCCGCGTCGCCGAGGCCGCGGGCGCCGGCGATGGTGAGGACGACCGGCTCGTCGGGCTGGCTCTTGAGGCGGACGGCCATGTCGGACGAGTGGGTGGCGCCGCCCGCGAACCGGCGGACCGCATCGGCGACCGCGCCCTTGTCCTCGCGCAGCACGAGGTCGCCCGGATAGAGCGGCGGCGCGGCGGGATCGACCGCGGCGGCGCGGACAAACGCGTCGTTCATCTGCAGGAAGCGACCGTCACGGTCGACCAGCGCCATGCCGAAGGGCATCAGGCTGACGAGGCTGCGGACATGGGCGGAGGCGGAGGCGCCGATCGCGGGGGTTTCGGCTTCGGCATCGTCGAGCAGCGCAACGAGCACGGGCGCATCCTCGCCATCGAGAAAGGGCACCTGGACGAGGCGCAGCGGCGGGCCTTCCAGCCCCTCGCGCTCGAAACGGACGAGGCCGCGGCTGTCGGTGATGAGGAAATGGCCGAAGTCGCGCCCGACGATCGACCCTTCGCCGCCCAGCGCGCGGTGGGCGAGCACCCGGTTCGCCGATCCGGTGCGGCCGTCGGGAGCGATCATCGCGACCATGATGCCGGCCGAACCCAACCGGTCGCCCACGCTGCCCGCGACCGCGGCGGCGGCGGTTTCGACCAAACCCTGTTCGGCGGCGAGGCCGAAGCGCCAGACCAGCATGTCGGCTTCGGTGCCGGTGCGGGTGATGCGGACGCGCAACGACGTGCCGTGGCGCGACAGGTCGTCGTCGGTCGCCTCGCCATCGCGCCACGCGGTGCGCCCCGCCTCGGTCAGCCGGGAAACGCCGTCGCCGTCGAGCGGCACGCCGGGCGGGGTCGACAGGCCGCCGAACAGCGCCTGATAGGCCGAATTGGCGCACACCAGACGGCCGGCGCGGTCGGTGATCGCGACCGCGGCGTCGCTGGTTTCGGCAACGACGCGCGCAAAGCTCCAGTCGACGGTGCCGGGGGTGGCCTCGGGACGATGGACAAGCAGCCGCCACGCCGCCGCCGCACCCCCGGCGACGAGGCCGGCAGCGAGGAAGCCGGCGGCGACGATCGGGCTGCCGACCAGCCACAGCACCAGCAGCGCGGCGGCGACCGCGGCGGCAAGGGTGGCGGCAAGAGCGGAACGAACGGGGTCGCGGGATGACATCGCGGTCGTCTTCGGACGCGGGAGGCGGCGGCGTCAAGCGGGGTGTGCGGCCGTGCCCCCAATGGCCTGCACCCTGCCCCGCCCCCGCTCCGATGGGAGGGAAAGAGCGGGGGCAGGCCCGGACCCTACCAGATGCGGATGCGCTGTTCGGGGGGCAGGTACATCGCCTGCCCCGGCTTGGCGCCGAACGCGGCGTACCATGGATCGAGGTTGCGCACGGTCAGCACGCGCTGGTGGCCGGGCGAATGGGGATCGGAGAGCAACGCCTGCTGGAGTGCGGGCTCGCGCCACTTGGTCCGCCACACCTGCGCCCAGCCGTAATAGAAGCGCTGGTCGCCGGTGGTGCCGTCGATCACCGGCGCGGGCCTGCCGCCGAGCGACTTGTGATAGGCGTCGATCGCCACCGTCAGCCCGGCGAGGTCGGCGATGTTCTCGCCCAGCGTGAGCCCGCCCTGGATATGCTGGCCGGGGAGCGGCTGATAGGCGTCGTACTGGGCGACGAGCTGGTCGGTGAAGCGCTTGAACTGCGCGACGTCCTGGGGCGTCCACCAGTCGGTGAGCTTGCCCGTCGCGTCGTACTTGCGGCCCTGATCGTCGAAATGGTGGCTGATCTCGTGCCCGATCACCGCGCCGATGCCGCCATAGTTGACCGCCGGGTCCGCCTTGGGATCGAAAAAGGGCGGCTGGAGGATCGCGGCGGGAAAGACGATCTCGTTCATCGGCGGGTTGGCGTAGGCGTTGATCGTCATGGGGGTCATGAACCATTCGCCGCGGTCGAGCGGCCGGCCCAGCTTGTCGAGATCGCGCTGATATTCGAAGGCGTTGGCGCGCGCGACGTTGCCGACGAGATCACCGCGGACGACCTGGAGCTTCGCGTAATCGCGCCAGCTGTCGGGATAGCCGATCTTGGGCGTGAAGGCGGCGAGCTTGGCGAGCGCCCTGGCCTTGGTCTCGGGCGCCATCCATTGGAGGTTGCGCAGCCGGTCGCCCATCGCGGCGACGACGTTCCTGACCAGCCTGTCGGCCTCCGCCTTCGACTCGGGCGGAAAGTAGCGCGCGACATATTGCTGGCCGATCGCCTCGCCGAGCGCGCCCGAAGCGGTGTTGACGCCGCGCTTCCACCGATCCTGCTGCTGGGGCGTGCCCGACAGGGTGGTGCCGTAGAAGGCGAAGTTGGCGCGGTCGAAGTCGTTCGACAGGTACGGCGCGAAGCTGCGCAGGACGCGAAGCATCGCATAATCCTGAAGGACGGGCAGCGGCGTGTCGGCGAACACCTTGGCCTCGCCAACGATCGCGCTCGGCTGCGCGACGAGGTAGGCGGGCCGGCCCGCCGCGCCGAGCGTCGACAGATACTGGTCCCATGGGAAGCCGGGCGCCTTGGCGGCGAAGTCGGCGGCCATCCACTTGTTGTAGGTGGCGTCGGCGTCTCGGCTCTGGATGCGGGTCCAGTGGGCGTTGGCGAGGTTCCGCTCCATCGCGAACACGGCGGCGGCGCGCGCGGGAGCATTCGCCTCACCCGCGAGGGTCAGCATCTGCGCGAGATACGCTTGATATGCGGTGCGGACGGTGGCGAGGCGGGCGTCGTCCTTGAGGTAGTAATCGCGATCGGGCAGGCCGAGACCCGCCTGGCTGACCCCGACGATGTAGGTTTCGGGCGCCTTGTCGTCCTGGCCGACGCCGACCGACACGAACCCGCCGACACCCTGGCGCTGGAGCCTGGCCATCTCGGTGACGAGCTGGGGCTTGGTGGTGGCGGCCTTGAGCGCCGACAGCCATGGCTTGACCGGGCCCACGCCCTTCGCATCGACCGCCGCCTGGTCCATGAAGGTCGCGTAGAAGTCGCCGACCTTGTCGCCGGGGCGCCGGGCGGCGTCGTCGAGGATCGCGCGGGTCTGTTCGAGCGAGCGGTCCTGGAGAACGTGGAACATGCCATAGGTCGAGCGATCGGCGGGGATCGCGGTGGTCTTGTACCAGGTGCCGTTGGCATGGTCGAAGAAGTCGGCGCCGGGGGCGACGGCGGTGTCGCGCCCGGCCATGTCATAGCCGAAATCGCCGATCTGGGGCGCGTTGGCCCCCGCCGGGCGGACCGGCCCCGCGGCCGCGCCGTCGGCGGTGCGGGGGTTGGTCTGGGCAAGCGCGACGGTGGCGACGGCGGAGGCGAGCAGAAGGGCAAGCGGCTTGCGCATCGGTGATCCCATATGGATAGGTCAGGATGGATGGCGTTCTACCCGGCCCGGACGCCCCGTCAATCGGCCCCTTCGATCAGGCGGCGTCAATCGTGCCGGTGTGCGTGGCGGTTGCGCCAGCGATGCGCGATCCACAGGCGCCAGCCGAGCGCGCTGGCGGCGTAGCCCAGCACGGCGCAGGCGGTTGTGAGCACGATCAGCCCGAGCCCGAACGCCGGCCCCTGCGCCCATAGCCAGTGAAACGCCCCGGTCGCCCATTGCAGCCAGCCGGTCGCCGCCTCCGTCACCGGCTGCGCCACCGCCGCCGTATCCGACCGCAGCAGCCAGCGGCCGATCTGGTAGGCGACGTACCAGAGCAGCGGCGTCGTGAACGGATTGGTGATGAAGGTGGTGAGCGCCGCCACCGGCACGTTGGCGCGGAAGGGGAGCGCGAACAGCGCCGCGATCGCGATCTGCGCGACCGGGAACAGGAAGCCGGCGACCATCCCCAGCGCGACACCGCGTGGCACCGACCGGCGGGTAAACCGCCACAATGCCGGCGCAAGCACACGGTGCGCGACCGGGCGGAGCAGGCGGTTGCGCTCCATCGATTCGCGGGTCGGCATGGTGCGCCGGCACCAGGCAATGCTCTTGTGCAACATGGGATCGGGCGCCCGGCTCGCCATCAGCCGTTGTTGCGCAGGATGCGACCGGCCTCGCGCTTCCACTCGCGCTCCTTGATGTGTTCGCGCTTGTCGTGGGCCTTGCGGCCCTTGGCCAATGCCAGCTCCACCTTGGCGCGCCCCTGGGAATTGAAATAGACCGACAGAGGCACCAGCGTCATGCCCTCCCGCGCGACCGCGCCGTGGAGCTTGTTTATCTCGCGCTCGTGAAGGAGCAGTTTACGCGGCCGCTTCGCCTCGTGGTTGAAGCGGTTGCCGTGGCTGAACTCGGGGACGTTGGCGTTGACCAGCCACACCTCCTCGCCCCTGACCTCCGCATAGGATTCGGCGATCGAGCCCTCGCCGAAGCGCAGCGACTTCACCTCGGTGCCGGTGAGCGCGATGCCCGCCTCGTAGACGGTCTCCACCGCATATTCGAAGCGCGCGCGGCGGTTCTCGGCGACGATCTTCTTCTTGTCGAAGGCGGCGGGCTTGGGACGCGACATGTCGGGGCGATGTAGGCGCGAGCGGGGCGGTTGGGAAGCGGAGCGCGACGATCACTGGGCGGCGCGGGTCAGAACGGCAGCTTGAAGCGGAACATGAGCCGGTTGCTGCGGCCCAGACCGGGAAGGTCGACGCCCTCCGCCTCGATCGCACCGCGGGTGTCGCCGAACAGGCGCGTCTCGGCCCTGGCCGGGGCGCGATCGTCGGCGGCATCGCGGCGGAACACGCGCTGGTCGTCGCCCTGCCGTACCCCGCAGACCACGATCGCCTCGCTGTCCGGTTCGGGGCAGCGCAGCGGGCGCACCGCGGCCAGCAGGTCAATCGTGTCCGGCGGCAAGGGCGACCCCGCGCCCGAAGGAGCGGACGCCTGCACGACCATCATCAGCGATGCCAGCATCCCGTTCTCCATCGACCGAATGGATGCTGGTCGGCGATTGCGGCACAAGCATGACCCGGCGAACCGTTCGCGCTGGTGGCAGCCGGCGCGCAAAACGGGCCGCCGGCTGCGGATCAGGTCGCGGCTCACGCCAGCCCGGCATGGGCGAGTGCGGCATCGACCGCATCACGCGACCCCTGCGACGCCGGGGTCATCGGCAGCCGCAAGGTGGCGGGAAAGCGCGGACGGACGCGTTCCAGCGCATATTTGACCGGCCCCGGCGAGGCATCGGTGAACAGCGCCTCGTGCAACGGGAAAAGGCGGTCGTGCAGGGCCAGTGCCTCGCCCGCATTCCCGTCGGCGCAGGCCTGTTGAAAGGCGGCGCACAGGCCCGGCGCGACGTTGGCGGTGACGGAGATGCAGCCGGTGCCGCCCATCGCGTTGAAGGCGAGCGCGAGATCGTCATTGCCTGACAACTGCACGAAGCCGGAGCCGCAGGCGGCACGGTGCTGCGACACGCGGGGCAGCAGGCCGCTGGCGTCCTTGATGCCGACGAACACGTCGGGGAACGTGGCGACGATGCGCGCAACGGTGGCGGGCTGGATGTCGGTCACGGTGCGTGCAGGGACGTTGTAGAGGATGATCGGCAGCGGCGCGTCCGCCGCGAGCGCCTCGAAATGGCGAAAGATGCCTTCCTGGCTGGGGCGGTTGTAATAGGGCGGCACCATCAGCGCGGCGTCCGCCCCGGTCGCCTGCGCGGCACGGAGATTGGCGGCGGCGACACGGGTGTCGTTGGAGCCGGCGCCCGCGATCACGGGAACGCGCCCCCTCGCCTGCTCGACGCAGACGCGGACGATCGCGAAATGCTCCGCGGCGGTCAGCGTCGCGGCCTCACCAGTGGTGCCGCAGGCGACCAGCGCGGCGGAGCCTTCGGCGATCTGCCAGTCGATCAGCTCGCGATAGGCGGCCTCGTCGAACTCGCCCGTGGCAGTGAACGGCGTGACCAGCGCCGGAATGGATCGGGAAAACATGGACGAAACGCGCTCCTGCCGCGTCGGATGATGCATTTGTTCAGGACAGATACGGGCGCGATCACTATCCTGTCCACATGCATGGACCGATCGCCCAGATGGGGCTGAAACTCGCAGGGCAACTGGGACTGGTCGCGGCCGGGGTGGCCGGGATCGCGGCGGTGGCGCCAGGGCAGCAGGGCACCCCCGACCAGCTCGACCAGTACCGCACCCAGATGGCCAACATGGCGCCGCAACCGCCCCAGCGCGCGATGTCGAGCGATCCGGCGATCGCCGCCGCCATCGCGCAATGGCGGGCGCTGCGCGAAACGGACGCCCTGCCGTTCGACAGCTATGCCGGGTTCCTGCTCCAGCACCCCGGCTGGCCGGGCGAGGCGGCGAACCGGCGGGCGGCGGAGCGCAAGGCCGCGACCGCGACCCCGGCGGCGGCGGCGGCGTTCTTCCGCCGCTATCCCCCGCAGAGCGCGGACGCGGGGATCGCCCATGCCCGCGCGCTCGCAGCCCAGGGGCAGGTACGCGAGGCGGCGGACGCCGCACGCGACGCGTGGCGGCGGGGCGCGCTCGCACCGCTGGACGAGGCGGCGATCCTGTCGAGCTGGGGCGGATTGCTGACCCCCGAGGACCACGACATGCGCATGGATGCGCTGTTGTGGGCGGGGCAGGTCGCGGCGGCGGAGCGACAGATCGGCTTCACCTCGCCCACGCGCCGGCCGGGGTTCCAGGCGCGGCTGGCGCTGCGCGGCAACGCACCGGACGCGGCGACGCTGGCGACCGCGACAGACCCCGCGCTGGCGGGCGATGCAGGCTATGTCGCCGAGCGGGCGCGCTGGCTGCGCGACCATGGCGCCTCGCCCAGCGCGCGCAGCTGGCTGGCGCAGCCGCGGACGCTGACGGTCCGGCCGGGCAATCCGGAGGCGTATCTGGAGGTGCTGCTCGTCAACGCGCGCGGGGCGGCGGCGGACGGGCAATGGCAGCTGGCCTATGACATCGCGCGCCAGATCGACGGGGTGTGGGCGCCGGGAACGGCGATCGCCGACCAGCCCTATGGCGCGCGCGACGACTATACCAGCCTGGCGTGGCTCGGCGGGCAGGCGGCGCTGAAGCGGATCGGCCGGCCGGCGGATGCGGTGACGCTGTTCGACCGCTATGCCAAGGGGTCGTACGCGCCGCAGACCCGATCCAAGGGGTATTTCTGGGCGGCGCGTGCCGCCGCGGCGGCGGGGCAGCAGTTCCAGGCGACAAGCCTGTACAATGCGGCAGCGGCATATCGCGACCAGTTCTACGGCCAACTGGCCGCCGAACGCAGCGGACAGCCGCTGACGGCGCCCCCCGCCCTGCCCGCGGCGCCCGTGGCACCGGCGGTGCGGCAGGCGTTTTTCGGCCGGGAAACGGTGCGCGCGGCGCAGCTGCTGGGCAATATCGGCGACTGGCGCGACCAGACCGCGTTCGTCCGTCAGATCGCGCTGGATGCCAAGACCGAGACCGATCACCTGCTCGGCCAGGAGTTGTCGCGGCAACTCGACCGACCGGATCTGGCGGTGATGGTGGGGCGGAGCGCGCTGGCCAACGGGCTGGGCGACTATTCCGCCGCGGGGTTTCCGACCGTGCCGGTGCCCGCGGGGTACGAGGCCGACTGGACGCTGATCCATGCCATCGCGCGGCAGGAAAGCCAGTTCGACCGGGCGGCGGTGAGCGGCGCGGGCGCGCGCGGGCTGATGCAGCTGATGCCGGGCACCGCGCGCGAGCAGGCGGGCAAGATGGGACTGGTCCACGACGTCGCCGCGCTGACGACCGACCCGCTGCTCTCGATCCGGCTCGGTTCGAGCTATTTCGGGCGGGTCTTCGAACGGTTCGGTAGCTATCCGATGGCGGTCGCGGCGTACAATGCGGGTGGCGGTAACGTGAACAAGTGGATCGTCGCGAACGGCGACCCGCGCACCGGGGCGGTCGACATGATCGACTGGATCGAGGCGATCCCGTTCACCGAGACGCGCAACTATGTGCAGCGGGTGCTGGAGAATGCGGTGGTGTACGACCTGATGCATCCCGAGCGGGCGAAGAGCCAGGGCCCCCGGCGGATGGGGTGGTATCTGGGGCAGCGGTGAGGCGGGTTCCGCGCGCGCCCGCTCGCCCGGCGAAACGCGGAACGGCGCCGAGTCGGGCGGGGACGGTGGGCGCTGCCGGAAGGCGACGGGCGCGCTCCCCATTGCTCCAGCCCGATGCTGGTGTAGGAACCCGCGCGATGGACCGCCCGAACTACATCACGCCGGCCGGCTATGCGACGTTGCGCGCCGAGTACGACCGGCTGTTCGCGACCGAGCGGCCGGTGCTGGTCGAGACGATCGCCTGGGCGGCGGGCAATGGCGACCGGTCGGAGAATGGCGACTACATCTACGGCCGCAAGCGGCTGCGCGAGATCGATCGGCGGCTGGGCTGGCTGTCCAAGCGGATGAAGGCGGCCAAGGTGATCGATCCCGCGCAACAGCCCGACCGCGCCCGCGCGTGGTTCGGCGCAACCGTGGAGCTGGCCGACGAGCACGACGCGCGGCGCACGCTGACGCTGGTCGGCGACGACGAGGCGGATGCGGGCGCGGGGCGGGTCGGCTGGAACGCGCCCATCGCGCGGGCCATCCGCGGCGCGGGGGTCGGCGACCTGCGCCGGGTCGATCTGCCCACGGGCACCTGCGACTATGAAGTGATGGCGATCACCTATCCGAGGGCCGCATGACCGAAGATTCCACCCCGACCCGCAACGTCGCGCTGCTGATCGATGCCGACAATGCCTCGCACAACCAGATCGACCCGGTGCTGACGGTGCTGGCCGAGCTGGGGCAGGTCAACGTCAAGCGCTGTTACGGCAACTGGTCCAAGCCCGGGCTGGTCGGCTGGCGCGACATGGCGATCCGCCACGGCATCGAGCCGCAGCAGCAGTTCGACCTGACCAAGGGCAAGAACGCCACCGACATGAAGATGACGATCGACGCGATGGACCTGCTGTTTCGCGGGCGCGTGGAGGCGTTCGGGATCATGTCGTCGGACAGCGACTTCATGCCGCTGGTCACCCGCATCCGGCAGGACGGGCTGCCCGTCTATGGCTTCGGATCGGCGACGCGGACGCCCGAAGGTTTCCGGCAGGCATGCACCCGCTTCATCGACGTGACCGCGATCCAGGAGGAGGCCGCACCGTCCGTCGCCGCCGCCTCGCCCGCGCCCGCCGCCACCCCGCCGGGATCGTCCGCGCCGCTGGCGGTGGAGGTGCCGTTCGCGGAATCGCTGCCGCCGTCGATCGCGGGGCAGAAGCTGCCGGTGGACGAGGCGCTGCTCAAGCTGCTGGTCGACGCGTACAACGCGACCAAGCGCGACGAGAAGGGCTATGTCAGCCTGTCGGCGATGGGGCAGCTGGCGGCCAACCGGTCGAGCTTCGACGTGCGCAACTATGGCTATCGCCGGTTGTCCGACCTGATCGAGGCGGTGCCCAATTTTCAGATCGAGCAACGCGCGGACGGGCGGTCGTTCGTGCGGCGGCTGCGCTAGCGGGAACGACCCCTCCCCCTTGCCCGTTCGGACTGGGTAGAGGAGAGCAAGATGGAAAACCCCCGCACCACCGACGCGCGCGACCATGACGACAGCGCGATCATCGACGATGCCGTGGATCAGGGATCGGGCGGCACGGTCGGCCGGTCCGGCGGCGCGCTGGGCCAAGACATCGGCACGGAGGACGAACTGACCCGTGCGGTGGACGATCCCGAGGCACACACCCGCGCCACCAAGCAGAACGACATCGATGCGGGCGTCGCACGACCCGCCGACCGGCGCGGCAGCAACGGCTGACCGCGATCGCGCGGGGTTCGGGTCAGCCGAGCCCCGTGCAGTCGCCACCCGGCGTGGTGACGAACGGGCCGGCGCGTACCGCCAGCGTGCGGCCGTCCGCCGTGGACAGGACGTAGGTGGAGCGCCGGGCCGGATCGGTGCCGGCGTCGAGCGTCCAGGCCGGAGCATCGCCGACCCGCTCCTCGCCCGTGACGGTCAGCGTGAAGCTGCCGATCCCCTTGTCATACTGGTATAAGGGCAAGGTGTAGCTTCGGCCGGGTGCCAGGGGCAGCGCGGCGAACATCGGGCCCCAGAGATCGCCCTCCCAGACCGGACCGGCAAGCGCGACGTCGACCGCCTCGCGACCGGACCGGCCGGTCTTCCAGCCGGTGACACGCCCGGGCGTGTAGGTCAGGCGGACATGCTCGACGCCGTCCTTGCGGCTGTCGAACGCGATCGGGGTCAGGTCCCGGCGGTGCAGGGTGAAGTGGTCGCGCAGGTCAAACCGCATGGCGGCGACAAGCTGGTGGATCACGACGTCCCAGACCCGCTCGCGCCCGATCCGGACGGCACGGATCACCTGCCGCTCCAGCCCGACCGGCTGGCCGTTGCGCGTGAGGGTGTAGCAACGGTCGCTCGGGCGAAGGCGGGTGCCGTCCGGCACGGCGGTGGTCAGCGCGGCGAGCATTGCGAGCGTGAGCATGGTGATCCCCCGTTATCGGACCTGGTGTATTATACGAGTGGCACGGTGTCAATCGACAGCTCGTGGTCGCATCGACAGGGTTGCGGGGAGCCGATAGGATGATGGTATGACCGAGATGGCGCCCCTTACCCGTGTGCCCCGCCGCGTGAAGCTGCGCGTGGAGGACTATCTCGCGCTGGACGATGCGGGAGCGTTCGAAGCCTATGGCAAGACCGAGCTGCTGGACGGGGAGGTCGTGTACATGAACGCGCAGCATCGGCCGCATGCACGGATCAAGTCACGGCTTTTCCGATTGATCGCCGACGCTCTGGACGGGCTCGGCGGTGGCCTGGAGGCGCTGGTCGAGGGATCGGTGTCGATGCCGCCCTACAATGTGCCCGAACCCGACATTGCCGTCACCGCGGAACCCGAGGGTGAAGGATTGATCCCGCTCGCCTCGCTCAGGCTGGTGATCGAAGTCGCCGATTCAACGCTGCGCAACGACCTCGGCCGCAAGAAGCGCATCTATGCGCGGGAGGGTGTGCCCGAATATTGGGTCGTGGACGTCCGCGGCGATGTGATCCGCCAGATGTGGTCGCCGGCGGGACAGGACTATGCCGAGCAGCGTGACGTGGCGTTCGGGGACGCGCTGTCCGCGGTCACGATCGAGGGGCTGACGGTCGAAACCGGCGGGTTCTGACCCGACGGGAGGCACGACGCGGCCCGTGTGACCACCCCGGAGAGCTGCTCGAACGTGCAGGGTGCGGCGCGCTCGCGAACCGCTGCCAACCCCAACCTGTCGACCAAGGGCAGCGCCGTGGCCGGGACGACATGGAAGGTCCACTGCATCGGATCGCGGTGATCCGCCCCGTCGTCCGATCGGTCGTGCCAGCAGAACAGGTACAGGTGCGCGGCCCGGCCGGGTGTATCGATCCAAGTCAGGCCATCGTACCAGCAGGTCCGGGGACGCGCGTCGAATGACGGGCGCGATCGCGCCTTCGTCATGGCATTCCAACTCTGCCGCCGTGCGGATTGCTTGACCTCCAGGCGAACGCCATCCTCGCGTTCGAAGTCCCATGAGGCATAGTCGGCCGCGCACCAGCGCCACGCCGGCCCAAGCGCAAGGGAGACGATAGCCTCCGCAACATGGCCGCGCAGGACGTTGGTGACCAGGGGGCGTCCGAACGCGGCATCGCTGACGTGGGCGACCACGTCGGCGATGCCGAGGACGGTCACCGCGTCAGCTTCTTGTACGCCAGCCGGGTAGGACGGTCGGCGGCGTCGCCCATGCGGCGGCGCTTGTCCTCCTCGTAGCTTTCGTAATTGCCTTCAAACCATTCGACATGGCTGTCGCCCTCGAACGCGAGGATGTGGGTGCAGAGGCGATCGAGGAAGAAGCGGTCGTGGCTGATGACCACCGCGCAGCCCGCAAAGGTCTCCAGCGCCTCCTCCAGCGCGCGCAACGTCTCGACGTCGAGGTCGTTGGTCGGCTCGTCGAGCAGCAGGACGTTGCCGCCCTCCTTGAGCATCTTGGCCATGTGGACGCGGTTGCGCTCGCCGCCCGACAGCTGGCCGACCTTCTTCTGCTGGTCGGGACCGCGGAAGTTGAACGCGCCGACATAGGCGCGCGTCCCCAGCTCCTGCTTGCCGAAGCGGAACACCTCCAGCTCGTCCGAGATCTCCTGCCAGACATTCTTGTCGGGATCGAGGTGATCGCGGCTCTGGTCGACATAGCCGAGCTTGACCGTCGAGCCGACCTCGATCGAGCCGCCATCGGGCTGTTCGTGGCCGGTGATGAGCTTGAACAGGGTCGACTTGCCCGCGCCATTGGGGCCGATCACCCCGACGATGCCGCCCGGCGGCAGGGTGAAGTCGAGATTCTCGAACAGGATGCGGTCGCCATAGGACTTGGACAGCCCCTTGGCCTCGATCACCTTGCCGCCGAGCCGTTCGGGCAGCTGGATCAGGATCTGCGCCTTGCCCGCGACGCGGTTCTCCTGCTTCTCCATCAGCTCGTCGAAGGCGCGGATGCGCGCCTTGGACTTGGTCTGGCGGGCCTTGGGGGTCTGGCGCATCCAGGCGAGCTCGTCCGCGATCGCGCGCTGGCGCCCGGCCTCCTCGCGCTCCTCCTGCTCCAGCCGCTTGGACTTCTTCTCCAGATAGCCCGAATAGTTGCTTTCATAGGTGTAGTAGCGGCCGCGATCGAGCTCGAGCACCCAATTGACGACATTGTCGAGGAAGTAGCGGTCGTGGGTGACGAGGATGACGTTGCCCGCATATTCCTTGAGGAAGTTCTCCAGCCAGCCGACGCTTTCGGCGTCAAGGTGGTTGGTCGGTTCGTCGAGGAGCAGGATGTCGGGCTTTTCGAGCAGCAGCCGGCACAGGGCGACGCGGCGCTTCTCGCCGCCCGACAGGCGGGTGACCTCGGCGTCGGAGGGCGGGCAGCGCAATGCCTCCATCGCCTGTTCGAGCTGGCTGTCGAGCGACCAGCCGTCGGCGGCGTCGATCTTGGCCTGAAGGTCGCCCATCTCCTCCATCAGCGCGTCGAAGTCGGTGTCGTCCTGCGGATCGCCCATCTCGGCGGAGATGGCGTTGAACCGGTCGATCATGTCCACCACGGGCCCCGCGCCCATGCGCACATTCTCGATCACCGTCTTGGTCGGATCGAGCTGGGGTTCCTGCGCCAGATAGCCGACGCGGATGCCCTCGGCGGGCCACGCCTCGCCCTGGAAGTCGGGGTCCATCCCGGCCATGACCTTCATCAGCGTCGACTTGCCGGCGCCGTTGGGGCCGATGATCGCGATCTTGGCGCCGGGAATGAACTGGAGATGGATGTTGTTGAGGACGGGCTTGTTGGCGCCCGGGAAGGTCTTGGTCAGACCCTTCATGACGTAGGTGTACTGGACGGCCATGGCGAGCGCGCGCTCCGTGACTTGAGACTGCGGGATGCCGCGGGAGATAGCGACGCCGGTTCCGCTTGGCAACGCGAGCGGCGCTTGTGCCGGACGGGCCGGCCGCGTAGCGATCCGTCGACCAGGACAAAGGGGACCGTCATGACGCCGCTCGCGCTGCTGCTGCTCGCCGCCACCGCACCCGTGCCCGCGCAGCAGGTCGCCCCGCCGCCCGCGCCGCCGACGGTGTCGCGCGCCCGCCCTACCCCGTTGCCGGTGGCGGTGGATCCCAAGGTCGCGGCGCTGCGCGACAAGGCGCTGGGCGACGACGTGGCGTGGGCGATCACCGAGGGGCTGACGACCGAGATCGGCGCCCGCGGCACGGCGGGATCGGCGGGGCAGGCCCGGGCGCGCGAATGGGCGGTGACGCGGCTGAAGGCGCTCGGCTTTCGCAACGTGCGGATCGAGCCCTATGACGTGCCCGAGGCGTGGGAGCGCGGGATCGAGACCGCGGAGGTGATCGCGCCCTTTCCCCAGGCATTGAAGCTGACGGCGTTGGGCAATTCGGGTGCGACCCCGGCGGCCGGGCTGACCGGCGAGATCGCGTATTTCGACAGCCTCAACGCGCTGCTGCTCGCGCCCGAGAGCGCCGTGCGGGGCAAGATCGCCTTCGTGTCCAACGCGATGCTGCCGACGCAGGACGGGTCGAGCTATGGCAGCGCGGGTTCCGCCCGGTTCGTCGGGCCGAACGTCGCGGCGAAGAAGGGCGCGGCCGCGATCGTGATCCGATCAATCGGCACCGACCATGGCCGCGGGCCGCACACCGGATCGACCAACTTCGAGGCGGGGGTGCGGCCGATCCCGGCGGCGGCGCTGTCGGTCGCGGATGCCGGCAACCTGGAACGCATGGTGGCGCGCGGCCGGCCGGTGACGCTGCGGCTGGTGCTGACGCCGCGGATCGTCGGAACGCGGGCGTCGGGCAACGTGGTCGCGGAGGTGCCGGGCACCGACCCGCGGGCCGGCGTGGTGCTGATCGGCGGGCACCTCGACAGCTGGGAACTGGGCACCGGGGCGATCGACGACGCCAGCGGCCTGGGCATCACCACCGCCGCCGCGAAGCTGGTGATGGATGCGGGACGGCCCCGTCGTACGATCCGGGTGGTCTGGTTCGGGGACGAGGAGATCGGCGGCGTGGGCGGGCAGGCCTATGCCCGCGCCCATGCCGGCGAGCGGCATGCCACCGCCAGCGAAAGCGACTTCGGTGCCGATCGGGTATGGCGGTTCGAGACCAGCTTCGCCGACGCCGCTAGGCCGGTCGGCGATCGGCTGGCGGTAGCGCTCGCCCCGCTCGGCATCGTGCGCGGGACGGGGCAAGCCGGCGACGGGACCGACATCGCGCCGGTGATCCGCACCGGCGTCGCGGGTGTCGACCTCAACCAGTCCGGGCTGCGCTATTTCGATGTCCACCACACGCCTGAGGACACGCTGGACCGGGTGAACAAGGACGACCTGCGCCAGAATGTCGCGGCCTGGACGGCGATGCTGGCGATCGTCGCGGACGCGCCGGAGGAGATCGGGCCGGTGCCGCCACTACGCTGACCGCCGCGGTCGAGCCGGCGCGAACCTTGCCGTAGCATGAACATTGATCGTTGACGCTCCGTTCCGGTTCGCTATGCACATCGGTTCGCGACGGCAATGGTGTCGGACGCGGTGTATCGCCATGCTTGGGGAGCATCCACATGAAGAAGTTCGCGATCGTCCTCGCTGCCGCCGGCCTGATGTCGGTAGCCGCCTGCAACCGCACGCCGACCGAGGCCGCGGCCGACAACGTGTCCGACAACCTGGAAATGCAGGCGGACAACCTCGAGGCGATGGCCGACAACGCCGTCGACGCCAACACCGCCGCGGCGCTGGACAATGCGTCCGAGCGCACCGAGGACAAGGCCGACGCGATCGAGAACTCGGTCGAGAACACCTCGATGTGATCCGGCCTTCGGGCCTTATCGGACGGACATGATGATGACCAAGACCCTGCTCGTCGCCGCGGTCGCCGGCCTGCTGTCGCTGGGCGCCTGCAACACGTCGCCCGAGGCCGCCGCGGTCGAGAACAACGCGGAGATGCTCGCCGACAATCTGGAGGCGCAGGCCGACAGCATGGACGCGATGGCGGACAATGCCGCGACCGAGGCTGGTGCCGCCGCGCTGGAGAACGCCGCGGACAACATGAACGACGCCGCCGACAACGTCCGCGACGCCGCCGAGCAGACGGTCGACAACATGCACTGACCGCATGGTCGGGCCGACACCGGCCCGGCCCGGCGTGCATGGGGGCGTTCCTTCCTTGCGGGAGGGACGCCCTTTTTCTCGCCCGCGCTTTGCGCTAGCAGCGGGAGCGCACGCGGGGGGCCTGTAGCTCAATGGTTAGAGCTGGCCGCTCATAACGGCTAGGTTGCGGGTTCGAGTCCTGCCGGGCCCACCGCGTGCTGACCGGTTGCGGATCGCCTTCCGCTCCGCTAGGAACCGGGTCAACGGGGAGTGGCGCAGTCTGGTAGCGCGCCTGCTTTGGGAGCAGGATGTCGCAGGTTCGAATCCTGTCTCCCCGACCATCCCGCCTGCTATCGCGCTGCAAGGATTTCCTCGATCGAGGCGTGGCGGACGGAGCGCCGGGCGAGATGGGCCAGCACCCGGTCCCACCATTGCCAGAAGCGCGTGAGGTCGACCGTATCGCGGACATAGGGGGTGTGGCCCGGCACCAGCGATGGCGAATGGAATCCGAACAGGAGCAGGCGTTCGCCGGTTGCCAGCGCCTTGTCGATCGCGGCAACGGCTTCGGCGGCGGACACGCCTTCGGAGGTCAGCGGAACGCGGGACAACAGCCCCGTGCGTGCCAGCGCCCCCATCGCGCGAGGCAAGCGGGCTGCGATCGGGTGGAGCCGCGCGCCGATTGCACGGAGCCGGCCGGTGAAGACGGTGGTGGCGGGCAGGACGACGAGCGCGCCGTCATGCCAGGCGGCGTTGCCGACGGCGCCGAAGTCGGGCCCGCCCTCCGCCGAATAGTCGTACCGGGCGCGGGGCGACAGGTCGATGCTGTAACCGCGTTCGCTAAGCAGCGCGTGGGTGGCCGGCCCGATCCCGTAGCGACCGGCGCGAAAGGCCCTGGGCGGGCGGCCGGCAAGCGCGGCCACGGCGGTAGTCAGACGGTCGATCTTGGCGGCTTCCAGCGTGCGCGGCAGATTACCCTGAAAGCTGTTGCGGCCGCTCACAACCTCCTCGTCGGGCGGAGTCACCCACGCGTGAAGCTGGGCGCCGATCTCCGACCGGCGATCGGCCAGCACCCCGGCCAGCAGTTCGGGCGCGCGGGGGTCGACCGCGATCGGATAGTCGATCATGCAGGCCAGCCCCGCACCGGCGTCGGCGAAGCGGCGATGCGCGTCGGGAAAGGCGGCAAGTGCGGTGGTGGCCCGGTTGGCGCGGCGCAACGGCGCCCCCCAGTCGAACTCCTCCTCGACATCGACGGCGATCGCAAAGCGGGTGCCGAACCCGTCGGGCCAGCGGACGCTGGCGGCGGCGGGCGGCACGGGGCGATATGGCGGCGGCGACGCGGCCTCCACCATGTCAGATCGCCGCCACCTGCTCCATCTCGCGATCCGGCACGGCCGGCAGCCGCAATGTCAGCAGGCCTGGCGCATGCACCAGCTCGCCGCCCAGTTCGCCCGCGAGCTTGCGCGCGAGGCGCAGAGTGAAACCGATCCCGAGCAGCGGCGCGCCGGGTATCTCCGTCGCGTCGCCCGCTTCGGCGTCGAGCCGGAACAGGCCCTCGCCGGCGCCTTCGCCCGGCACGTGCGGCTGGTGCACGGTCAGCACGACGTGCGGACCGTCCGACGTGGCCGCGAGGCGGATCACGTCCCCGCGCTGTCCGGCGGCGACGATCGCGGCGAACAGGCGCGAAACCAGGCGCTCGGCCGCGCGGTCGTCGGTGGCCACGGCAAGGGCCGGCGCGATCGGGGCGATGTCGAGCGTGACCCCGCGCAGCCCGGCAAGCGCCTGCAGGTCGCCGATCGCCCGTTCGACCAGCGTCGCCACGGCGATGTGGGCGGGGCGCAGTTCGAGCGCGCCGCCCTCGATGCGAGCGGCGGTGTCGAGATCCTCGATCGCGGCGACCAGCGCGGCGGCCTGTCCACGAATCATTTTCGCACGCTGGCGATAGGGATCGGGCACCGGGCCCAGCAGCTCGGTACCGATCAGTTCGGCGAACCCCATGATCGCGTTGGCGGGGGTGCGCAGTTCGTGGACAAGCTGGCGCAGCGAGTCGGCGGCGGGGCTGCGGCTTTCGGCCTGCTCGTCGCGACGCGGGCGCCGGCCGAGCCCGCGCATGCCGATGAAGCGACCGCTCGCCGCGTCGAACATCGGCGCGCCCGACAGTCGCCAGCTACCCGCCGCGGTCGAGGTGCCCGCAATCTCCAGCCGGGCGTCGGTGAAGCTCTGGCGACAGCGCAGCGCCCCGGCGGCGATCGCGTCGAGCCGCGCCAGTCCGCGCGCGCCATCGACCGCCAGCGACACGCCGACCAGCGCGGCGCGGGCGACCCCCTCGACCCATCGGATCGTGCCGGCGGCGTCGGTTTCGTACTCGAAGAACAAGATGGTGGGGTCGGGGTCGCGAGTGTCCGCCGGCGGTGCAGGCGCAGGACGATCGCGCTGGAACGCGTCGATACGCGCGACCAGATCGGCGATCTCGAACCGCGGCGCCGATGCCGGTGCCGATGCCGCCCGCCGCCGCGCCTCCGCGACCAGCGGGATGCCTTGCGCGACGTCGCCCAGCGCCTGGAACGGCGTGGCGCTGAGCGGCGTGTCCGGGGCGGGCGCGAAGACCGGCATCGGCTCGACAGGCGGGGCCACCGGGGCCGGCTCCGCCTCCGCTTCGACTTCCGGTGCGTCGTGGGACAGGATGAAATCGGCGGGACCGAAGCTGGCCAGCCCGCGCACGACCGCATCGGGCAGGTCGCGGCGGTGACGCAGCACCGATCGCGCCCGCGTGTCGAGCGACGGGAGCAGCGCCAGCCAGTCGCCGTCGGACAGGACCACCGCGCGCAGCACGGGCGCGCCAACCGCGGCGTCATCGGCGGCGAACAATGCGACCAGCGCGGCCGGCGGGCGGGCGCGTGCCAGCATCCGGGCGCTGGCGATCCGCACCTCGACCGGCACGACCGCACGCAGATCCTCAAGCATCGCCAACGTATCGGTGTCGGCCGGCGCGCGACCCCGCCCGATCAGGTCGACGAGCTGAAGCCACGCCGAACGCGCACCCACGCCCGAGGTGGCATCGGCCGACAGGACGGTTGTCAGGCTATCGTCGAACCGCACGTCTCGTCCTCGCACCCGCGTCGGTCCGGTGACCTCCGCCGGTGTTCCTTAACGCGACGCCGGCATGACGCAACGCCGGAAACGCCATCGTCGCATAGTGGGACAATTGCGTTCGCAGGCAAGATTATTATAGCCGGACGGCAACAAACGATTGCGACATAAAGCGAGGACCCGACCCACCATGGCGCTCGATCGGATCGATCGACAGATCCTGGCCCTGCTTCAGGCGGACGGCCGCATGACCAACGTCGATCTGGCCGATCGCGTCGGCCTGACCGCCCCGCCCTGCCTCCGACGGGTGCGCGCGCTGGAAGAAGCCGGCGTGATCCGGGGCTATCATGCCGATCTGGATGCGGGCAAGCTGGGCTTCCCGATCACGGTGTTCGCGATGGTTTCGCTGCGAAGCCAGGCCGAACGCGACCTGTCGGCATTCGAGGCGCATGTCGCCGCGATCCCGGAGGTGCGCGAATGCCATATGCTCAACGGCGAGATCGACTTCATCCTGAAGATCGTCGCCAATGACCTGCGCACCTTTCAGGAAATCCTGACCACGCATCTGACGCCCGCGCCCAATGTCGCCAGCGTCAAGACCTCGCTGACCATCCGTACCGCCAAGGCGATATCTGGCATCCCCGTCGCGGTCGAGTGAACGACAAAGGGCGGCCCCGAAGGACCGCCCTCATGTTGGCGACAAACCGGGCCGATCAGGCCGCGGGGGCGGCGCCCGGCGTGGCGCTGCCCAGCCACGCAGTCCACAGCCCCGCGATGTCGGCCCGCGGGGCGCCCTTGACCGCCCCGAACGCCGCCGTCGCCCCCGCCTTGTCACCACCGCGGGCAAGCGCGACGCCCAGGCGGGTGTTGACCTCGTCGGCGTTGACGCTGCCCTTGCTCAGGGCAAGCCGGTACAATTCGGCCGCCTTGGTGTAGTTGCCCTGGCCGAGATAGCCGTCGCCCGTCTGCGCGGCGAGGGTGCCGTTGGCGCCGCTCTTGGCCTTGGTCTCGGTCGCGGCGAGCGAACCTTCATTACGGATGCCGGTGGCGGAGTCGACCAGCAGCGTCTTGGCGTTGGAGCTCGTCGCCGGAATCTTGCCGGCCGCCTGCCCTTCCTTGATCACCGCCTGCGCTTCGGTCGGCAGGCCGCGATTGTACACCAGCTGGGCGTATTCCTCATAGTCGTACTGGTCCGCCAGTGCGCCGGCCGCCCGCATCAGGCGAAAGAGGTCGATCTTCTGCGCGTTGTCGAGCGTCGCCACCGCGTTCTGCTGAAGCCCGTAGGTGACGATCACGTCGCGCCACGTCTTGGCACTGGGATAGGCGATCACATAGCGCTTGAGCCAGTCCAGCGTCTCGACCTTCATCTTGCGCTGGTTCGCGCGCGAGATGGCGTAGCGATAGTAGTCCTCCGGCGCCTTCTGGCCGGCGGCAGTCATGCGGTCGATCTCGGCGATCAGCGCGGCGTTGCCCCCGGCGGTGTCGCCCGAATCGAACCGCGCCTTGACGATCTGAAGCGCGAGGTCGTCATTCTTGAATCCGGCCTGCTGCGCCTGGGTAAGATACTGGATCGCAACCGGATACTGCTTGCCGCTGAGCGCCAGCACGCCACGGCGGTACAGGTATCGGCCCTTGTCGGCCGCCGGCGTCGACGGGTTGGCGATCAGCACGTCGAGCGGGCCGGCGAGCACGGCCTCGTTAAGGGGTGCGTTGGGATTGGCCTGCTGCTGCGCGTACAGCTTCTGCGATTCGAGATCGTAGCGGAGCGCGGCGGCGATGTACTTGTCGTCGTCGGTCTTGGCCGCGGCGTCGAGTTGCGCGAGCGCGGGTTCGGCGGTGGCGAAATCCTTGGCCGCGATCGCGGGCTGGGCGACCTGCGCGGCCTTCAGCGCCTCGGGGCTAAGCTTCAGCCCGGGCGCGGCGGCGTCCTTGTCCTTCTTCTTCTGCGCAACGGCGGGAGCGGTCAGGGACGTACCGGCGACGCCGGTGGCGAGCAGCGCGACGAGCGCCAGCTTGGACAGGTTTTTCATGTGGGGAACTCTCCTCCTCGCGGCCCGGGCGGCCCGGCCGATCGCGGCGCCGATGTATCGTCGCGGGACGCCCGGTTCAAGCGACCCGTCCACGCCGACGATGATGCGGCGACGGTGAACCGCAATTGAACGCGGCCGCCCGCGCCAGTACGGCAGCAACGATGATCGCCGTGATTTCACCCGCCAAGACGCTCGACTACGAGACGCCCCTGCCCGCCTTTGCGCAAGCCCGGGAGCCGCGGTTCGCGAACGAAGCGGCGGGACTGGCCCGCTCGGCGGCGCGGCTGGGGGCGAGGCGGCTGGAGGCGCTGATGAACATCTCGCCGGCGCTTGCGACACTCAACGCGGCGCGGTTCCGGGGCTTCGCCGACGCGCCCGCACGGCCGGCGATGTTCGCCTTCGCCGGCGATGTCTACACCGGGCTGGACGCGGGCACGCTGGACGAAGCGCAGGTGCGGTTCGCGCAGGCGCATCTGCGGATGCTGTCGGGTCTGTACGGCCTGCTGCGGCCGCTGGACGCGATCCGCCCCTACCGGCTCGAGATGGGGACCCGCTGGGCGCCCCGGCACAAGCGGCTGACCGACTGGTGGGGCGACCGGATCGCGGCGGCGCTGCGCGAGGAAGTGGCGGGCGCACCCGTGCTCAACCTGGCGAGCCAGGAGTATTGGGCGGCGGTGGACGGGCGCCTGCCCGGGACGAGGATCGTGTCGGTCGACTTCCGTGACGGCGACCGGTTCGTCAGCTTCCACGCCAAGCGCGCGCGAGGCACGATGGCGCGCTGGATGGTGGAGCATCATGTCGACGACATCGACGCGATGCGCGGGTTCGACGCCGATGGCTACGCCTATGACGCCACGGCCAGCACCGCCGATCGCTGGACGTTCCGGCGATGAGCGCGGTGGTGGTCGGCGGATCGGGCGGGATTGGCGCGGCGATCGCGGATGCGCTGGAGGAAGAGGGCACGCCCGTTCGCCGGATGGCGCGGTCTTGCACGGGCGCCGACCGGATCGACTATGACGACGAAGCCACGATCGCCGGAGCGGCCGCGGGTGGGGGATCGCCGACGCTGGTGGTGGTCGCGACCGGGTTGCTGCACCAGGGCGACCGCGGACCCGAGCGGGCGATGGCGGAGCTCGACCCCGTCTGGCTCGCCCGGCAGTTCCACGTCAACGCGATCGGGCCGGCGCTGGTCGCCAAGCATTTCCTGCCGGTGATGCCGCGGACCGGGCGTACGGTGTTCGCGATCCTGTCCGCGCGGATCGGGTCGATCACCGACAACCGGCTGGGCGGGTGGTACGGCTATCGCGCGGCCAAGGCGGCGCTTAATCAGCTGGTCCGCACGCTGGCGATCGAACAGACCCGGCGCAACGGCCGGTCGATCGTCGCCGCGCTCCATCCCGGCACGGTCGACACCGCCTTGTCCAGGCCGTTCCAGGCCAACGTGCCCGCGGACCAGCTGTTCACGCCCGGGCGGGCGGCGGTCCAGCTGCTCGACGTCATAGACGGACTGAAGGCGCCCGACACCGGCAAGCTGTTCGACTGGCAGGGGCACGAGATCGCACCTTGACCGCGCGCCGCGGACGGCCCACGCCGGAGCCTACTGACCGGGATCGACGGGTTCCAGCCGATCGAAGTCGCCCGCTGGCATGTCGGCCACGATCTCGCTTCCGGCGATCGAGACGACATCCCACGGCAGGCGATGGAGCGTCTCCCCGACGCCGCCGATCCCGCCCCGCCGCACGATGATGTAGGCGATCTGCCCGCCGGAGCAGGCGGCGAATGCATCGACCGCATGGGCGACGATCTGGCCATCTGCCGCCTTGACTGGAAGTCCGTCGATCCTGGCCAGGGAAAAGAGCTTGTCACCGGGTCGTCGGGCGCTGCGATGTTCCTCCGCGTCGGACGTGTCGCTGATCCGGGCGCGGCGACCCAGCCAGCGCCAGACGCCGAACACGTCGACGATGCCGAGAAATATGTTGGAGTAGAGGAGCTGCGTCTGATCGGTGGCGACCCCGACGACGATCCAGGCCGCCGCGCCGACCGTGAAGATCACGAACCCCCAGCCCGTCACTCGCGCGCCGAGGTTCGAGGCGGTCATCAGCGCCGCCACGCAGGTCGCGACGAGCGCCACCCATCCCGCCCAGTCCGCCATCGTCATCCTTCGTGTTGAGCAGGAGCCTCCCCTGCCATGATGCCGCGAGCCTGGGCAAGCGACGGGCCGGTGCTCCACTCCCGCATGATACTCGCTCCGCTCGGCGTCGCCGTACTGATGGTCGTGCGCTGTGCCCGCCCGCCATCAGCCTGCGCCAGAACCGGCTAGCCATGTCGCATCGGCGGATCAGCCAGACCCTGGCTGCTCGGTCGCCTTCGCCTGCCCCTCGGCGCCCGTGGTGCCCGCCGCTTCGGCGGCGGCGATGCCGGACGTGTCAACGATCTCGATCTGGCGGCCCGCCACTTCGATCTTGCGGTCGTATCCCGGCGAGAAATCCTGATCGGGTCCGGTGGGACCGGGCTTGGGTCCGGCCTCGGCGTCGGCTCCTGCCGGCTCGCCGCCCTCGGTCGTGGCGTTCGCGGTCGCCGATCCCTCCGATCCCGCCTGGCCACCGCCATGATAGGCGATGTCGGTCTGTCCCCCATGACCGAGGAAGCCACCGGCGCTGCCGTCGCCGTCCTTGCCCGTGTGGGGGTTCTGGTAACTGCCCCCGGCACTGTCGCCGCCGCCGCCGCGACCCGGATCGTTGACGCCGTCCGGCTCGCCCTTGTCGCTGCCGTCGCCGCTGGCGGGCATCGGTGCCTTGCTGCTCATCGTTCGTCTCCTCGCTGGCGGCAGCTCAACGCACGGGGCGGAATGATGACGGCGGGGCGGGTCCGAGGCGATCTCACGTCGCTCGGGCCACCTTGCGGATCATGTGGGACAGCTGGTCGATCGAGTAAGGCTTGTGAAGGAGCTCGAAGCCGTGATCGCCATTCTGGGCGAGGACATGGCTGTAGCCGCTGGCCAGCACGATGGGGAGATCGGGGTACATGCGACGGATCACGTCGCCGAGCTGCAACCCGCTCATGCCGGGCATCACGACATCGGAGAAGACGATGCTGAACCGGGCGCTGTCCTCGGCGAGCCGCGCGAGCGCCTCCTCGCCATTGGCCGCCAGGATCGTGCCATATCCCATCTCGTGCAGCGCGCCGCGAGCGAACTCGCCGACATCGGCATTGTCCTCGACGATCAGGACGCACAGCCCGTGGCCGGACCCCTGCTGATCGCGCGCAGCGTGGCCCGCCTCGACCTCGCGGGGCGGCTTTGCGCGCGGCAGGAACAGCGTGAAGACGGTGCCCGAGCCCGGTCGGCTTGCGACATGAACGTCCCCGCCCGACTGCTTGGCGAATCCGATCACCTGCGAAAGCCCCAGCCCGGTACCGGTGCCGACCGACTTGGTCGTGAAGAACGGTTCGAATATCCGCTCCAGCGTCTCGGCGGGAATACCCTCGCCGGTATCAGCCAGACTGACCGCGATGAAATCGCCGCTGATCGGCACGTGATTGCGGATCGCCGGGATGCCGTCGGTGGGACTCACGCGGATATGGACGGCCCCCTCCCCGCCCATCGCATCGCGGGCATTGACCGCCATGTTGACGATCGAGGTGTCGAACTGGCTGCGATCCGCGACGATGAAGCACGGATCGGCGGGAAGGTCGAGATCCACCACGATCCGCGAACCGGTGAGCGTGGTCACCATGCCCAGCACCTCGCGAAGGCTGGCGCCCACGTCGAAGCGCTCGGGCGTCAGCGCCTGCCGCCGCGCGAATGCGAGCAGTTGCCCGGTGAGGCGCGCGGCACGGTCGGACGTCTCGCCGATCGCATCGATGTAGCGGGTCCGCTTCTCCTCAGTCATCTCGGGCCGGCGCAGCATCTCGACGGAGCCCCGGATCACGGTGAGCAGGTTGTTGAAATCGTGGGCGACGCCGCCGGTCAGCTGGCCGATCGCCTCCATCTTCTGCGATTGCCGCAGCTGGTCCTCCGCCGCCAGTTGCGCGGCGGTGCGCTCCTCGACCTGGCGCTCGAGCGAGGCGGCGAGGTCGCGCAACTCCTGTTCCGCGATCAACCTGGCGATGGCGACACGGGTCCGGTCCGCCACATCGCGCACCAGATCGAGTTCCGCCGTCGCCCATCCCCTGACCGAGGCGTTGGTCAGGTAGAGCACCGCCACGAGCACGCCATGTTCCATGACCGGCACGTTCACGAACGAGCGCGCGTCTCGTCGTTCGAGCGCTTCGACGTTGCCCGACGTCCTGGGATCGCGCTCGACATTGGCGAACACCACGGTCTCACCCCGCACAAGGTCCTCGATATAGCTGCCATAGTCGCGAAAATGCAGCACGCCGGCAAAGGTCGTCACGCCCGGTGCGTTCCAGTCCCGCTCGACCGTGATCGTCTCGGCGGCGACATCGACGACGCCGTAGCCGACGCGGCTGATGCCAAAGGTCCGACCCATGATCTCGGCCGCCGCAAAGCCGAGTTCCGCCGGATCGACGATGTCGCGGATGCGATCGCCGAGTTCGGCCAGCGCGCGCGTATGCGCCTCCGCGTTGCGGCGGCTGGTGATGTCGAGGGTGACGCCCGCAAGGCACCGCGGCACGCCGGTGCCGTCGTCCATCACCTGCCCGCGGATCTGGACCCAGCCGACGCCGTCGGGGCGAAGCACGCGCAGCTCGATGTCGAGGTCGGCGGCATCGCGCCTGGCCGCGTCGATCCCGGCCGCCAGCGGGACGCGATCGTCAGACGCGACCCGCGACAGCAGGTCGTCGAAGCCGAACGGCTCCTCCTCCGGCCAGCCGAAGTTGGACCGGCAGACCTGCGATGCGGTCAGGTCGCCCGACGCGAAGTCATATTCCCAGACGCCCATCCGCCCCGCGCCGGCGGCAAAGCGCAGTCGCTGCTCGCTTTCCCGCTGGACCTGGAGCGCGTGCCCGATCTCGAGCAGGGGCGCCGCCGGGACGTCCGCGATCGGCACGGCATAATCGTGCACCGCGGACACGTCGATCTGGCTGGCGAAGAAGTGGGTCAGCTCGCCGTCGACCGAGTGAATGGGAACGATCAGCAGCCGGTTCCAGAACGCCTGGCCGTCCTTGCGATAGTTCAGCAGGTCGGCCTCGAACCGCGATCCGATCCGCACCGCGTCGCGGATCGCGGCGACCGTGGCGGGGTCAGTGTCGGCGCCTTGCAGGAAGCGGCAATTGCGCCCGACGATCTCCGCGCGGTCGTACCCGGTCATCGTGCAGAAGGAATCGTTGGCGTAGACGATCGGCACGTCGGGCTGCCGGGCATCGGCGATCACGAGCGGCATGCGGGTGCCGGCGACGGCTGCATCGAACGGATCGGGCATGTTCGCTTCGAGAAGTCTGATCACCGCTGGACGCACCTTCGTTCCGGTACCCGCGCGGCGTCGGGCGACGGGCGGGACTTGAGAAATGTTACTCCGTTAACGTTGCGACACGCCCAAGCGATCCGGCCATGACGGGCGGCACCGGTCGGACCGGGACGTGGTGGCGCAACTGTGGATCGGAGAAGCCGGAGGTTCCGGAATGCGATACTGCCCGCGTCCATGTTGCGGATGTCGAATTGCTGCCCCCGTCCATCGCGATCGGACGTTCCATCGTGATCGTCCGCGTGCCCCGCCTCCCTCTCCCTTGCGAGTATCCGATGAACCACAATGCAAAGCCGTCCTCGGATCGGCAGGACGGCGCCAGCCCCCTGCACGAGAACTCCGTCTGCATCGTGGGGTGCGGCAATGTCGGCATGGCTAGCGCCTTTGCGCTGGTCCAGAGCGGGCTGATCCGCGAACTGGTGCTTGTCGGACATGACGACGAGAAGACGGAGGGAGAGGTCATGGATCTCGAGCACGCCGTCGCGGTGCCGATGAAATCGCCGATCCGGATCGTCGCGGGCAGCTATGCCGACGCTGCCCGCAGCGCGATCGTGGTCGTCACCGCTGGCGCACCGAGCGGCGATCCGGATGTCAGCCGACTCGACCTGCTCGAGAAAAACGTCGGCATCGTGCGCGAGATCGTGGGCAAGCTGATGGCGGAGGGCTTCAACGGCGTGCTGCTGATGGCGACGAACCCGGTCGACGTGCTCGCGCTGGTGGCGCAGGAGGCGTCCGGCCTGCCGTCGGCCCAGGTGATCGGAACGGGAACCCTCATCGACACTGCCCGGCTGCGCAGCCTGCTCGCCGGAGAGCTCGGGGTCGAGCCGCGAGGGGTGGAAGCCTATATCATCGGCGAACACGGCGAGTCCGAGATCGCGGTGTGGAGCGGCGCGCGGGTCGCGGGGCTGCCGCTGACGCTCTATCCGGGTGCCGACGCGCTGGCGCCACCGGAACGATTGCTCGACCAGATCCGCCACGCTGCGCCCGAGGTCGTCCGGCGAAAGGGCAACACCGCCTATGCCATCGCCCTGTGCATCGAGCGCATCTGCGAGGCCGTCCTGCGCGACGAACGCGCCGTTCTCGCCGTCTCCGCCCGCATGGAAGGTCATTACGGGCTGGACGGGGTCTATCTCGGCACGCCATGCGTCATCGGCCGGAACGGCATCGAACGAACGATCGCGCTCGACCTCGACGACAGCGAAATGGCGGGCCTGAAGGCATCGGCCAAGACGCTCAAGGAGAGTCGCGCAAGCCTCGACGCACCCAAGGATTGAACGGCAGGGAGCGGCTGGCGTCGGTCAGGCGCCGGCTTCTCCGGTCAGATACGGATCGACCGGCGGGCTGTCCGGCACCGCCAGCCGCGGTACGGGTCGTGCCGCCGCCGTCGCCAGCCACGCCGCACCGGATGGACGATGCCTGGTCGACCCGCCCGACCGCGTCGGCACCAGGCCATAGACGGGTAATTCCACACGGCCCGGAGCACCGCTCCCGAAGGTTGCGGCGATGTTGCCATAGGTCGACGGGTCCCGACCATCGAGGCTCAGCCGGTCGTTCAGGTAGCAGGCGGTGGCCCATGCCGCCTCCGGACTGGGCGTCATGGCGATGATCCGCTTGCCCCAGTACATGCGCAGATTGTTGTGCATCCAGCCATCGACGACGAACTGCTTCTGGCAGGCGTTCCAGGTCTCGTCGCGCGTCTCGCCATGGAGCAGGGCGTCGAGCGTCTCCAACTCGGGTCGCGGATCGCCGGCATGCGCCGCCAGCGTGTCGGCCGCCCAGCCGGCGATGCGGTCGTACCGTTCCGGCGCGGCGAGCGAGCGCGCCTGCCAGTGGAACCACTCGCGCCAGCCGAGCAGTTCGTCGGCGAACTTGGCCTTGTGCTGGCCACCGGCATCGGCGCCGGCCACCGCCGCCATCACCTCGCGAGGACCGAGCACGCCGAAATGGAGATAGGGTGAAAGCCCGCTCGCCCCGTCGGCCCGGATGGCGTCGTTGCGCGCCGACGCGTAGCCGGGCAGCACGTCGGCCACCAACCGCCCGAGCCGCGCCGTCGCCGCGGCGCGACCGGCGGGATGCGTGCCGCTGACGGGCAGCGTGTGGTCGATCGCCAGGCCGCTCACCAGCGCATCGAGATCGCACCCGTCGAGCCGGTCGGGCGAAAAGGGCAGCGGGCCGGCATAGGGCGGCACGTCCGGCGCCACGTCTTCCGCCATCATCCAGCCGGCACGTTCGGGCTCGTGCCGTCGCAGGAAGCCCGACCGTCCGCGAATGTCGCCGCCCAGCACCGCCGGCGGCACCAGGCATGCGGCATTGACCGCATAGACCGGCACGACGGCACGCGCGGCGACGCGGTCGGACTGCCAGCGGGCGACGAATGTCGGCTGGTCCTCGAGCACGATCGCCGCGGCCTCGGCGCCCAGCCGGTGAACCAGGCCCCTCTCCCGATGATCCGGCCGATCGACATGCTGGATACAGGCAAGCCCGCGGTCTCGGCAATCGGCACCGAGATCGCGGCTCGCGCCCAGGATGAAGTGGTGCAGCCGGTCGGAGGCGTAAGGATAATCTTCCCGGACGCCATGGTAGACCAGCACCGGCAACTTCAGCGCGTTGCCGAGCCGGATGCCGGCATCGATCACCGGATTGTCGCGACCACGCAGCGCCTGCTGAAGCCAGCACAGCACGTAACGGCCATCGGCGTTCACCGCACGGTCGTCGAGCCTGCGCACGCGCGGCGCCTCGCGCCAGTCGTGGAGCCCATCGGGGAAAGCGGACGTCACCATCCCATGCTGCCCGGCACGCCCTTGAACGGTCCGGCGAGGTCGGACGTGATCCATCCGCCGTAGAAGCCACCGGGTTGCGCCTCCACCTGCTCGCCGTCCACCGTGCACCGGTCGATCGGGCCGGCGTAGAAGGCCAGGTGGTCACGCAGGATCGCGAACGATCTGCTGGGGTCGGGATAGCTCCAGGCGACGTCGTGGAGCAGCGCATCCCCGACCGCGAGATGCCAATAGACCGCATGGCCCTTCCATTCGCAGAATGACCGCCGCTCCGACCGGCGCAGCACGCCCGGCGTCAGGTCGGCGGGCGGCACGTACCAGCTTGGCGGATGGCTCGTCTCCAGCGTGCGGACCGCGAACACCGTATCGGCGACGAGGACGCCGCGATGCTCGATCCGGATGTGCCGGTCGCTCGCCTCCGCAACGGCAGGTCGTGGGAAGCGCCACACGCTTTCCTGACCGGGACCGGTCGGGTCGGGTCGCGGGCTCATGCCCGCGCCTCGCGACGCGCGAGCCAGCGCTGGAGGCGCGGCCGGACGCCCAGGAAGCGGAGGTACAGCCGTTCCAGCAGTGCCAGCACCCGCTTGCTGCGCGCCGCCTCGCCCAGCGGTCGCAGCAGCGGGATGGCGCGCCACATCGCCGCGAACGCAGCCGCGCCGGACAGCAACGGTCCGCCTTCCTCGCGCGCATGAAAGCGCGCGAGCATCTCGGCGCGGTCGATCGGACACGTACCCCCGCCGGCCACGTCGACGAACGCGATGGCGCCGTAGCGGTCCAGGCGGCGCATCAGCGCGATCTCGCGGCGACACAGCGGGCAATCGCCGTCGTGCCAGACGGTGACCCGGCTCATTGCCCTTTCGCCGGATTGTCGCGCCAGATGCGCTCCGCCAGCAACGTCGCAAAGCCTAGCCAGGCGACGAACGGCACCGCCGCCGCCGCCGCCGGCTTGTCGACCCTGGCCGCGGTGGCGACATAGGCGGCGCTGGTGGCGACCATCGCGCCCGATGCCGCCGCGCTTGCGCCCAGTTGCCGCTCGCGAAAGAACAGCTGGGTCCATCCGCCGACCATGGCGGTGTTGAGCAGCCACAGCCCGACCGCCGCGTTGCGGGCGGGACCGGACGGGCGCCGCAGCAGCCGATAGCCGCCGACCGCAAGCCCCGTCTCCAGAACCGGCCACACCGCCCCGAACGCCTTGTCCGGCGGCGTGAAGCCGGGTTTCCGAAGCTCGCGGTACCAGCGCCGGGTGTCGGGATGCGACGGATCGGGCGCGTTGCGCCGCCCCACCACCGCGCTGACGCCAAGCACCAGCCCGACCGCTCCCAATGCCAGCAACGGCGACAGCGCGCCCGGCGCCGCCTCGTCCGCGATCGGCCGCGAACCGGGCGACGTGCTATGAACCTCGATCATCGGCGGCTAATCCCTGGTTCGTCGATTTCGACCGCGTTGACTTCGGCACGGTACGCCCGCGCCGCCGCATAGGCGGGTCGGCGGGCGCGCATCACCGATCCGAGCGGCCGGTGCGCCGCCAGACCGACCCATGGGCTGAACGCCGATCCGGTCTCGATCGCGGTCCACAGCTCGTCCGACCAAGTCTCCTGCGGTGTCGCGGTGATGCGGGCGACGGGCAGGTAGGGGCTCTCGTCCTCCGGCCATTCGGCGGCGGCGTCCTCGACGGGCATGCGGTCGAGGTCCGTCGCAAGCTGTACCCGCAGCTCCCACACCGCGGGAAGGGCCTGGAAGTGGCGCTGCACGGACTCGCGGATGGCATCGGGGTGACCGGACAGGTCGAGCGGCCGTCCCGACAGCGCGACCAGCTCGGACGAGACCGGCGCGATCGCCACCTTGGCATAATGCTCGCCATGCAGCAGCGCCCCTTGCGAGAAGAAGCTGTCCCCCAGCAGCTCGGTGGTCGCCTGCCCCGCCAGAGTGGTCAGCGTCGCGAATTTCAGCCCGACCTGCGCCAGTGCGGCATTGGCGTTGCGCGACAGCACGGACAGTCCCTTCTTGACCGGCTCGGCCTGCCCGGTCGTCGTGGCGAGCAGCCGCAACTGCCGCAGGAACCCCGACGCCGTCGCGATCTGGAACGTCGGCGAGTTGCCGAGCACATAGTTCTGCGTCGTGTCGCCCTCGCTCCCCGGCAGCCGCGCCCCGGCCACGCCCAGCACCTTGAGCGCCACGCCCCGCGGAGTGGAGACGGCATCGTCGAGCACGTCACCGGGCGTCGTGCTGAACCGCATCACGGCGTCATAGCTCGCGGGCTCGGCATACAGCCCCTGCGCGAGTTCGGGGGAAAGCCCCGCCAGCACCTCGAACCGCGCCCTGACATAGCCATGCGGCTTGGCGTGAACCGCGCGATGGGCGTAGCCCGTGTCGGCGCAGGTCTTCGCCTGGATCGCGAGCATCGCCTCGGTCAGCGCGCGCTGGATGTCCGGCTCGTCGTCCGCCACGGTCTCGAACGACGGATCGAAGCGTAGCGGGGAGCTGGGCTGTGGCACGGCCGTTCAACGCCGGACATCACCGGCCGGGTGCATCGGGTCGTGAAACGACAAAAACGACGTGTCCGGCGTCATTTGCACGAATCCTGTTGCGGTTGGCGACGGTCACACGCAACCTGGGTCGCCAAGGTGGGGAGATCACGCGAAGGGGTCCGATGGTTGGCGCGGGAGAGGCTACTCTGGCGAGGGAGCTTCGGGCGCGTGTCACTCACTCAGACGCTTATTCCACTTCTGGCCCTGTTGGCGGCGGGCCTGCTGGCGGGCTTCGCCGCGGGGGTGTTCGGCATCGGCGGCGGCTTTGTCGTCGTCCCCGCTCTCCTGCTCGTCCTGCCGCTCTTGGGCGGTGACAAGGCGCAATATGCCCATGTCGCGATCGGTACTTCGGCTGCGACCATCATCGTCACTTCGCTGCGGTCGTTGCGGGCGCATGCCAGGCGCGGCGCCGTGGAGTTCGAGGTGCTGCGAAGCTGGGCGCCATGGCTGATCCTCGGCTGCGGCGCCGGGGTGCTGCTCGCCGAACATACCGACGGGCGCACGCTGACCATCATCTTCGCGAGCGGCGTGCTGCTGATGTCGCTCAACTTCCTGGTGCCGCGGCTGGGCAGCCGGGTGGTTTCGGACCACATGCCCGGCGGGCTCGCCCGGATCGGCATCGCGGGGGGACTGGGCACCTTTTCCTCGCTGCTCGGGATCGGCGGGGGGACGATCGCGATCATGGTGATGACGCTGTGCGGTCGGTCGATCCATCGCGCGATCGCGACCGCATCGGGGGTGGGCACGCTGATCGCGGTGCCGACCGCGATCGGCTTTGCGGTGATCGGGCTGAACGAGCCGGGGCTGCCCTGGGGATCGCTCGGCTATGTCAACGTCCCGGCGACCGCGGCGATCGCATCCATGTCGATCTGGACTGCGCCCTATGGCGTGGCGGCCGCGCACAGCCTGCCGGCCGAGGTCCTGAAGCGGGTGTTCGGCGTCTACCTGATCGTCATCGCGGCGCTCATGTTCAAGAACGCCGTCCACCTGTGACGGGTGTGCCGGTCGCCGCTCGGGCGACCGGCACCGCCTCAGAACTTCAACGACATGCGGGCATAGTAATAGCCCCCGTTGATGCCGTACGGGCTGAACGTCAGCGGCGCGTCCAGCACGTTGCCGCCATTGACCAGCGTGAAGTTGGTCGTCCCCGGCACCAGCGCGACGGTCGGCGGGCGCTTGTCGAACAGGTTGTTCGCGCCCACCGTCAGCTCCAGCTCTTCGGTCAGGTCGTAGTTCACCTCCAGGTCGGCGATGAACGCCGTGCCGATCTCCTGGCGGTAGAAGTCGACCCCGTTCGGCGTCGCGTTCGCCGACGTCTTGCCGTACACGGTGCCGCGCGCGGTCAGCGAGAACCGGCCCAGTTCGTAAAAGGCGCCCGCGATCGCCTTCACCCGTGGCGATGCGGTTTCGAGGTTCGACTGCGCGCCCCGGTCGAACAGCGGGATCGGCAGCCCCGTCGCCGGATTGACGAGCTGCGCCGGCGCGGCATCGATGCGGGTGATCACCGTCTTGTTGTAATTGCCCGACAGCGTCCAGTTCACCCGGCCCCAGTCGCCGAAGTCGGTGGGATAGCTCACCGTCAGGTCGACGCCGCGGGTGCGGGTGTCGGCGCCGTTGGTGAAGATGTTGATCCCGGTCTGGCTGACCGTGGGATCGAGGACATTGCCGTTGGCGATGATCGCGCGCGTCACCACCGGGAAGTTGATCCCCCCGCCGCTGCCGAAGATCGAACCGGTGCCCAGGATGCGGTCGTCCACCGAAACCTGATAGGCGTCGAGCGTGACGGTCAGCCGGTCGGCCGGGCGCAGCACCAGGCCCAGGCTGTAGTTGGTCGACTTCTCCGGCCGGAGGTCCGCAAAGCCGAGCAGCTTGGCGGCGGCCGAGTTGGCGGGCAGCTGCACGAACGCAGCCGTGGGCGACACGTTGGTGGCCGAATAGAAGGATTCGGCCAGGGTCGGCGCCCTGAACCCGGTCGACACGGTACCGCGCAGCGCCACCGCATTGCTGAAGTCGTAGCGCGAGGTGACCTTCCACGTCACCTTGTCGCCGAAGTCCGAATAATGCTCGTAACGGACCGCCCCATCCAGCTTCAGTCCGTCCATCGGGTTGAGCGCGACGTCGCCATAGACGGCGATGTTGCGCCGGCTGTTGACCCCCGCGTCCGACGGGCGGAACCCCGGATAGGATTGGCCCCCTTCCTTGTAGATCGACCCGGCATCGCCCGAACCGATCTCATACTCGTTGCGGCGATATTCGACGCCTGCCGCCATCGTCACCGGCTCGGCCATCCCCGCCTCGATCTCCTTGGCGACGTCGGCGTTGACGGTGAACTCCTCGTTGCGGAAGAAGCCGTTGTAGAACTCGGTCGGGGTGAACCCGGTGTCCGCGAACAGCGAGGCGTTGGCGGTGTTGACCGTGTAGACCAGCGCCTTGTCCTGCCCATAGGTCGCGCTGACATCCCATCGGAACCCGTCGGCATCGCCGCGGATACCGCCGGTAAAGGCGTAATCGTCCTCCCGGATCTTCTCGCGCGGGACGAAGCCGTTGCCCGGGCTGTCGCCTTCGGGGTCGAAATAGGTGGTGACGCCGTTCACCGTGCGCGAGACGCGGGTGGGTACGCGGACATTCTCGTTCGCCTGCGCCACCCGCCGGCTATAGGTGCCGAAGCTGTAGAGCTCGAAGCCGGTGCCCTCGAACCCGGTATTGTATTGCAGGTTGGTCAGCGAGGATTTGGCATCGCCGCTGATCGGGTTGACGTACGGGAAGTTGTCCATCCCCGGATACAGCGAGCGCTGGACGGCTGTCAGGGTCGGGAGCAGCGTTCCATTCGGGTCGGTGACGCGCCGGTCGAGGCCGCCATTCACCGTGTAGTCGTGGAAGCGGTGAAAGCCGGTGATGTTGAGGAAGCCCGTCTCCCCGACCTTGGTCCCGAGGTGCAGGGTGGCGGCCAGCGTGTCGCCGCCGACATCGTAGTTCTGCCCGGCGGTGACGAAGCCGTCGCCGCCCGAATCATCGTCCTTGAGGATGACGTTGATGACCCCGGCGATCGCATCCGACCCGTACTGCGCCGCGGCGCCCTGTTCCAGCACCTCGATCCGCTTGATCGAGGATGGCGAGATCAGGTCGAGATCGGCCGTCGCCGCGCCCTGGAAAGGCCCGCCGAGGACCGCGAGGTTGGACGTGCCATGCCGCCGCTTGCCGTTGACCAGCACCAGCGTGTGATTGGGGGACAGCCCGCGCAGCCGCGCCGACAGGGTCAGGTTGGCCGTGTCGCCGCCGAATGCCTGCGCCACGAACGACGGCACCAGCTGGGTCAGGATCTGGTTGAGGTTGGGCTGGCCGACATGTTCCAGCGTTTCGGCGTCCAGCACCTTGATCGGGGCGGCGCTTTCGGCCGCGGTGACGCCGGTGGCGCGGGTACCGGTGACGATGATGGCGTCGTCGACCTGGGCGGCGGCGGCCTGAAGCGCCTGGGTCGCCTGCGCCTCCTGCGTCGGCGTTGGCGTCGGGGTGGCCGGAACAGGTGCGATGGGGTCCGGATCGCCGGCATGCGCCGTGGACGGCAGCGCAAGCAGGGCGATGGCGATGGCGGTCATCGACGTCGTATTCAACATGGTCGAGCTTTCCCCTTTTTCGAGCAAAGCCCTTCAGTTCCCCTCCCCGGGTGCTGCCTAGTTCTCCTGCCCCCGCCCGGTGTACCGGATCGCGAGCAATGGCTTGGTCATCTGGATGAACGGCACCGCGGTGCCGCCTGCGATGTGGTCGACCGGCTGCTCGTCGGCGAAGCCGGCGGCGCGGTGGAAGGGGACGCCGGACAGGGTTGCCACCAGCGTCAGCGCGTCGAAACCGGCCGCCCTCGCCTCGCGTTCGCACCGGTCGAGCAACGCCGTCGCAACCCCCTGCCGGCTATGCGCAGGATCGACGAAGAACGCCCTGATCCTCGCCGGCGCCTCGCCGGGTACGATCGGCCGGTCGGACCGGCCCGGACACGCATCGCCGCCGAACAGGGTCGCCCGCCGGCTCCACCCGCCACAACCCGCCAGCGCACCGTCGCGCTCGACGAGGAAGAAGGTGCCGTCCGCGATCAAGTCGGTGTCGACGCCGAAGACATGGGTGATCGCGGCATCGATCTGGTCGGGCGTGTAGAAGCCGCGACTGAGGTGCGCGGCGGATACCCGGATCAGCCGCGCGAGTGCGGGAACGTCCGCGGTGGTGGCCGGCCGGAGAAGGGTCGCTGGACGATGATCTCGGGCGGCCGATGCCATCCGACGTCAGCGGCCCGCTTCGCGCGGGGGCGGCGGCATCGGCGCGCCACGGGCGTCGGTTGGCGGCAAGCCGTTCGGATACCGGATGTTCGACACCGCTGCGCTCCCTGTTCGAGTCACGCGAACGTCCCATCGCCCATGCTGCGGCGCAATACGCTGAATGTACGTCGGACCCGTTTCGCCCGCATTGTTGCTGCTTCGCCACAGTGGTTGACGTAACATTGCTGCGAAAATCATGATGGAGGTGTCATACCCCCGTTGATCGCGGCGATCGGGTCCGTTAGCGTCGTGACCAGCGAGAGGATCGCAAGCCAGATCGCCCAGGCGGCGGCGACAGCCTGAAAAGATGAAAAGCACCGGTCGCACGGTGCGTCGGGGCGGTGTCCGTGGATCACGGCACTGCGCAGGCGGATGCGACCGGATCGTGAGGCGAGTGGAGTCGGGTCAACTCAATCAAGGGAAACGATCATGGCGATGGAGCGGGACGCACGGGACGATCTGATGGACCGTGGCTATTCGCGGCGACACCTGGGGCGGGTCGCGGCGTTGATCGGCGGGGGTGCCATGTTCAACACGCTGCTCGCCTCGGGGGCGGCGGCGCAGAGCCAGGCCGCCAGGGGGGTGGCCGGCGCGATCCGCATCGGCGCCAACGAATGCTGGACGGGGCCTTTCCCGGCGGCTGCCCAGGCCGCGGCGGAGGTCATCGCCGCGGGCAACCGCTACGACCCCGCCGACGAGCGCGACAAGCTCATCAAGACGGTGGCGATGGTCGAGAAGCTGCCGGAGGATCGGGTGCTTCCCTGGCCCGGATCGGGTGACCCGCTGGTGCGCAGCGTTATCAGCTTCTGCTCGCCGACCCGTGGCCTTGCGACGGCGGACCCGACCTTCGAATCGGCGTGGCGCGCCGCGGCCTGGCTGGAAGCGCCGGTCACGCGCGTGCCGTTGCAGCCGGGCAAGGGGCTGGACGTCCGCGCCATGCTCGCCGCCGCGCCGAACGCCGGGCTCTACTATATCTGTACCCCCAACAATCCGACCGGCACGGTGACGCCGCTGGCAGACATCGAATGGCTGATCGCCAACAAGCCCGCGGGATCGGTGGTGCTGGTGGACGAGGCGTACATCCACTTCGCGGAGATCCCTTCGGCCGCACCGCTCGCCGCGGCGCGCGACGACGTGATCGTGATGCGGACCTTTTCCAAGCTGTTCGGCATGGCGGGGATGCGGCTGGGCCTGACCTTTGCGCATCCTGATCTGCACAAGCGGATGATGCGCTACGACGGCTTTCAGGTCACGGGAACGCTGCCGATGACCGCGGTGGCGTGCGGCAATGCGGCCTACACCCAGTTCGACCAGATCAAGGCGCGACGGACGCAGATGATCGCGGTGCGGGAGGCGACCATCGCGCAGTTGCAGCAGCGCGGCCTTTCCGTGCATCCGGGCTCGCAGGCGAACATGTTCATGATTGACTGGAAGACCCGCCAGGCCAAGGACATGCAGCAGGCGATCCTCGACCGGAAGGTGCAGATCGGGCGCGCCTGGCCGATCTGGCCGACCGTGTCGCGGGTGACGGTGGGATCGGAGGCGGAGATGAAGACCTTCTGCACCGCCGTGAACACCATCTCCGCCTGACGGTGCCGCCGCGACCGCTCGCCACGCCGCTGCGGTCGCGGCGCCCTGCCCTGCCCTGCCCCGCTGCTCGGCAGCGTCCGCAACCCGTCGATCGAGGGTCCAACATGGCCATGCCCCCTCCCCGGTTTGACACGGGCCGCCGCCGGATGACATTTCGCACCTGCGCAACCGAACGCGCCATCTCTAAATGCTGGGAGGTTTGATGCGGGCCCTGTTCCTTGCCACCGCCGGACTGCTGTCCATACCCGCCACCGCGCAGGAGGCGCCCGATCCCGCCCGCCTGAAGACCGATGTCGAGAAGCTGGTGAGCTTCGGCACCCGGCACACGCTGTCCAGCCCGACCGATGGGAAGCGCGGGATCGGCGCCGCGCGGCGCTGGTTCGGCGCCGAGCTGAAGCGCATCGCCCGCGGATGCGGCGGGTGCATCCAGGTGTCGGAGATCGAGCGCTCCTTCACCAACGCGCGCGCGCCCAATGGCGTCAACGTGGTGGACGTGCTCGGCATCCAGCCGGGGCGCGACCCGAACCGCGTGGTGATCGTGCAGGGGCACATCGACAGCCGCGTCAGCGACGTGATGAACATCACCAGCGACGCGCCCGGCGCCAACGACGACGCCTCGGGCGTCGCGCTGGTCCTCGAAACCGCGCGGCTGCTGTCCGCGCGCAAGTTCGACGCCACGGTGATCTACGCCGCGCTGTCGGGGGAGGAGCAGGGGCTGCTCGGCGCGACCCTGCTGGCGGAAACGGCGAAGCAGCGGGGATGGACCGTCTCCGCGGTGCTCAACAACGACATCGTCGGCAACACGGTGGGACAGGACGGCACCCGCGTCGCCGACCGGGTCCGCGTCTTTTCCGAAGGCATCCGGATCGAGGAGGACCTCGCCGCGCAGGCGGCACGGCGCGGCAATGGCGGCGAGGACGACGGGCCCAGCCGCGCGCTGGCCAAGGCGATCGATCAGGTCGCCGCCGCCATCCCCGCCGGGCTCGACGTGTTCGTCGACCGGCGGCCCGACCGGTTCGGCCGCGGCGGCGACCATGAACCCTTTCTCCGGCTCGGCTATCCCGCGGTGCGCTTCTCGGTAGGGATCGAGAACTACGACCAGCAGCACCAGGACCTGCGTCGCGAGGGCGCGCGCGAATATGGCGACACTGTCGACAAGATGGACTTCCCCTATCTTGCCAAGGTGACCGCGATCAACGTCGCGACGATCGTCCGGCTGGCGGCGGCGCCCGCGGCTCCGGTCGAGGTGGCGCTCCGCGGCGCGCTGGGCAGCGACACCGCGGTGTCGTGGACGCGCGTGCCGGGGGCGGCGGGCTATCGCGTGCACTGGCGGCGCAACGATGCGCAGACCTGGACGGAGCATCGCGACCTGCCCGCCGCCACCGGCGAGACGGTGCTGGCCGGGACGGTCGTCGACGACGTGTTCGTGGGCGTGTCGGCGCTCGCGCAGACCGGCGAGGAGAGCCTGGTGACGTTCGGCGGACGCGCGCCGCGGCCGGCATCGCCCGCCGCTTCGCCGACCCCGCCCGCGCGCTGATCCCGACCGGGTTCCTGTCGGCGCAGGAACCCGGAACCCCTCTCAGAACCGGAAGCGGAAGCCGCCGCGATAGGTGCGGCCGATCAGGTCGTAGGGTGCGCTGGACCCGAACGAGGTGCCGCTCGTCGGAATCAGCGGCGGGTCCTGGTCGAACAGGTTCTCCACCACCCCGAACAGCGTCACCCGCGCGCCGCCCAGGTTCACGTCGACATTCTGCGCCAGCTCGACATACACCGTGTCGCCGATCCGGTTGTATTCGTCCGGAATGCCCAGCCGCGCGGTGACCGGCTGGTTGGTGATCCGGCCCTTGCCCAGGTAGCGCGTGGTGACGGTGGTGCGGCTCGGCCCCACCGCATAGCTCGCGGTCAGCAGCCCGCGCCATTTCAGGCTGCCGATCGTGCCTAGCGTCGCCGGCTGGACGTCGCCGGGCAGCACCGTCTCGTCGCGGGTCCGCTGCGACACCAGCAGCCGCAGGTCGACCGATCCGGGCAGCGAGGCGGCGATGCGGGACAGGGGCGCGCGATAGCTGACCTCGTAGTCGATGCCCGCGACCGACACGTTCTGGGCGTTGACGCCGCTGGTCAGGATGGTAGCGTTGACCAGGTTGGTCGCGCCCGGCGCCTGGATGATGCTGTCGCACGCGGATTGGTTCTGCGGCCGGTTGAAGCCGTAGCAGATGTCGATCACCGCCTGCGCGCCCAGCGCCACGATCGCGTCGCGGATGTCGATCTTGTACGCGTCGACCGACAGGCTGAAGCCGGGCGCGAAGCGCGGCGTCCACACCCCGCCCACCGTCCAGGTGTCGGCGATCTCGGGCTGGAGGTTCGGGTTGCCGCCGTTCAGCGTGATGTTGGGCACCTGCGGGCTGCCCGCCTGGCTGCGGTCCAGATACGCGTTCACGAACTGGCTGGAAGGGGCGAACAGGTCGTTGAGGTTGGGCGCGCGGATGTCGCGCGATCGGGTCAGGCGCGCGCGCAGCTGCCCGTCGACATCCCAGGTCGCCCCCGCCTTCCACGTCGTCACCGTGCCGCTGGTCGAATAGTCGGTAAGCCGCACCGCGCCGTTGAACTCCAACGACCGCGCCAGCACCGAATCGCGCAGCAGCGGGATCAGCGTCTCGACGAACCCCTCGCGCACCGCATAGCCGTTGCCGCCCGCCTTGAAGTTGCCGACATTCCATTGCGACGCCAGCGACAGCGCGTCCGCGGTCGCGGTGAAGCTCTCCTTGCGCCCCTCGAACCCTGCCGCGACCGACACCGGCCCCGCCCACAGCGAGAACGGCTCGTACTGCGCGTCGAAGGAAAAGATGTCCTGGACGATGTCGAGGTCCTGGCGCGTCCGCAGCGCGTCGTTGACGCCGGTGACATAGGCGACCGCCTCGTTGCCCAGCGATCCTTCCCCGAACAGGTTCAGCGGCACGCAGCCATTGCCCGGCGCGGTCAGGCGCGAGCGGCAGATCGGCGTGCCCGCGGCCAGCCCCGCGACACCGCCCGTCGCCGGGTTGCCGATCGCGTCCAGCGCCAGCGCGAAGCGGCTGAGGATGATGTTGTTGTCGCGCGTGTACCAGACATCGCTGTGCCCGCGCTGGTAATAGGCGCGCCAGCGGCCCTGCCCGTCGAACTTGCCCTCCAGCGCGGCCAGGACCCGGTCCTGCCGCCGGTTGTACCCGGCCTCGCCGATATGCTGGTCGGGCCGATTGACCACATCGTAGAACAGGCGGTTGAGCTGGAACGAGGTGATCCGGTTGGCGTCCATCGCCTGCTGGATCGACGCCGGCAGGAACGGGTTGGCGCGGTTGACCGTGATCGCGGTGCCGCCCTGGCGGTTGTACACCGCCGACCAGTTGACCGTGTCGTTGCCGGCATAGCTGCCCTCGACGATCGCGTTGATGTCGTCGGAGATCTCATAGGCGAAGCGGCCGTAGACGCTCCAATGCTCGTCGTCGGGGAGCAGCGCGCCGCGGATCGGCAGCGACTCGATGTCGCCCCCGGCCTGCACCTGTCCCTGCTGGATCGGACCGAACACGAACTGCCCCACCTGCCCGCCCGGCAGGAAGTTGGTGCCGCGCAACGGCCCGGCCGCGATCACGCCGCCGGGGGTGCTGTTGTAACCCGCGTCGAAGCGGACGATCTGGCCGGGCTGGCCGTTGGTGGCGGTCCAGGCGGGGTTGTTGAGCAGCCGCAGCCCCGGCTGGAACCAGCTGCGGGGGTGCTCGTAGAAGTCGATCCGGTCGCCCTTGTAGTAGAGTCCGCTCAGCAGCAGGTGGCCGCGCTCGCCGATCCTGCGCCCCGCCGCGACGTCGCCGGTGACGACCCGGCCGCCGCCCTGTTCGGTGTCGGAATAGTTGAAATTGGCGCGCATCCCGGTGAAGCCGGTGTCGAGGATGAAGTTGACCACGCCGGCCACCGCGTCCGAGCCATAGGCCGCCGACGCGCCGCCCGTGACCACGTCGACGCGACTGACCAGGTTCTGGGGCAGCAGGTTGACGTCCACCGCCGGCGACAGCCCCGATCCCACCACCCGGCGCCCGTCGAGCAGCGTCAGCGTCCGCGTGACGCCCAGGTCGCGCGCGCTGAGCTGGTTGGCGCCGCCCGTGGCGTTGGCGAACAGGGTGGTGGTGCGCGTCGAGTTGCCGATCCCCAGCGACGGCAGCTGCTGGACGTAATCGGCGATGTTGGTCGGGTTGCGCTGCTGGATGTCCTCGCGCGACAGCACGGTGGTCGGCGTGGGCGCGCGCGCGCCGTCGCGGACGATGCGCGAACCGGTGACGATCACGTCGCCCTCGGCGGCCTGCGCGGTGATCCCCGGATCGCCCTGCTGCAACGGCGCATCCGCCGCGGCGGGGGACAGCGACCCGGCGGTCAGCGGCCCGTCCTCGCCGGACGGCCGGGCGTCCTCCCGGCTTTGGGGTGCCGGGGCCGTGCCGGTCTGCGCTGCGGCATGACCCGGCAGGACGCCCGCGAGCCCCGCGATGACGACGGCATGGCCGAGCCACAAATTGCGGCGAAACCGCCGGATTCCGATGCTCATGCTGCGATCCCCCTGTCACGCCCGTGTTGCAGCGCAGCAGGCTGGAGGACAATAAACGTGTCGTCAAGCACCCTATGGTAGCACGAAATTATTCCTTCACGCGTCCTCCGGTTCGCAATGCTGCGTCGCGGGACCAGCACGGGGCGATCGCATTTCACCCGATCGCAACGCCGCTGCCGCCATGCGCCCGCCGATCACGACCGGCGCATGGTGCGACCCTGGCGCCGTCGTGACCCGCCGAACGATCAGCGTGCGGCCACCGCCGCCGGCCAGGTCACGGGCTGCTGCGTCTGCGGATTGAACAGGCCGCCGGGATAGCGCGCCGCCTCCGCCGCGGTGATGTCCTTTCGCGTCAGGAAGCTGCTCGGCTCGAGCGCGAGCACGTCGAGCCCGCGCGAAATCTCGGTCCCGTAGATCCTGCCTCGATAATAATAGGCGGACCAGAAGCCGCCCAGCACCATCTGCTCCGCGTCGATCGGGCCGCGATCGAAATAGGCGATCTCCCGCGGCTGCGTGCTGTCCGTGAAATCGATCACCGAGATGCCGCCCTGATACCAGGCCTGGACGAACAGGTCGCGGCCCGGCACCGGCACGATCGATCCGTTGTGCGCGACGCAATTCTCCTTGTCGCCCTGCGGCGCGGGCAGCTTGTACGTGCCGCGACGGACGAGCTTGCGATCGACGATGTCGTAGATCGCATCGGCGCCATAGTCCTTGGGGTCGTAGGTGCGGCACCGCGGGCGGGCGCCCCCGCCCCATTCGTCGGTGAAGATCACCTTGGTCCCGTCGTTGTTGAACGTCGCCGAATGCCAATAGGCGAAACCCGGATCGCTGACCGCGTCGATCCGCTTGGGCTTCAGCGGGTCCGAGATGTCGAGCAGGATGCCGTTGCCCGAACAGGCGCCGGCCGCGATCTTCTTCGACGGGAAGGCGGTGATGTCGTGGCACTGGTCGGTGCGGCTGGTGTCCTGGGTCCCCTGGCCATGGTCGCCCCCGCGCCATAGCCCGGCGATCTGGCCGGTGCCCTCGTCGGCGAAGACGCGCGGGCGATCGACGATCCGCGCGGCGGCGGGGTTCGCGACGGGGATCTCGACCACGTCGATGCTGAACAGCGCGGTTCTGGCGTCGCCCGGCACGTCGCCGATGCAGCCGGTCAGCTCGCGCTCGTCGCGCACGCCCGCGGTGCCCGAATTGTAGATCACGACCCGCCGGTCGTCCGACGAGATGACCGAATGGGTGTGGCTGCCGCGACAGGTCTGGACCTGCCCGACCTGTCGCGGCCGCTTGGGATCGGAGATGTCGAAGATGCGCAGCCCGCGAAACCGCTCGGCGCTGGCCTCCGCATTCACGCCCTGCAATCCGCAGTCGACCCGGCCGCGCGTCTCCTCGACCGACATGACGAGCAGCTTGCCCGCGATCGAGATGTCGCCCTGCCCGCCCGGGCACACCACCGAACTGACCAGCGACGGCGAGCCGCTCGCGCCCAGGCGATAGATGTTGAAGCCATGGTAGTTGCCGGTCACCAGCATGTCGCCGGAAAACGCCATGTCGGTGTTCCAGAAGCTCAGCAGCGACCCGCGGCGGCCGAACGCCGGCTCGGGCGGTTCGCCGTTGGGGCCGGGCTTGGCCGCGTCCGCGCCCGGCTTGGCCGGCACGCGCGGGGCCAGCCCGCCGGGATTGGCGGGATCGAAGAAGCCGGCCGGCTTGGGCAGCGAGGTCACCAGCCGCATGTTCCACGCGGCGACGCCGGGCCTGGTCAGCCCCGCGGTCAGCGTCGCGCGCGGGTCGGACGACAGCCCACCTAGCAGCGCGCCCATGCGGTTGATCTCCGCCTGCTGCTCGGTCCGCACGTCCGTCGCGAACTGCGCCAGCACGGGATCATAGGCGGAACCGGGATGCGCCAGCAGGTCGCCGACCATGGCGAGCGCGCCCTCGTGATGCGCGATCATCAGCGTCAGGAACGCGCGATCGAACTCGGTCCCCTTGGCCGCGGACAACGCCGCGATCTGCGCCGGGCTGGCCATGCCCTTCATCGGCACCGAAGCCGCCTGCGCCGCGACGGGCATAGCATGGCCCGCGTGCTCGCCCATCCCGGCACCGGCCTCCGCGACCGGCACCGCCTCGCCGCGAGTCGTCAGCCAGTCGCGCATGAACGCGATCTCGTCCCCCTGCGAAGCCTGGATGCGGTCGGCGACCTTGAGCACGTCGGGCGTATTGGTACGGGCGCGGACCAGGCCGACCATGGTCATCGCCTGATGATGATGGTGGACCATGTTGCCCATGAACGCCACGTCTTCGGCAGTGTGGCGCGTCGCGGCGATGCGGCTGGCCTCCGCCGCACCCAGCGCCCGTCCCGCCCCGCCCGGCGCCCCCGGCTGGACGATGGGCGCCTGCTGCGCGCCCGCCACACCCATCATCGCAAGCGCCAGCGCGCTCCCGCCCACCAGCATCGACCCGTACCGCATGCGCCGTTCCCCCGCTTCACCGGGCACGACCTTATCGTGTTGGCGACCGGTGGAAAGAGCCGTCGCGCATGGACCGAACCGACGCCGACGGGTGAACCCGCGCGCCCGCCTCGCCAAACCCCTACTTCACCCTCCCCAATCCCACCCGGTTCACGCCCGGAAAACGCTGGCGACACCACTTTGCCCCGACTATCGCACGCCTTTTTGATCGACTTCGTGCACCAAGATTACCGGCAAACTAACCCAGACGTAGGTGAAAGACGGCCGATCCCCTATGACGCGCGCCATGGCCTCATTGCGTCGTACCTCGAATCAGCGCGTGCGGACGCTGTCCCTACCCTTGACTCTGACCGCCTGCGCGCCCGGCATCCTAGATCCCGCCGGCCCGGTTGCAGCCGGCGAGCGAACAATCCTCTTGAATTCGCTGTTCATCATGCTGGGCATCGTAATACCGACGATGCTGGTGACCCTCCTGTTTGCTTGGTGGTTCAGGGCAGGAAACAAGAAGGCGACGTATTTGCCTGAATGGTCCTACTCCGGACGGCTCGAACTCTTGGTCTGGTCGGTACCGGCACTGATTGTCATCTTCCTGGGCGGGATCACCTGGATCGGCAGTCACCAACTCGCCCCGGAACGGCCCCTGGACTCGAACGTCCGCCCGATCCCCGTCCAGGTCGTCGCACTCGACTGGAAGTGGCTCTTCATCTACCCAGAACAGGGCGTCGCCACCGTAAACAGATTGGTAATTCCCGCCGGTACGCCGATCGCATTCCGCGTGACGAGCGCAACAGTGATGAACAGTTTCTTCGTGCCTCAACTTGGCAGCCAGATCTACGCAATGTCCGGAATGGACGCGAAACTTCATCTCCAGGCCGATCGTCCTGGCCGTTTCAGCGGCATCTCCGCGCATTACAGCGGTGAAGGGTTCGCCGACATGGAGTTCACCATCCATGCGGTCCCCCCCGCACAGTTCGCCGCCTGGGCGAACCGGACGCGCGGCGCCGGTCCCGCGCTCGATCAGGCCGGCTTCATGAAGCTGGCGCAAGTATCCGCCACCTCCAAACCGCTCAGCTACCGCAGCGTCGCCCCTCGCCTCTATGATCAGATAGTTGCCAACGCCGGCGCCCCAGTACGCGAGGCGGCACAATCGGGTCGGGAAAGTCACCAGTGAGCAATCTTCGATCCGTCGAGACAGGCGCCATCTCGCCCATCTTCGGCAAACTGTCCTGGGCCTCGATCCCGTTCGACAATCCCTTGCCGCTGGTCGCGTTCGGCGCAGCCGGTTTGCTTATCGCCGCGCTGCTCTGGTGGACGTGGCGACAGGGGCATGTCCCTTATGTCTGGAACGAATGGATTACCTCGGTTGATCACAAGCGGGTCGGGGTGATGTACTGCATCCTGGCCGCTGTGATGCTGTTGCGCGGCTTTTCGGATGCTCTGCTCATGCGGTCGCAACAGGCGATCGCGATGAACAACCCCGGCTACCTTCCGCCCGACCATTATGATCAGGTGTTCACGGCCCACGGCGTGCTCATGATCTTCTTCGTGGCGATGCCGTTCATGATCGGGTTGATGAACTTCGCGGTGCCGCTACAGCTCGGCGTCCGCGACGTCGCGTTCCCGACGCTCAATTCGGTCAGCTTCTGGCTGACTGCGGTCGGTGCGCTGCTTGTCAACATCAGCCTCGTCATCGGCGAGTTCGCCAAGACCGGCTGGGTCGTCTATCCGCCACTTAGCGAACTGCGCTTTTCGCCCGGCGTGGGCGTCGACTATTACATCTGGGCTCTCCAGATATCGGGCGTGGGAACGCTGCTGTCCGGCGTCAATCTGGTCACAACCATCCTCAAGGTGCGTGCGCCCGGGATGGGCTACACGCGGATGCCGATGTTCTGCTGGACATCCCTTGCAACCAATCTCCTGATCGTCGCCGCCTTCCCGATCCTGACCGCGACACTGGGGATGCTGACGCTCGACCGCTATCTGGGCTTCCACTTCTTCACGAACGAACTGGGCGGCAACCAGATGATGTTCGTGAACCTGGTCTGGGCCTGGGGCCATCCGGAAGTCTACATTCTCGTCCTGCCCGCATTCGGCATCTTCTCCGAAGTGGTGTCCACCTTCTCGGGCAAGCCGCTGTTCGGCTATCGCTCGATGATCGCGGCGACCATGGCGATATGCCTGCTCGCCTTCATGGTCTGGCTTCATCACTTCTTCACCATGGGAGCCGGTGCCGACGTCAACGGCTTCTTCGGCATCACCACCATGATCATCGCCGTGCCGACGGGGGTGAAGGTCTTCAACTGGATCTTCACCATGTATGGCGGCCGTATCCGCTTTACCTCCATGATGCTGTGGTCGGTCGGCTTCGTCGTGACCTTCGTGATCGGCGGGATGACCGGGGTGCTGCTGGCGGTGCCGCCGGCGGACTTCGTCCTCCACAACTCGCTGTTCCTGGTCGCCCACTTCCACAACATCGTCATCCCCGCGGTGCTGTTCGGCGCCTTTGCGGGCGCGACCTATTGGTGGCCCAAGGCATTCGGGTTCACGCTTGACGAGAAGTGGGCCAAGCGGTCGTTCTGGTTCTGGATCACCGGCTTCTACGTCGCCTTCATGCCGCTCTACGTGCTGGGATTGATGGGCATGACGCGCCGGCTGGGGCACTACAGCGTACCCGAGTGGCAGCCATGGCTGATCGCCGCGAGCGTCGGCGCGATCTTGGTCGCCTGCGGCATCGCGTGCCAGATCATCATGATCGTGGTCTCGATCCGCAACCGCGAGAAGCTAGCCGACCTGTCCGGTGATCCGTGGGACGGCCGCACGCTGGAGTGGATCACCACCTCGCCGCCGCCCGTCTTCAACTTCGCAGTGCTGCCCGACGTGACCGGCGAGGAGGCCTATTGGGGGCTGAAGTCGACCGCGCGCGAGAAGAAGCGCCTGTCCGATCGGCCCGAATATGTCGACGTCGAGATGCCGCGCAACTCGCCCACCGGCGTGATCTCGGCGTTCTTCGCCACGGTGCTCGGCTTTGCGATGATCTGGCATATCTGGTGGATGGTGATCTTGGGCTTCCTGGGTGCCTGGGCGACCTTTGTGGCATTCGCCTGGCGCGACGAGGCGGAGTACGACATCCGCGCCGATGTGGTCGAACGGTTCGACCGCGACCGCCGCCTCGCCAAGGCCCGCCTGCTCGGCCTCTCGCCCGAAGAAGCCGAAGGGCAGACGGCATGAGCGCGCATGCCGCCCAGCATGGCGATCCCAACAAGCTCGGCCATGGCGAACGATCGTCGAGCGAGCTTGGCCCCGCGCCCAAGCGGATCGTCGTGGCCTACGGCTTCTGGATCTTCCTCCTCTCCGACTTCATCATGTTCGCCGCCTTCTTCGCGGCCTATGCGGTGCTTTCGAGCGAGACGGCGGGAGGTCCCGCCGGACGCGATCTGTTCGACCTGCCGCTCGTCCAGTGGGAGACGGCGATCCTCCTGCTATCCTCCTTCGCCTGCGGGATGGCGGGGATCGCCACCATGGTTCGCCACCATGTCTGGTTTCAGGTATCGATGGCGGCGACGGCGCTGCTCGGCGCGGGCTTCCTCGCGCTCGAACTGTACGAGTTCACCCATCTGATCGGCGAAGGGGCCGGCCCCGGCCGGTCGGCGTTCCTGTCGAGCTTCTTTGCGCTGGTCGGACTTCACGGCGTCCATGTCGCGCTGGGTCTGATCTGGCTGACGACGATGATGGCGCAGGTCTGGTCCAAGGGGTTCCGCGAGGACATCAGCCGCCGGATCGCCTGCTTTGCGCTGTTCTGGCACGCGCTCGACATCATCTGGGTGGCGCTGTTCACCGTCGTCTACCTGCTCGGAGTCCGGTCATGAGCGATCAGCGTCACGATGGCCAGCATACCGGCGACGACAAGGCGCCCGGCGAGAAGGACGAGACCGAATCCGTTTCCGCCGCGATCCGCGGCTACGCGATCGGGTTCGGGCTGGCGGCCATCCTGACCATCGCCTCGTTCTGGGCACAGGGGACGGGGCTGATCTACGGTCCCGGCGTGCCGGTCGCGCTGGTGGCCTTGGCGGCGGCACAGATGGGTGTTCACCTCGTCTTCTTCCTCCACGTCACCAGCGGACCCGACAACACCAACAACGTCATGGCGCTCGCCTTCGGCGTGCTGATCGTGGCGCTGGTGATGGTCGGCAGCTTGTGGATCATGGCGCATCTCAACCACAACCTGATGCCGATGAGCGCGGCGATGGAGATGGGGCGCTGAGGCGAAGCGTCACGCCATAGGACGCGCGTGACGAATTACCGGCGACCGGATGTCGGAGCCACCTGGTGGCCGCGACGTTCGGGCGCGCATGGTCCGCTCCCGCCGGTGTGCGATACCGACAACGAACGGTGCATCGTCACTATGCTCGACAGCGCCGTCAGCACGCCCACTTTGCCACCGCCGTAACCGGCTGGGCTGAATGTCCAAGCGGTGGAATGGCAATGATGGCGGAGAGGGTGGGATTCGAACCCGTGTAGCTATACCGGACGGGATTGTACCATCTCGTCATGAACCGCTAACCATCGCAAATTCAACGGGATAATAGTTTTCGAGTTGTACCCAGCCGGTGTATTCCGGACCCACATGCCTTCATTGAGATTGCCCCACGCTTACCCGGAGGCAGCCCTTGAAGTCGCCGATCATCATCAATCTGACCATCCTGAAGGAACTCGAACAGACGCCACCCAGCGGCTCAAAAATCTTCGTGTGGGACCTGGAGGTTCGCGGCTTCGGTGCCTGGAAGAGCCAGATGGGACGCACAACCTTCGTCTACCAGTACCGCTCGCCTCTCGACAGGCGCACACGCAGAACGACGTTGGGACAGCTGGGCGAACTGACCATCCGTCAGGCACGCGACATGTCTCGCGATCTCGCATCTGCGGTCCGCAACGGCATCGACCCGCGCGAGGAGAAGCGGAAGGCGGTCAATGCCCGTAGAGACGACGAAGCGCTTCTGCTCCGCAACGTGGTTCCGATCTACTACGCTCAGAAGGAATTGAAGGCGCCGGTCGACCCCAACGTACGACGCAGCCTCGAGAACGACATCCTTCCGGTCCTCGGCGACATGCACATCGGGCGCATTCCCGTCACCGCAGTCGAGACGCTGCTAATCGACCTGGGCAAGCGGAGTCCTTCCGCCGCCCGGCATGCGCTGGCCGGCCTGAAGGTGGTCCTGAACTACGCGAAGCGCACCAAGCGCATCGTCACCGCCGTGACCGACGGCATGGACACGCCGAAATCGAACAAGCGGGCACGAGCCTTCACTCCATTCGAAACCGCACGCTATCTCGAGGCCGTCCACGATCTTGGCGGCAAACGCGAAGCCATGCTCATGACCATCTTCCTGCTGCTGCGGCGGGTGAACGAAGTCGCGCAGATGAGTTGGGAGGAGGTGGACCAATCAGAATGGGTCTGGCTGCTGCCGGGTCCGCGTACCAAGAACGGGCAGTCTCAGCGTCTGATCCTCCCGCGGCAGGTCGTCGACATCCTCACCGGCCTGCACCCCGATCCGAAAACGCGCCGAGGAGCCGTATTCAGTCCGAACAAGACCATGCGCGACATTTCCAGCAAGGTCTGGGACATGCTGGACGCCAATCTCGACCGCCGACTGGAACTGCACGCGGTTAAGTCCGGCAAGCCGCGGCCCGTCTTCGCGCATTACACCATCCATGACGGGCGGACGACCGCCGCCACGTTCCTTCAGAAGAAACCGTTATCGTTTCCACCGCACATCATCGAGGCGGCATTGAACCATGCGACGCAGGAGCATGGGATCAAAGCGGTCTATCAGCTCCACAGGTACGCCGACGAGGTCGGTGACATGCTGCAGCGTTGGGCAGACTACGTTGATGGCCTGATGGCCGCCGACGATGCATGGCTCGGCGGTCGATCGCTCCCCTTCATCGAAATCGACGAAAGAGAGGCCCGGGCGATGAACCTACGGACGGGTTGGACCGAGCGGACGAAGCTCGCCAAGAGATCGGCGCGCGAGCCGAGCGGCGCGAAGAAGCGAGCGGCATCCTGAAGATGCGCCTCAGGCGGTCGTCGAAGCCGTTCGGTTCATCTCGTCACCGATCGTTGATTGGACGCTGCGCAGGATGCGGTATGAAAGAGGAAGATGGGCACCCAGCACAATCCACCGCCACCGCTCTCGGACTCCAGCTTCCTGTTCGACGACTGGTTCGCTGCATATGGCCCCGATGCCACGACCGGCGTCGTTCAGCCCGGCTGCCTGAGCATGGCGGAAGCCGTGCACAGGACCTGCGAGCGGCTGCTCATCTCGTACGATCGCGACTTCCCGCTGTTGGCAACGCTGCCGTCGCGCCATCGGCGACGACGACGGCAACCGTCAGGATGGCGAAGACTACCGGATCGTCTCACCCCTCTACACCACGCCCGAAGCGGCAGCGTATCTGCGCTGCTCCCGCGAATGGCTCGAGAAACAGCGGGTGTATCCCACGACGCGCACCTCGTCGCCGGCGTTCTCGCGCGTAGGACGCAGGGTGTTCTACCAGAAGAGCGAACTGGACGCCTTCATCCGCCGCAACACCGCCTGCTCCACGAGCGAGTACGTCCGCGGCTGACGGCGGCGGACCTCCCCGGCGGACCTGCGCGCCGCCTTCCCCGATACAGGGAACATCTTCATGCAAGAACAAGACACGACGCCTCGTTGCGAGGTGGAGGCGCAGGCGAGCGCGGCATCGATATGGGCGGGCAGACTCGACCTCTGGACCAGACCGGGTTCGCCTAGGGATTTCGCGGATCGTACGCGGAACGGCCTGCGAGGCGTCGACCTCGAGGATCTGCTCCTGTGGGAGCAGGCGGAATGACCGGCAGCGCTCCGCTGATGCCGCGGCTCGACGAGGCGCGCCTGCTCTACCGCACCGCCGAACGCATGGAAGGCGCTAGCGCTTCGCCATCTCGGCAGCGATCTGCTCGGGCGTCCGGCCGGCGGCGGGGGCGACGTACTTCACTAGCTTGACGACCTCCCCGGTCGGCATGGGTCGGAACTCGACGATCAGCGTCTCGTCGCCCTTCCGCGCGTTCAACACCGCCACGCCCTTCTTCGGCTCCTCAATGGGGAAGACGTCGCGCTGCCGCTTCGCCTCGCGATCGACGGTCGCGGCCCAGTTCTCGCCAGCCGACGTCTCGACCTTCCAGCCATCGCTGGCGAGCGCCGCCTGCGCCTCGGTCGCGGACATGCCGATCCGTAGACCCGCTATCGTCAGCGGCTTGGCGGCTTCCCTCGTCTGCGCGGCGGCGTCGCGTTCCGCGACCGAAGCCGATCCGCAGGCGGCGAGCAGCGCCAGTGCGCTCATGGCGGTGATCCTCGTCATCATGTTCTTCCCTCGTGTTCGATGGACGTACGTCGTCGTCCGCCGGGAAGCATCCCGGCGTGGCAGGTCCGGTGGTGGACGTTCGATCTAGTGGTGGGTCCCGACCGCCTCGGGCGGCGAACGGGCGCGGAAGGAGCCGCTCACCGCAGCACCAGCGTAACGAAGCCCGCCGTGTCGCCCGCTCCCGTCACGTGGCCGGCGTTGAAGGCACGGGCGACGCCGAGACGCACTGATGACGTGGGCGACATCGCGGCGGACCAGCCTAGCTCGAGATCCAGTTCGCGGGCGGCGGGCGCGAGATCGACCATGGTCGTCGCGGTGGAAAGCGCGCCGGTCATCAGGTCGTAGGCGACGGGTACGAGCAGGGTCGTCCTCGCACGCTCGACCCGCAATGGCGACGACACGCCCAGCGTTGCCGTGCCGCCGAACAGACCGTGTGCTCCCTCAATGGCAAACGCGCTGCCCCACACCGGTCCCGAAAAGCGCATCAACTCCGAGCCGCTAGCGACGCGGGTGGTCGAAGCGGTAGCGCGCGCCGAGACGAGCACGCCGACGATCATGCGGCGTGCGGTCAGCGAAGCCATCGTCGTCCGCGCGCCGCTCAACCCCAACTGGACGCCGCCACGGAGGCCGAGCACTTGGCCCCGCTCGACCATGTCGGAAAGCTCGATCCCGAGGCCGAGCGGCGTCGTGACGGCAAAGCCGCGCAGTTCAGTCCGCACGTTGCGGGACGCCCCCGACGAGAAGCCAGCGGACCAGCCGGAGCCGGTCCAGGAGGACGACAAGCCGATAGGCGCATCGACGATGCCGCGTAAAGGCGAGCCGGCGATGCCGTTGCCACGACCGACCACCACGTCGGCACCGAGCGTCACCGTCTGCCCAGGTGCTGGCGAGAACGACACCACGGCCGGGCGGCTCGGGCGGATGGTCTGCCAGTAGGTCGGGACCGAGGAGGAGAAGCCGAACCGAGCGTCGATCGGATCGGCCCGCTGCCACGGCGCGTCGATCGGCGCGAGCATGGCAACGGCGAGCAGGTTGGAGCCGCGGGCGCGGATGCGGGATGCGCCCGTCATCGTGAAGTCGCGACCGTATCGGTCGAAGACCGTCATGGTGGATGCCTTGGCTGCTATCGCTGCGCCGCTGCCGAACGGGGCGGACATCGTCAGCGAGGAGTAGCGTGCCAGCACCGTCTGGGCGGCTGCGAACGAGGAGGCGGGCGCCTGCGCCTGCATCGCCTTCTCGACGTTCAGGATGCCGGCACCGACGACCGGATCCACGCCCGGCGCACCGGCGTCGGTGGCGGTGTCGAGCAGGATGCGCGCGATCGCCCTGCCGCCGAGCTGCGGCCAGTGCTGCTTGAGGAGCGCAGCTGCGCCCGCCACCGCGGGAGCGGCGAAGCTGTTGCCAGTCTCGACGACGACGGTGCCGTTCTGATCGACGGTCCGCACCTCGTTGCCGGCGGCGGCGATCATACGGTCGGCGAGCGGACCGGCATTGCCGTTGGCTAGGCGTGGATTGCCGTTCTGGTCCACGCCGACCGCGAACAGGAACCAATCCTTGTTGATCCGGTCGGCGCCGACCATGTTCTCGGCGATCGTACCGGTGAAGCTGTCCTCGTTCGTGAAGTTCGAGACGGATTCCACCAGCAGCCGGTCGGCTTGGCGCACCGCATCCATGGCGGCGTGCTGCTCGATCGCCTCCCGTCCGGTCGTCACGCCGTTCAGGCTCATGCTTAGCACGAAGGCGCCCTTGCCGACAGCATAGCGGATCGCAGGGGCGATCAGCGCGGCGTTCGCACCGTCGCCTTCCGGCACCGCCCCCGAGCCGGGCGTGACGTTCGTCAAATCGGGTCCGCTCAGTTTCAGCGCCAGGATCGTCGCTTCGGGCGCGACGCCCTGCACGCCCACGCCGTCGCGTGCTGCAGCCGCGACGCCGGCGACGCGGCTGCCGTGACCCTTCACGTCCTTGACGTCGAAGCGGATCGTCTCGGGCGCACAGGTGCCGCAGCGGGCGATCCCCTGGTCGAAGGCGGTGCTGTCCGGCGAGATGCGCCCCGCGAACTCGCGGCCCGAAGTGTCGATGCCGGTGTCGAGGACGGCGATGGTGACGCCCTTGCCGGTGAAGCCGCGGTCGTAGGCGTAGGCTGCCTTCGCGGAGACAACGGCGCCGGACGCCTTGTACTCGGGCGCATCGGCAGCGGACGTAGGCGTCGGAATTGGTGACGGCGCGGGAGTATCCGGCGGCGTCGGCGCAGGCGTTCCGGTCGGCGGCGCATTGCCGCCGGGCGAGTTGACGCCGCCGCCACCGCATGCCGCGAGCAGCATGGTCGCGGACACCGCCGTCGAATTCCTGATGATCCTCAGCCGCCTGCTGCGGCCTTCGTCCAACACGTTCACGCCCGAACCCCCGTTCGCGGCGCTGCCGTTCGGCTCCTCCAGCCGGCGGCACCGCCTTGTTGAAACGAGGCGGTGCCGGCCCGAAAGCCGGGGATTCAGAACCTGCAACGAGACAGGCGCGAGCGTCTTTAGGCTTGCGCCCTGGACATGCACGCCCGCTCCCCGGCCGAAATCTCTTTCGTCCGGGCATACGGCTGTCGTTGCGAGGTTCTGACGCCTCGGTCCGCCTGCTGGCGAACGTGCCCGCATTACGCGGAGAGTGTTAACACGATCAATCCGTCAAAGCGGCGCAGCCACAACTTTTCGAACGTCAACTGGCTGCCGCGACGGGGACGGCAGCGGAATTCGATCATCTTGACGCCGCAGTCGACGACTGCTGTCATGACTCCTTTGCTGGCGGACCCAGCACGATCAATCCAGGGCATCAGCGAAGGAGCAACTTCCCGAACGCCGGCCGAAGAAGGTCCATCAGGTCCATCGAAATCATGATGTGACCAGAAAAATGTAGCAAACTGAGGAGACCCACCACTTCCCATTATCTCGGCGAAACATTCATCTGAAGATGGGATTGTCTACATCATCATCCCACTAGCTCATTCCCTACGCCGACCGTTCGAGGCGCATTGTACGTGGGCACTCGAGCATTAGCAGGCCTTCATCGATACGACCGGAGTCCAGGCCTAAGCCGGGCTCGGACATCTAGATTCCCACTGGCCCACCGCGACATTGGCGATCATTCCCTCGGCAATTGCCAGGTCAGCGACTGCGTCGCGAAACCATCCACGATTCTCCCGCCCGCATCCCGAGCCGGCGCGTACCGAGCCTTCCGGATCATCAGGCGACACGTGGCAGCGTCGAGCGTCCGGTATCCGCTCGACAGGATGACCTCGCAGTCATTGGCGAAGCCCGACCTGTCGATGTGCATCCGCACCGATACGCGACCGGCTTCGGCGTTGCGGATCGAGGAAGCGGGATAATCGTCTGCGGATACCAAAGACGACATGTTGCCGAGAAGGGCCGGCGGGGTCTCCCTCGGGATCGAAGCCGGTGCAGCGATCTCAACGGATGGCGGTCCCTGGAGCGTCCGCTCGGGCGTTTTCTCGCGTCTGACGGCTGCCTTCAGTTCGAGGAGGCGACTCCGATATAGGTCCGACAGGCATGCTCGGGGTGCGCGCTTGGTCTCGCAGGCGGCTCTGCCTGCCAGCCATTCGCGCTGTGCAATCTCAAAGGCTGCTCTCTCGGGGCGCGGGACGGCGGAGACGGCGCGTCGGTATGCGGCATCGACGTCGCGATCCTGCCGTCTGAGCGCCGCATCGTCGCACAGCGCGCGTGAAGGCCAGGCCCCGTCGGCGCACGCCTTCTGGGTCTTCTTCGCTGCCGCCACCGGTTTGAGCAGGCTGGCCGCCACGTAGCCGAGCTTGCCCTGCGCGCGTTCGAAGGCGAGCCACTGCCGGCCGTCCGCGGATTTCGTCATACCGATGGCCGCCATGGTCGCATTGGCCCGCAACCTTCCCGTCACCTCGGCCTTGTCGGACGGCTCCGCACGTACGTTGACGGTCCGTACGCCCCGGCCTGGTGCGACCCTGAACGAGCGGGGCGGGTCGAAACGATCCAGAGCGGCCTCGGATTTCGTGGACGCAGCGGTCGTCGGCGAGGTCCAGTCAAAGGCCGGAAGGGCGTTCAGGCCGAGAGACGTACCGACGCCTGCGAGACAGACGAGGACCCAGCCCTTGAGGCCGAGCCGGGCGGGCCTCTCGCGCAAGGCCACGTTGACGAGCTCGTCGTCTCTCCATGCCTGTCTCAAGTCGGTGACCGCCTGAGCGAGCGTCGGGTCGATCGCCTGCTGACACGCGAATGCCTTCCTGGCGGCGACGTCGAGTTCCTTCGGACCTTGGGAGAGTCGGACCTTCAGCTGATCCTCGATCCTCTTGGCGTCCTGCTTGATTCTGTCCTTCTCCGCAGCATCCGTGGCGTTGGGATTCACGTCGAACCTGAAGCTCGCCGCGACCTGTTGGCGCCAGACTTCGAGCGATCTCGCCTTGGCCTGCCCGACGCCGTTGACGGCGAGGACATTCCTGGCGTTGACCTGAGAGGCGTTTCTTATGCCTGCGGCCGAAAGTGCCGTCTTCAGACTGTCGCCTATCCCCTTGATCTTCGCATCACGGATGCGATGCCGCTCCAGGTGGGCCCGAAGCTGCGTTTCCCGCCTTCGGGAATCATACCCGGCGAGCTCGGCGCGCAGCCGCTCCGGTGCCGACTGCAGCTCCTGGACCGCAGCGGTTAGCGAGGCACGCAGGTTGTGTGCGTCCCGGCCGCTGCTGCGGTTCCGCCATTCGTCGAGGCGGATGTTCCACTTCTTGTCGGCGTCCGTGCGGCGCTTCCTGAACGTATTGCCGACGCCGAGCGGTACAGCGAAGCGGAAGGCGTTGTAGAACCCGAGGAGCATCCATCCCACGGAGAAGAGCGGGGCGCCGAAATAGCCGCAGATGGCGATCGCCATCAGAACGCAGTTGCGGGTCCATTGAGTCCGCATCGCTCGAGCCGCGCCCTGTGCCTCCCTCGATGGCGGGGGATCCACGTCAGGCAGTCTCGGATTGGGTGGTGTCACCGGAGGCAGCGGGACGGCCTCGATGGCCTTCCATATGGCTCGCAGATCGAAACCGCCTGCCGACGACCCGCCGCCTGACGGCTTGGTGGATCCAGGCGACGGGAAGAGGACGACGCCGACCAGACGCTCGATCCGGCACCACGGACATTCCGACGCGGCGGACGAGTAGCGGTGCTGACGGTCAGAGGGGCAGGAACGCAGATCGTTCGCGAGCATCTCCAGGAGAGTGACCCAGTGTGGTGCGGTCGGCCGCTGGGCTCCGGGATCGAAGGCGGCCTCGAACGCTGCACGCAGCGGAGGAGGGAAGTCGCCGAGAGCGACCGTGCCGGGGGGCGGACGCATCCCGACGGCGCGCTTCGTCGAATAGGCGAAGCGGTGCTCCTCGATCGCCTTCTCCAAGGGCATCTCGCCGTGCTCGTAGGCGCCCGCGAATGGGTGGCGGCCCATGCACAGCAGCTGGAAGACGATGACCGCCAATCCGAATGCATCGTGGTTCGCAGAGCGTCTGATACCGGTGAGGCTGCGGCCCTGCAGTTCCGGAGGCGTGTATTCCGGTACTCCGACAGCGCAGAGGAATTCGCTTGCACCGTCTGTGATCTGGAAGCTGTCGGCATCGATGAGCGCCACCATCGCCTCCGTCGATACGAGGATGCCGGAATGGTTGATGTCGCCGATCACGCAGTTGCGCAGATGCACCTCGGCCACGGCACGGGCGACGTTCAGCGCCGCGTGCACGAGGAAGGCATAGGTCACTCCTGGGAAGTTCGCCTTGCGATCGGCCGGTCCGTAGAGGTGGTGGATCGGCTGATGGCCATGGACGAGCCGCATGAGGAAGCCGACTAGCCGCCCTTTCCCGTCCTCGATCACGGCACTCGGAAACGAGACGAGCTTCGATTTCTCGGCCAGACCCGACCGTACCATCGCCATGACCTTGCCGGCCCGGTCGCCGGGATCCGGGCTGGTGTAGAACTTTAGAGCGACGTTCTTCCTGCCGTCGATGGCGTAGACCTCGCCTTCTCCGCCCTTGCCGATGCGCCTTCCCAGTTGGATTCGCCGGCCGTTCTGGAAGAGCGCAGGTACCGTCACCGGCGGACGGCCAGGATCAGCGTCTTGTCGTCGTCGGTGCGTTCGCAGACGGCAGGGCTGTCGAGATAGGCGGCGAGCGCAAACCCCAGGTCGCGGTCGGGACCACCCGTCGCCTTGCCATCCAGGGGTCTGATCATCCCCCGAAAGAAAGGCTGGAACGCCTCCTCCTTGCCCAGGTCGAGCGCGAGCCTTTCGATGCCGTCGGTGAATACGGCGAGCGCGTCGACCGCCGCCTCGTGCCTGGAGATTCTCATGCGAGGTCCGGTATCGTCGGTGACGAAGAAGGTGGTGGAGGCGTATTCCCCTTGTTCCGGCCAGCTCACGGCCTTCCACTCGCCCTCGACGCGCGCGACGGCGGCGCCGTCCCCGACGTGCGCCACGACCGTCTGATCGCCGTCGGAGGCGATCATCACCATCGTGGCGGCGAAGTCGCGTGGCGACAGGGCTCGCTGGCCGGCTGCGAGCGCGATGCGGTCGCGCGCGTCGTCGACCCACTGCCAGATCCGCTCGTCGTCCGGCATGCCCGACCCGGTTCTGAAATGAGCGCGGAGCGCTCCCCCGAGGGTCCGGCAGACGAGGGATGCTCCTTCTCCCCCATGGCTCGCGCTTCCCGCGCCGTCGGACACGATCGCGACGAGGACGCCGCCGTCGTTCGCCGAGAAGCAGGAGAGGGCATCCTGCTTGCGCGTTTCGGTCTTGGCGTGCGAGACGCCCCGGCAGGAGGCGCCCGCCCAGCTCCAGGCAGGCACCCTCAGCCCGCCACTGCCCAGCCGTCCGGCGCCGTGGGATTGGCGAGTGGCACCGGCTCGCCCGGATTGGACTTCGAAACTGAACTCAGCGAAGCCGACAGCCAGGCGAACAGCTCGCGGAAGGCGAGGCCCTTGAGCTTCAGAGGCGCGCGCACCCCGATGTTCTGGAGGACCGACATGTCGGCATCCTCGACGCCGACCGAGTAGAACATGAATTCCTTGGCCGCCTCGCCGCGATGGACCGCGTCGGTGGCTGCCGTCACGGAGTCCGTCGGACCGCCGTCGGTGATCAGGAAGACCCATGGTCGGTAGTAGGCGACCCCGTTCGTCCTGTACTCCGACTTGCGCGCCCGCAGCAGTGCGATCCCGTGTTCGATCGCCTCGCCCATCGGCGTCATGCCCTCGGGTGCTAGCTCGGGCGGATAGAAGCTCGTGACCGACGTGAATTCGGATACGATGCGTACAGGGCCGAAGGTCACGACCGCGATCTCGACCCTCTTGGACGCCAAGGAGTCGGAGAGCAGTTCCTGCTTGAATGCCGACAGTCCCGCATTTAGCTCGGCGATGCGCGCGCCCGACATGGACATGGACGTGTCCAGAAGAAGAAGGCAGGCGCAACGCGGCTCGGGATTTTCTGCGAACTCCGCTGCCCCGAATGGTGTCTGTCCAAAATCCGTCAACTTTTACCCCTCCCGAAGCGGCCCGAACGACCGAATGGTTCTTGAGGAACTCGTGAACCGAGGGACGTACATCGCCGGAAGCCCGTGCGCAGTCCAGCAGGGACAGCCGAGAGAAATGTTTCAGCGAGCCTGAAGATCGCTGCCCTCAGTCGACCGTTCATCGTCACTGAGCGTGTCACCGTCAACCTAAAGAGCACGCTCTACGGCATCGCCGCAGCTCTTTCCGCATTCCTCGAGCAGAGCAGCGGTCACATCATCAACCTGAGCTCGGTCACGGGTATCAAGGTCTTCGCACCGGGCAGAATGGTCTATTCCAGTACCAAGTTCTCCGTCAGCGCGATCAGCGAAGGGCTCCGCCAAGAGGTGGGCGAGAAGGTCCGGGTCGCGTCGATCGAGCCTGGAGCCGTTGAAAGCGATCTGAAGTTCACGACGTCGGATACGGCTTCCGAGACGGTCCTCGACTTCTACAAGCAGGTGATCCCGGCGGCGTCGGTGGCGCGCTCCATCGCGTTCGCCATCGAACAGCCCGATGACGTCGACATCAACGCCATCGTCGTCCGACCGACCGCACAGCAGTTCTGACCACGGGGGGGGCGGGGCCGAACGTACCCCGCCTCCGCCATGCCCGCTCTCGTTCAGGAATTGGATGCGCTTCGGCGTCGGGAATGCGAACGTGCCCGAATGGACGAGTTCGAGATAGACACCGCCCAGGACGTCGCGCAGCCTGCCCAGGCGACGCGACGGCGCTCTCGTCTGGAATGGATCGCACTGATCCTCTCCTGGACGCTCGCGAAGGCGACTTGGCGCAAGAAGGGGCTGCGAGGCGCCGAACGGACTGCCGTCATCGTCACACTGAACCGATGGAATCTGGGAACTTCCGTGGTGCTGACCGGCGTGGTCATTGCGTGGAGCCGGAACGATCTGAGCGCGATGCAGTGGAACGCGCAGAACGACGGTTCGATTTTCCTGGGTCTCACCTTCGTGCTCGCCAGCTACTGCATGTCGAGAGTGATCGAAGTGTTCTTCGCCTTCTGCCGCGATGCGTTCGCGAAGCTGGCGGACGAGGAGTCCGAGAGCGATTTGGATGGACGCCGACGCATCGGCCTCGCGCTCACCAGCTATGTCGAGCTGATCCTGAACTTCGGTCTCCTGTTGGCGCTTGTGCCATGCACCGGTTGGCAGACCGGAACCGCGTCACCCGCTCTCGTGACCGACGTCCTCTTCTACAGCGCGTCCACGATCACGACGAGCGGTGGGGGTGGATTCGTGCCGGGCGGCACGACGGTTCAGGGGCTGACGCTGCTGGAGATCGCCTGTGGTCTGATCCTGCTCGTCGTGTGCTTCGCGGTATACGCGGGAAACCCACGAGGGCGGCCCACGAACGTTCCCTGATCTCCGAGTCCGCTTCAGTCCGATGGGCTTAGGTCGGCTCGCCTGCCGAGGCTGGACCGGGCTCTCCCTGTCGGGTGCCAGCTTGATGCCCTAATCCGCGCTTTGGCCGGGCGCGGACCTCGAGCGAATTGGAAGGCTCGGCAGCGACTTGCCTCGAAATCGGATGTTGTTCTCCGAACGTGATTAGGAATTTGTTAAGAAACGACTTTCTACCTTTCATCTTCATCGGACGGGAGGCAGACACTGCGCATCGACGACGTGACATCTACCTGGAAACAGGAGAGAACCCGAGAAGGTCTATACATCGTGCGATCCACGGTGACCGGATACGAGGACCGGGTCCGGATCGGAGCGGGCGGCAACAAGGGAGGCACGCTCGGCCTCCTTGGACGCCTTCGGTCGCACGTGAAGCCGTGGAGACCGAAAGCCGACTGCGAGACGCACAAGCTGCAGCCGTTCGAGGTCGTCCACGCTTGGTCGCTCGCCAACTGGACCCAGGAGCAGATCAACGACGCGGAATGGTGTATGTGGCGCGCATTCCTGCTCCGATATCCGAAGCATCGTGGGACATTGAAGGACAAGTCCATCTTCATCGTCCCCACGGACCAGACCCTAGAGGACGTCATCCAGCTCGTCGAAGCGGATCTGAAGGAGCTGGCGAAGGTGCACGCCGCACCCGCGCCCGTCGTCGACATACCCTTCCAAGCCACCGCGGTGCGCCGCCGCCTGAAGGTGACCGTGCAGGAGGATGCTCGTCATGTCTAAGCCCACGAGCCGATCGAACGTGGACAACCAGACGGCGGAGTTCCGGAGGAACCGCGCGAAGCACCGCGAGTTGGCGTCGCCCTGCGTCCGCTGTCTCGAAGAGGGTCATGACGTCGATCATACCAACATCGATCATCGCGATCCCACCGGCGGAAACGGTTGGGACAATCTCGATCCGCTGTGTCACGATCACAAGATCCTGAAGGATGACTTGGAGCAGGCTAGGGAGGTGCCCTTCCGCAAGACCGGGCGGCCCAGCAACTCGAACCGCCGACTGCAGATGCACCTCATGATCGGATACGTGGCGCCAACGAGACTGGTCAGGGCGGCGACCTGAAAGATGCCGTATCGCTGGACCAACATCCGGACGGTCGAGCCGTCCATCCTCCACGACCGGACATCCCATCAGCCGTTCAGCCTGTGGTGGGCGGCGCTCGCCGCATCCGACGAGACGATGCAGGGCGGGCCCCTGGTTCCGGCATGGCTCCGCCTCTTCACGCGGCACCTGAGTTCCGCCGACGTCGTCCGGCTGCGTTGGGGTGGGGATCTCGCGGAGAGTGCGGAACTGCGTCGCGCCTATTCCGCGCTGTACGGCCGCTACTTCTCCCGGGCGCTGCTGGCGAGCAGGCTGGGGCTCACCGACTTCGTCTCGCTCAGGACGAAGATCACCCGCCTGCCCAACGGAATCACCATCGAACGCACGGCCAAGGGCGACATCCCGGATTGAATCGCCTGGAATCCGGCGGAGGGCGGGTATTGCCTATGCGAGGCGAAGGGCAGCCTCACGGGCAGCGAGACTGACTTCCTGAACGGTGAACCCGCGTGCGTCCGTGACGGGAAGAAGCAGTTCGGCCGAGTTCGGGTGATCGATCGCAGTCGTCGCGTGGTGGCGACGCGCAACTGGGTCGCCGCCAATCTCTGGTCGACGGATGGTCGCCCGCGGAAGTCCGTATCGCTGCTGTGGGATCCGCCTGGGGACGGGGTCGCCATTTCGGCGGACGAGCGTCAACGTCACGCCGACGGCATTCGCCGTCGGCGGATCGCGAACATCGCTTTGCGACTGGGCCGCGTGGGCCTCCTCGGGGCAAGTCGTCGCTCAGGGGATATGCTGCTGCACGTGACGGCGAAACCCGAAGACGACGGGATGCCGCGCTGGGTGAGCAGGGATCACGAGGACGAGTTGCTACGCCCCGTCGACCGCCCGGCCGTCGAGCCGCATTCGGACACGTATGCCGCCGCCCTCATAACGGCTTTCGGCATCCGGCCGATCGTCTCGCCGGAGGACATGTCGGTCATCAAGTCGGTCAGGAGGTCAGGCGAACCGGCGATGCTCTTCGGACTGTCGGCGAACGCACTCCATGCCGACGAGGGTTCCAGGCAACCCTGGGTATCGGGACAGGGCATTGCTGCACCTGACGGCATCAGTCTGTTCGACCTGCACCGGG